>Ga0075480_10001000_pt1 | contig 17598 bp, 27 predicted proteins | sample DEB08_DNA_7_FD_81590 | JGI IMG/M metagenome (GOLD analysis project Ga0075480, IMG submission 81590) | Aqueous microbial communities from the Delaware River and Bay under freshwater to marine salinity gradient to study organic matter... | ecosystem: Environmental > Aquatic > Marine > Coastal ... | reverse complement strand
TCTTTGATAAGCTCCCAGGGCTCATAAATTGAACTTACTATTGGTATTAGCTCTCTTCGTGACCTCAGTATAAGTTCTTGGAGTGAAGTGGAATTGCCAAAATAGAATACGGCGTTGTATGAGCTACTCTCTAATAAACTAATGCTTGGAGAGTCATGGAGTCTGTGTATATTTTCTTTTTTTAATCCAAGTTCAATCAAGATATCGAAGTCCTTACTAGAAATTTGAGTAATGACACTATTTCCTAAAAAAAGTGACAAGAGTGTCTGCTTTAATAATACATCTGACTCAGGGCCAAGACACAAAACTGTTCCTTTGGGTTTATAACTTAACTGGTTTGATTCTCCTGTAGGTCCTGGCAATTTAATCTCATTACTATATTTAAAAACTTCTTGATATAAAAATTCAAAGAATTCCTCTTCTATATTTGGAAGCGCTATCTTCATTTTTAATAGCAATTCACTACTTAGCTTGAGAGTTGGAATAAGAAGCTCTTGAACAACTATAGGCTCATTACTAAATATTATTTTATGATTTGATATTTCACTACAAAGAAGGTTTTGGCTGTAACCGTGAAGTGAGTTTGGACCTCCTGCTTTAGGGCCTGTTCCAGACAAACCTTCACCACCAAAAGGTTGAGAGCCAACTACAGCACCAATCTGATTCCGATTAATATATATGTTTCCTACATTCACTCTCAATGAAATATCATTGACTCTATTTTCAATTCTTGAGTGAATTCCAAAGGTTAGTCCAAACCCTTTTGAATTTAACTGATCTATAGTTTTTTCAAGTTCATTATTCTTATAAGACAGGACATGCAAAATAGGGCCAAAGAACTCCTCATTAATATCATCAATCGTGTCAAGACGGATTAATGTCGGCGATACGAAGAAACCACTTTCTGGTTTAAAGTCCAACTCCTGAATAATCTGATTTTTTTGTCTTGCTTTATCAATGTAGTTCTGTAGTTTAATTTGGGCAGCTGAACTGATGACAGGACCACACTCTATATCAAGATGTTTTGGATTTCCAAAACCTATCTCTTTCATAGCGCCCTTAATCATAGAAATAGCTTCTTCATAGCAATCATCTTGAAGAAGAAGAATTCTAAGTGCTGAGCAGCGCTGCCCAGCACTTTTAAATGCGCCATCAATAACATCCCTTGTAACTTGTTCGCAAAGTGCAGTAGAGTCTACTACCATAGCATTCAAGCCACCAGTTTCAGCAATGAGTCTTGCTTCAATATTGCCACAATCAATTAAGCTTTGCTTGATCTGCTTTGCTACTTGTGTTGAGCCTGTGAACGCAACACCAGAAATTTGCTTATTGCCAGTGAGATATGAACCAACCTGAGAACCCTTACCCAAACATAGCTGAAACAGTCCAACAGGAATTCCTGCTTCGATTAAAAGTTCAGAAGCCCTGTAAGCAATTAGTGATGTACTTTCTGCAGGCTTTGCAATGACAGCATTTCCTACGGAAAGCGCTGCAGCTATTTGTCCTGTAAAAATTGCTAGCGGAAAATTCCAGGGACTAATGCAAACAAAAATACCTTTCGCCTTTCTTTGGCCTGGCATTACGCCTCTTGATAAATTTGCATAGTATCGAAGAAAATCAACGGCTTCACGAACTTCATCTGTTGCATCTTGATACGTTTTTCCAGCCTCTCTCATAGCTAGACTCATCAACTCATATTGGTTTTCTTCATATAGTTCTGCAGCTCGCTCCAAGCTCTTAAGAATTTTTTTTCTATCAGTAAAACCTTCATCAAAAGCATGATTTGCAGATTCGATTGATCTTTCTAATTGACTCTGGCTTGCATAAAGAACATGCCCAACAATATCATTTCTATCAGAAGGACTTCTTACCTCTTGGTCTGGCATGCCTTTAATAAGACACCCACCAATGATTGATTTTGCATTCCATTGATTATGAAGCCAAATACTTTGTCTTTTATAAAGCTCATCAACATCAAACTGCTCAGTGAGAACCACACTGCTTGAATTTTGATGACTATTATTAAAAATATCTTTTGGCAATTTAATCTTTGGGTGTGACTTTTCAGAATCCTGCTCAACAAGAGATAAAACATCACTAGCTAAGCTTTCAGGACTTATATTTTCATCAAACAAGTGATTAATGAAAGAACTGTTTGCACCGTTTTCAAGTAGACGTCTCATCAAATAGGCCAATAACTCTTTGTGGCTTCCAATTGGAGCATAAACCCTCGATTCAACTCCATACTTTTTTGAAATAGCTTGATGCAATGACTCACCCATTCCATGCAGTCTCTGAACTTCATAGCCTATACTATTTCCTGCCATCTCACAGATACTAACAAGCGAGTGTGCATTATGACTTGCAAATTGAGGGAAAATATTTTCTCTCATTCTGAGAAGTTTTTGAGAGCACACCAAGAAGGAATAGTCAGTATTTATTTTCTTCGTAAATACTGGAAAATCAACATCTCCAAGCGTTTGAGAATTCTTAATTTCGCTATCCCAGTAGGCACCTTTAACAAGTCTCACCATAATTTTAATATTATGTTTTTGACAATTATGATTTAACCAGTCAATCACAGACGATGCACGCTTTTGGTATGCCTGCACAACAACACCAAAACCCTCCCATGAAGAATTTGCAATAATCTTCATTACTTGAGCGATGATGTCTAGTGATATCTCTAAGCGATCCGCTTCTTCTGCATCAATATTGATTCCTATGTTGTATCTCTGTGCAATTTGAACCAGCTCTAGGACTCTAGGAAGTAGTTCTGACATCACTCTTTCTCGATGCAAAAAGTCGTACTTTGGGTGAAGTGCAGAGAGTTTAACTGATATTCCATTGGTGCCTGAAACAGATTTTTTTTTGTTGCCCTTTCCTATTGCAATCAATGCACTTTTATATGCTCTAAAGTACTTATCAGCATCATTCATTGTCCAGGCGGCTTCACCAAGCATATCAAATGAATAGAGATTATTTTTTACTTTTCGACCTCTTAAAGCACTCTCAATAGTCTCTGCAAAAACAAACTGTTTGGCAAAAAACTGCATGACGTTGTTCGCACTAAAACGTATACCCGGCCTTGAAAGAATCTCAATAGCCTTTTTAATCCTGCCCTTTATTTCTTTATTACTTCCATGAGCTATCATTTTGTCAGCAATATTTAGTGCTATCGTTGCTATATTGACCATAGAAGAATTACTAGTCCCAATATGCTGAGACCATCCCTTACTTGCAACTTTATCAATAAACAATTTATCTCTAGTTTTGTTATCAGGGACCCTCAAAAAAGCCTCAACTAGCGTCATTAGTGAAAGACCCTCTTCACTTGTTAAATTGTACTCAGAGACGAATAATGACAACAAGTCAGGCTGACTTGAATTCCTGAGCTGTTTTATAATTTCAGACGTTTTTGATTGAAAAATAGCTCGCTGATCTAAGTTAGTCTGATCAAATTCTTTGAGATACTCCAGTGCATCAAGTTCTCTCATGACCCTTGACTCTCTTATATTATTTCTTAGTGGGGAGTAGTCAACTTCAAATTCTAGATGTGAATAGCTTTTCATACTGAGTTTAAATACATAATAATGCTATTTTATTTTATATGTAATAGTCAAAATGACTGATAATTAATATAATAAAAGCAATTTATTACAATTTTCTATTATATAATTATATAAATAACTAAATTTTTATAAATAATAGGAATTATGACTAATATTGACAGCTTCGATCATAAAATACTTGAGCTTTTACAAAGTGATGGACGAATGACAATTACTGATTTATCTAACCATATTGGTTTATCAAAAACACCTTGCTTAAAACGAGTACAGAAGCTAGAGATAGCAGGCTATATCAAAGGATATCAGGCAATTATCAATCACGACTTAATAGATAATAATCATATTGCATTTGTACAAATAAAGCTCAATGATACTAAAACGATGGCTCTTAACGCTTTCAATAAAGCGATTAAAGAAGTCTCCGAGGTAGAGCAATGCCATATGATTGCTTCAAACTTTGATTATTTGTTAAAGGTAAGGACTGAGAATATGGATAGCTACAGAAAAGTTCTAGGAGAAAAAATCTCTGCCCTTCCTCACGTCCAAAATAGCTCGACTTTTGTTGTAATGGAGGAGGTTATTACAAGCGTTTAATTTAATTATTAAGATAGTTTAGACTTAATAAGTTGAGACACCTGCCCCATATCTGCTTGACCATCAAGCTGACCTTTGAGCATTCCCATTAGCTTACCCATATCTTTCATTGAATTAGCACCAGTGTCAGAAATGGCTTTAATGACTGCGGCTTCAATTTCAGATTCACTAAGTTGCTTGGGCATGTAATTATTTATGATAGATAACTCTTCCTCTTCAACCTCTACCAGATCTGTTCTGCCAGCCTCAGAAAATTGAGAAATAGAGTCTTTACGCTGTTTAACCATTTTCTGAATAACAGCCATAACCTGACCATCATTAAGTTCAATGCGTTCGTCTATTTCTTTTTGCTTGATTGCCCCAAGGATCATTCTAATGGCTTTAAGGGCAGATTTGTCTTGAGCCTTCAGAGCCAACTTCATATCATCGGTTATGAGTTGTTTGAGCTGAGACATTTGATTAATTACTTGAGTACTAAATAGCTTTAGTACATACGTTTACGATGAATTCTGTTTTTTGACATTTCCTTATGAGTTCTTTTTACTGCAGCGGCTTTTTTACGCTTATTAACCCATGTAGGCTTTTCGAAAAATTCTTTTTTTCTTACATCGGTAATAACACCTGCTCTGTCACATAAGCGTCTGAAACGACGAAGTGCGATGTCAAATGGTTCGTTCTCTCTTACTTTAATTGCTGGCATATATATTTATCCCTTTAAGATTCTTTTTTTGCTGCTTTAGCTTCTTTCTTTGGAGCCGCTGCTTTAGCTTCTTTCTTTGGAGCCGCTGCTTTAGCTTCTTTCTTTGGAGCCGCTGCTTTAGCTTCTTTCTTTGGAGCCTCTAATACAACTTCTTCTTGTCCATCAAAGTCTACTAATTGAACCAAAGCCATTGGGGCTTTGTCCCCAGTACGAAAACCTGCTTTTAATATACGAACATAACCACCAGGTCGATCTTTATAGAAAGGACCAACTTGTGTAAATAATTTAGCAACCATAGCGTCATCTCTCAACTTCGAGAAGATGTGGCGACGATTTGCAACACTATCAGCCTTAGCTCTTGTTATAAGAGGCTCAATTACTCGTCTAAGCTCTTTAGCTTTTGGTAATGTAGTTTTAATTGTTTCATGCAAAATCAACGAATTAGCCATGTTCTTGAACATAGCTTTTCTGTGCGATGCATTTCTATTAAGTTGTCTTCCTGACTTTCTGTGTCTCATCGTATATCCTTATTCACTCATTAAGTCAACTGGTGGCCAGTTTTCAATTTCAGTACCTAGCTCTAAGTTCTTTTCAGTTAAAACTTCTTTGATTTCATTTAGAGACTTGCGTCCTAAGTTTGGAGTTCTTAATAAGTCCTGCTCTGATTTTTGTATTAGATCGCCAATATAATATATTTGCTCTGCTTTAAGGCAATTTGCCGAACGAACAGTGAGCTCAAGTTCATCAACTGCAGACAGATACATTGGAGGGAAGTCGTCAGATGTAGGTTGTGGCTCCTCTTCAATAACTGGCTCTAATTCAACAAATGATGAGAGCTGATCTTGAAGGATAGTAGCAGCTCTTTTGACTGCTTCTTCAGCGTCTACTGAGCCATTAGTCTCGATAACTATATTCAGCCTGTCAAGGTTTACCTTCTGCTCAACCCTAGCTGCTTCAACAGTAAAACTTACTCTTTTAATCGGTGAAAAGCTGGCATCTAATTGGATACTACCAATAGTTTCAGAATCTACTGATCTTGCAACCGCAACATCATAACCAACACCTGTTCCAATACCCAGTGTCATTCTGATTTTGCCACCTTCGTTTACCGTAGCAATAACTTTTTCAGGATTAAAAACGGAGACATCTGTTCCATTAGCCTCAATGTCCGCAACCGTAAGCTCACAGGGGCCTTCTTTTTCAATAATCACAGTAGCACTGTCACTTGCATTCAGTCCAATTGAAGCCTCTTTGAGGTTTAGAAGGATATCAAGTACATCTTCTTGTACACTTTCTATGGTTGAGAATTCATGCATAACACCATCAATAGCGACCTCTGTAATAGCAGAGCCAACCATTGAGGATAACAATGTTCTTCTTATAGAGTTTCCTAGAGTATGGCCAAATCCACGCTCAAAAGGCTCAAGAACAACGCGATATTCATTCTTAGATATTTCAACAGAATCTACTAGTTTTGGTTTTAAAAAATCTCTTGCACTTCCTTGCATATTTAATTCCTATTTAGAATATAGTTCAACGATTAATTGCTCTGAAATATCAGAAGATAGTTCATCGCGCGCTGGTACGCTCTTAAAGACACCTTTCAATGCTTTGTTATCAACATCGACCCATTCAGCTACTCCATTTTGACCAGAGATCTCAACTGCAAGTTGGATACGGCTTTGTTTTTTCGCTTTTTCTCTTACTGAAATTTCATCATTAGCACTGACCTGAAAAGATGGGATATTCACAACCTTTCCATTCACTAAAATTGACTTATGTGAAACCAATTGTCTAGCCTCAGCACGTGTTGAAGCAAAACCCATTCTATAAACGACATTATCTAAACGGCATTCTAAGAGTGATAAAAGGTTTTCACCTGTTGGTCCTTTTCTTGAGCTAGCTTTCTTATAGTAAAGACTAAACTGTTTTTCTAAGATGCCATAAATTCGTCTGACTTTTTGCTTCTCTCTTAACTGTAAACCATACTCACTTCCCTTTTGACGACGAGCATTTGCACCATGCATTCCAGGAAGTTGTGTTAATTTACATTTTGAATCTATAGAACGGATTCCGCTCTTAAGCTCTAAGTCAACGCCTTCACGACGTGCTAATTTACATGTAGGGCCTGTATATCTTGCCATAATTTATCCTTATACTCTTCTTTTCTTAGAAGGACGACAACCGTTATGAGGTATTGGCGTCACATCTGTTATTGATTGAATTTTTAAACCTTGTGCGTTAAGGCCTCTAATTGCAGAATCACGTCCTGGACCTGGTCCTTTAACCCTTACATCAAGATTTTTCATTCCAAAAGCCTGTGCCTTTTCTCCACAATTTCCAGCAGCAACTTGTGCCGCAAATGGAGTCGATTTCCTTGAGCCTCTAAATCCAGCTCCTCCAGAAGTTGCCCAGCAAAGGGTATTACCATGTCGGTCAGTAATCATCACGATAGTATTATTAAAGGTTGCGTGTATGTGCGCAATACCGTCTGAGACGATTTTTTTTGATTTCTTCTTAGAAGCTTGCTCTTTTGCCATAATATCTTATGCCTTTTTATTTAATTAATCGACGCGGACCTTTTCTAGTTCTAGCGTTTGTTTTAGTTCTCTGACCACGAAGTGGCAATCCTTTTCTATGTCTAATGCCACGATAACAGCCTAAATCTCTTAGACGCTTAATACTCATTGCGACCTCACGTCTTAGGTCACCTTCAACTTCATATTTTGACACCGCATCACGAATCAAATCTAACTGATCTTCAGTCAAAGCTGATACCTTTGTACTTGGGTCTAATTTCAATGATTGACATATCAACTTAGATCTAGTTTCTCCAATTCCAAAGATAGACTGTAAGCCAATAACAATGTGCTTATTTGTTGGAATATTTATTCCTGCAATACGTGCCATATACTCTTCCTATACCTCAAATAAATAATAATTTTGAACAGCTATTCCGCTCAATTTTTTAAAGCTGAAAAATCGTGCAATTTTACTTTGTAAATTAAGCTCTGTCAATGTAATCAGCCCTGCCTTTGCTTGTGACGTGGCTCTTTACAGATCACACGGATGACTCCATGTCTCTTAATAATTTTGCAATCTTTACAAATCTTTTTAACTGACGCTCTTACTTTCATAACCTACCCTTACTTTAAATTTGCCTTACGCATTAATCCTTCATATTGATTTGACATCATATGAGATTGAGCCTGGGCAATAAAATCCATAACAACAACAACAATAATAAGCAGACTCGTTCCACCAAAATAGAAAGGAACATTCCAGTATAAAATCAAGAACTCTGGGAGTAAACATACTGCTGTAATATAAATAGCACCGACCGCAGTCAGCCTTGAAGTAACAGCATCTATGTAGTCAGCTGAATGCTGTCCTGGCCTTATGCCTGGAATAAAACCACCAGACTTACGAAGATTATCTGCTGTATCTTTTGCATTAAATGTAAGTGCTGTATAAAAGAAAGTAAAGAAGATAATAGCAGCACCATAAAACATAATATATAAAGGCTGTCCAGGTGAAATACTCGAGGTAATATCTGCCAACCATCCCATACCCTCTGATTGAGAAAACCATCCGCCTAATGTAGCAGGAAATAGAATAATACTCGATGCAAAAATTGGAGGTATGACTCCAGCCATATTAATCTTAAGAGGCAAATATGAAGTCTGTCCACCAACCATTTTTCTGCCTTGCTGGCGTTTAGCATAATTGACAGCAATTCGTCTCTGGCCTCGTTCCATGAAGACAACAAAAGCCATTACTAATACCACCATTATGAGCATAATTACTACAGTAAAGACACTTAACTCACCTGTACCAACCATACTCAAGGTATTTCCAAATGAAGCAGGCAAACCAGCAACAATACCTGCAAAAATAATCATAGAGATACCATTACCAATACCTTTTTCACTAATTTGCTCACCTAGCCACATTAAGAATAGTGTGCCAGTAGTTAAAGTCACCACGGTTACAAAACTAAAGGTTAATCCAGGATTTGTGACTAACGCAACTCCGCCACCCATTTGAGACTGGAGTGCAATTGAAATTCCATACGATTGGAAAACTGCTAATAGAACAGTTCCCATACGTGTGTACTGTGTAATTGTTCTTCTGCCTCGCTCACCCTCTTTCTTAAGTTGTTCAAATCTTGGAACAACCGATGTCATCAGGTTCATGATGATTGAAGAGGAAATGTAAGGCATAATCCCCAGAGTGAAGATTGACAGCCTCTCTAGTGCTCCACCAGAGAACATGTTCATCATACCTAAAATGCCTGTTCTGTTATCTTCAACAAGAGATGCAAGCGCAGTCTGAGATATGAAAGGGATCACAATATGTGTTCCCAGTCTGAAAACGATCAATGCACCAATTAGATAAAGGATGCGTTTTAATAGATCTTCACTCATGAATTACTCGCTTATAGTTCCTTTTGCAGCCTCAATTGCTGCTCTAGCACCTTTAGTGGGCTTAATTCCGACCAAATTAATTGGACGATTAATCTCTCCAGAGAGCATAACTTTGACTCTTAAAATGTTTTTGGTCACAAGATTGTGTTTTTTTAAAACATCAATAGTAATATCTTTCTCAGACAATTTATCAAGTTGGGATAAAGTGACCTGTGAAGTAATAGAAGAAACGCGTGATGTAAATCCTACCTTTGGTAATCTTCTTTGAAGTGGCATTTGACCACCCTCAAAACCAATCTTTGTAAATCCACCTGAACGTGATTTTTGCCCTTTATGGCCTCTTCCAGATGTTTTTCCCATTCCTGAACCCATGCCTCTTCCTACACGTTTTCTTAGAGACTTTTCACCTAAGGCAGGCTTTAATGTATTTAAATTCATTTGATTAACCCTCAACTTTTAATAGGTAAGAAACCTTGTTAATCATGCCTCTTACTTCTGGTGTATCCTCAAGCTCAACAGTATGGTTGATTCTTTTTAAACCTAGACCAGTCACAGTAGCACGATGTTTAGGTAATCTGCCATAAAAACTTTTAACCAAAGTAACACTAACTGTTTTCTTCTTAGGAGATGTCTTTTTAGTAGGCGCTTTTTTAGTTTCAACGACCTTAGAAGACTCAACTTTTACTTCTGCTGCTTTCTTAGGAGCTGCTGCTTTCTTAGGAGCTGCTGCTTTCTTAGGAGCTGCTGCTTTCTTTTCTAATTTTTCCTCAGCCATCAGACTTCTCCCATAATTTGTTCAACAGTTTTGCCTCGCTTTGCAGCAACAATTTGTGGTGATGACATTTTAGTAAGGCCATCAACTGTTGCTCTTACAACACTAATTGGATTACGAGTTCCATTGCACTTAGCTAGTATGTTGTGAACACCAACAGCTTCCAAAACACTTCTCATAGGACCACCAGCAATAACTCCAGTTCCTTCAGAGGCTGGCTGCATATAGACTTTTGCAGCTCCAACTCTGGAAGTGACAGGGTAGTGAAGGGTACCATTAATTAGTGGAACAGGCTTCATTGATCTTTTAGCTTTATCCATTGCTTTTTGAATAGCCAAAGGTACTTCACGAGCCTTACCAGTTCCGTAGCCGACTTTACCATTACCGTCGCCAACAACTACTAAAGCTGAAAAGCCAAAAATTCTACCACCTTTTACTACTTTAACGACGCGGCGAATATTTACCAACTTCTCTATGAATTCACTTTCTTCTTTGTAATTATTTCTATTATTTTCAGCCATTCTTTAAACCTTAAGTTCTTTTTATTAAAAATCTAATCCGCCTTCCCTTGCTGCCTCAGCAAGTGCTTTAACTCTTCCATGGTATTTAAAACCAGAACGATCAAATGCGACCTTAGAAACTTTAGCTTTCTTAGCAGCTTGCGCTATTAAATCTCCAACCTTTGATGCAGCTTCAACATTACCACCATTTTTCATCTTAGATGAAACGCTAGAGGCAGATGCAATTGTCTTAGTTCCACAACTACTTATAATTTGTGCATAAATATGTTGAGATGATTTATAAACACACAAACGTTCTAAATCTCTCTCAGAATGCTTAGCTCTAAATTTTGTTGCTCTTCTTATGCGAGCATCTTTTTTTGATAATTTCATTTAACTACCTTCTATCAATTATTTTTTCTTAGCAGCTTTTCGAACAACCTGCTCATCTGAATAACGAACACCCTTGCCTTTATATGGCTCTGGCGGACGAAATGCTCTAATTTCAGCAGCAGCTTGGCCAACTTTCTGCTTATCAATTCCCTTAACTATGACTTCAGTCTGTGAAGGAGTTTCTACAGTGATCCCTTCAGGCAGTTTGTAGTCAACAGGGTGAGAGAAGCCTAGAGTAAGATTTAAAACCTTTCCCTTTGCTTGCGCTCTATAACCGACTCCAATTAGGGTTAATTTTTTCTCCCAACCTTCGGTCACACCTTTAATTAAGTTAGCTGTATTTGCTCTAGCAGTTCCAGCTTGAGCCCATGCCGCTTTTTCCTCTTTCTTAGTTACATCATTTGGAGCAAATGTTAATACATTATCAGCTGTAGAAATCTGAACAGATGAATTGACATGCATAGTCATTTCACCCAACTTTCCTTTAACAGAAAGAAGACCTGATTCTTGCGTAATATTAACGCCTTCAGGAATTGTTATTGGTGCTTTAGCTACTCTAGACATTTTAAATCTCCAACTATTATGAAACGCTACACAAAACTTCGCCGCCAATATTTTGAGCTTTAGCAGATTGACCTGTCATTACACCTTTTGGTGTAGAGACAATCACTATTCCAAGGCCATTCATGACACTTGGCATATCATCTTTGCCAGCATACTGTCTTAAACTAGGCTTTGAGATTCTATCAAGTGTTTCAATCACTGGCTGGTTGTCAAAATACTTCAATTTAATGACTAGTGATTTGTTAGCAGACTCACCTTCAACTGAGAAGGAAGTAATATAACCTTCATCTTGCATAACACTGGCAATTGCAGCCTTTAAATTTGATGCAGGGATGCTAACCTGCTCTTTGTTAACTGATTGTGCGTTTCTAATTCTTGTCAACATATCAGCTATTGGATCAGACATACTCATATTAACCTCCTACCAACTAGCTTTAGATAATCCAGGAACTTCACCATTCATAGTGCGCTCCCTAAGTTGAGTTTTTGCCAAACCAAACTTTCTGTAAAAACCATGAGGACGACCTGACAATCCACAACGATTACGTTGACGGACTGGCGAAGCATCTCTAGGAAGTGACTGTAATTTTATTACAGCTTGAAAACGATCCTCATCGGAAGTATGAACACTCTTGATTATTTTTTTTAATTCAAGGCGCTTCTCTTTATATTTTTCGACCAACTTAGCTCGCTTTACATCTCTATGTATCATAGACTTTTTAGCCATTATTTCCTCCTTTAAATGGGAAATTAAACATCGCTAATAGTTTCTTAGCATCTTCATCATTTTGTGCGTTTGTGGTAATAGCTATATCCATTCCTCGCACGCTTGTTACCTTTTCAAATTCAATTTCAGGAAATACAATTTGTTCTGTTATTCCCATGTTGTAATTACCTTTGCCATCAAAGGATTTTTCATTTAATCCACGGAAATCTCTAATACGTGGAATAGCAACATTAACTAGTCGGTCAAGAAATTCATACATTCTCTCTTTTCTAAGAGTCACCTTACAACCAATAGCATTACCTTCTCTTAACTTGAAACTAGCAACTGATTTCCTTGCTAAACACGTTACCGGTTTCTGAGAAGAGATTAAACCCAACTCTTCTAAAGCGCTTTCTAATACCTTTTTATCTCCTAGAGCTTTGCCAAGTCCCATATTGATTGTAATTTTTTCAATTTTGGGTACAGACATTGTATTAGAAACTCCAAGCTCTTTTTGAAGCTTAGGGATAATTTCATTTTTATATTGTTCTTGTAATCTAGCCACTTATCACCTACTTATTCGTTTCATCAAATTACGGTTTCACCGTTTGATTTAAAAAATCTTTCTTTAACGCCTTCATCATTAACCCTTATGCCGATACGATCAGCCTTTTTAGTAGTAGGATTGTAGATTGCAACATTTGAAATACTCAACGGCATTTCTTTTTCTTCTATTCCACCTTGGATACCTTCTTGAGGGTTAGGGCGGACGTGTTTTTTTGCTAAGTTATAACCTTCAACAATTAACTTTTCTCCAAGCACTTTAGTCACCGTACCAACAGAGCCTTTATCTTTTCCAGCAATGACGATTACTTCATCATTTTGTTTAATTTTCATCATTACAACACCTCTGGCGCAAGTGAAACAATTTTCATAAACTGAGCGCCCCTTAATTCACGAGTAACTGGCCCAAAAATACGCGTACCAATAGGCTCTAACTTAGTATTTAGAAGTACTACTGCATTAGTATCAAAACGAATACGAGAACCATCTTTGCGACGAACACCTTGAGCAGTTCGAACAACGACCGCATCATATACATCACCTTTTTTAACCTTGCCACGAGGTGAAGCTTCCTTGATACTTACTTTGATAACATCGCCTATGTTTGCATAGCGTCTTTTAGAACCACCAAGCACTTTAATACACATAGCTCTAACACCGCCACTGTTATCAGCTATATTTAATTTTGTTTGCATTTGAATCATATTCTTTCTCTCTTAAAAGCGACTATCTAATCAATACTCACAGATTTTTCAACAACTTCTACCAATGCCCAATTCTTTGTTTTAGAAAATGGCTTTGATTCAGAAACTCTTACAACATCACCAAGACCACACTCATTTTTTTCATCATGTGCATGAACTTTTGTGCTTCGCTTAATGTATTTTTTATAAATTGGATGACGCACTTTACGCTCAACTAAAACAGCAATTGTTTTATCGCGACTATTGCTCACAACTTTTCCTGTAAGGACTCTTTCTACCGTGTTAGTTTCACTCATGAGCTTTTCTCGTTAATAATTGTTTTAATTTGTGCAATCGCTTTTTTTGTTTTACCAAGCTTTGATAAATCAGTTAATTGCGACGTGCTTTTTTGCATGCGCAGCTCAAAGTGCTCTTTAAGCAAAGTAATAAGCTGCTCATTTAACTGAGTCACGTCTTGATCTCTTAATTCTTTAACATCCATTACATTATTGTCCGTTTAATAACTGTCGTTTTAACTGGGAGTTTTGCTGCAGCAAGCTCAAAAGCCTCTCTGGCTACAACTTCATCCACACCCTGCATTTCAAATAACATCTGTCCGGGCTTAATTTGAGCAACCCAATATTCAACACTACCTTTACCTTTACCCATTCGAACCTCAAGTGGCTTCTTAGTAATAGGTTTATCTGGAAAAACACGAATCCATATCTTCCCCTGACGTTTGACATGTCTAGTCATTGCTCGTCTTGCCGCCTCAATTTGTCTTGCAGTCATTCGACACCTGCCCGTAGCTTGAAGTCCAATTTCACCAAAGCTGACGTTATGACCAGCAGCTAAACCGCGGTTGCGGCTTTTCATAATCTTTCTATATTTTGTACGTTTAGGTTGTAACATCGCTTTATTCCTTTACTTCTTACCTATTTGTTTTGTAGCACCACGCTTTGATACTTCTTCAATAGTGCCTTTATTATGGTCGAGAATCTCACCCTTAAAAATCCAAACTTTAATGCCTATAACACCATACTGAGTATTAGCTCTAAAACTACTATAATCAACATCAGCTCTAAAAGTATGGAGAGGCACTCTTCCCTCACGATACCATTCAGAACGAGCAATTTCAGCACCGTTAAGTCGACCACTTACCATGACTTTAATACCAAGTGCGCCTAATCTCGTTGCATTACCAAGAACTCTCTTAACTGCACGTCTGTACATCACACGTTTTTCTAATTGTTGAGCAATATTTTCAGCAACCAAACGTGCGTCTAACTCAGGTTGTTTAACCTCTTCAATACTTATATGAACAGGCACACCCATCTTTTCTGAAACAATGTTCTTTAGTCTTTCAATGTCAGCACCTTTTTTACCAATAACGATTCCAGGTCTTGCAGTATGAATAATAACCTTTGCAGTGTTAGAGAGTCTCTCAATAGAGATGCGACTAACGGATGCTGAAGTCAATTCTTTAAATAAGAAGTCTCTTACTGCAATATCAGATAACAAATACTCAGAATAATCTTTACTGTTGGCATACCACTTAGAATCCCAATCCTTAACAATTCCTAACCTGATACCTACTGGATTTACTTTTTGACCCATAATTATTTACTCGCTTACGCCGACACTAATGTGGCTGGTTCGTTTAAGAATTCGATTTGCTCTTCCCTTAGCTCTAGGGCGAATTCGTTTCATTGTTGAGCCTTCATTAACGAAGACACTGCTTACTTTTAACTCATCAATATCAAGACCGTCATTATGCTCAGCATTAGAAATTGCAGAACTTAAAACTTTTTTGACTAAGACTGCAGCTTTCTTATTGCTAAATGTCAAAATGTTTAAAGCCTCCTCTACAGGCTTATTCCTTATTTGATCAGCAATTAATCTCACCTTGAAAGGGGAGATTTTTGCATACTTATGAATTGCTTTAACTTCTTTCATTTTCTAAACCCTTTGCTAATACTATTTACGGTCACCTGAGTGACTTTTAAATGTTCTTGTTACGGCGAATTCACCCAACTTATGTCCAATCATATTCTCGTTGATAGAAACAGGAACATGAACTCGGCCATTATGAACTGCAATTGTAAGACCAATCATTTCAGGAACAATTACCGAACGACGTGACCATGTTTTAATAGGTTTTCTATCATTACTATCTTGAGCCTTCATTACTTTTTGAATTAAGTGCTCGTCTACAAATGGACCTTTTCTAAGTGATCTTGCCATAATTACCCTTTATTTTCTTCTTCGTACTATTAATTTATCAGTACGCTTATTAGTTCTAGTTTTATAACCTTTAGTCGGTGTACCCCAAGGTGAAACAGGGTGTCTTCCTCCACTCGTCTTACCTTCACCACCACCATGTGGATGATCAACTGGATTCATAACAACACCTCTGACTGTAGGCCTAAAACCTCTCCAGCGAGTAGCACCCGCCTTTCCAAGTTTTCTTAAACTATGCTCTGATTTAGAAACCTCACCTAATGTAGCACGACAATCAGCTAAAACTTTTCTGACTTCTCCAGAGCGAAGCCTGATTGTTACATAATTTCCTTCTTTAGCCACCAACTGAACAGAAGTTCCAGCGCTTCTTGCAATTTGAGCACCTTTTTTTGGCTTTAATTCAACACAATGAATCACACTACCAAGTGGAATATTGCTTAGAGGAAGAGAGTTCCCTTTCTGAATAGCAACAGAGTTACCAGAAATAATCTTGTCACCTGATTTGAGGCCTTTAGGAGCAATAATGTAGCGACGCTCACCATCGGCATATAAAACAAGGGCAATGTTTGCACTTCTGTTTGGGTCATACTCAATTCTCTCAACAGTTGCTTGAATATCATCTTTATTTCTTTTGAAATCAATAATACGATATCTTTGCTTATGACCTCCACCTCTATGCCTGACAGTAATCTTTCCACGGTTGTTTCTTCCGTTAATTCTATTTTTACTCTCAGTTAATGCAGCAAATGGCTTGCCTTTATGCAGATCATTATCAACGACGCTTACAACAAAACGTCTGCCGGGTGAAGTTGGTTTTCTTTTAATTACTGTTGCCATAATAAATTCTCTATGATGCAGTAGCGTCAATCATCTGACCTTCAGATACTTTAACGACTGCTTTTTTCCAATTAACTCGCTGTCCTTTTTTGCCTCTATAAATTTTCTTTTTTCCTTTTACATTAGAGGTAGTTACAGCCTCAACAGTAACACCAAATAATTCTTCAACAGCTGCAGAGATTTCTCTTTTGTTGCTGTCTGTTCTTACCTTAAAGACATATTGGTTGTTGGCTGTTGCCAAAGTAGTCTTTTCAGAAACAATTGGCCCTAAAAGGACACTTAGTACTTTTTCTTGATTCATAACATTGCCTCTACTTTCTTCAATGCAGCCTTTGTAAGGACTACATTTTCATAACCAATTAAACTTACTGGATCAATACTTTGAGTATCACAAACGCCAACATGGTACAAATTACGAGAAGATAAATACAAATTCTCATCTAGCTCATCTGTCATTAAAAGAGCGTCTTTTAAATCTAAGGATTTCATTAGTGAGGTAATATTTTTTGTTTTAGGTTCTTTAATTTCTAGATCTGATACAACTTTTAAGCGGTCTTTACGAAGTAATTCTGAAAGAATTACACTGATTGCACCCTTGTACATTTTTTTGTTTACTTTTTGAGAGTAATTACGTGGCTGAGCAGCAAAGGTTACTCCACCACTCCTCCAGATAGGACCTCTTGATGTTCCAGCTCTCGCACGACCAGTTCCTTTTTGTTTCCATGGCTTCTTTCCACCACCACTGACTGCTGAACGATTTTTTTGAGCTTTAGTTCCACTTCTTCCACCAGCCATATACGCAGTAGTGATCTGGTGGACTAGTGATTCATTGTAGTCACGACCAAAAATATCTTCAGAAACTTCTTGTGAAGTAGATTTGTTAGTTTTTAAATTTAATACTTTTACTTTCATCACTAGACCTATTTAAATTTGTTAAGCTTCCGGCTCTTTATCTTTACTTTCACCTTCAACTTCAGTTGCCTCAGTTTTAGCTTCTTCTACTGGAGCTGCTTCTTCTACTGGAGCTGCTTCTTCTACTGGAGCT
>Ga0075480_10000994_pt1 | contig 17629 bp, 14 predicted proteins | sample DEB08_DNA_7_FD_81590 | JGI IMG/M metagenome (GOLD analysis project Ga0075480, IMG submission 81590) | Aqueous microbial communities from the Delaware River and Bay under freshwater to marine salinity gradient to study organic matter... | ecosystem: Environmental > Aquatic > Marine > Coastal ... | reverse complement strand
TATAAAAGTCAGCCTTTCCTTCTCCACCACAGCTTTCTAAGTTAACTGTTTCACGATTTCTCAAATTATGTGCTTCGCAATCTCTTATTCGGTTTCTGATGTGCTCCCAGTCTTTTTTAATTATTTCATAGTCCCTACCTTCAAGCTGATACTCGAAAGTAGCTAATATTTCCTTATCAATAGGATGTTGATTTATGTTTTGTTCATCATGCAGCCAAAACACTATTAATAAGTTGTTGTTTTTTTTAAAAAATGAAGAGTTTTCAAACTCTTCATCAATAATTTCATTATTGTGAATAGTACTCAAGGTCAATCGAGGTTCTTTTTTTACGTAAAGTGAATAATAATCAGTATTTTTTGACTTAAGTCCAGCTGACTTTAACTCTAATGGCACATCTGGAAAGTCAGGTAATGTTGATGAATTTGCGTCATACCCAAAATAGAATTTTTCTAGATAATAACCAAATCCTCTGCCACTTCTCTTTTTTATATCAGATTTATTTGAGTAATTAGGATCTACTAACAGAATATCTTCATGGCATTCTCGTTTTAATGATGAATTAATTAGTTTTTTTGCAAAACTATTAATTGATTCCTGTGATGTATGGTCGTAGTTATTTTTAAAGTATTGATTTGCTTTAAATTGCATATTTATTTTGTTTTTTTATGTAATGATAATCCAATTTTCTCAACAACTCCAACCACTAAAGCATTCCCCATAAAAAATGCTCGTTTAGTATTTGTGATACCATCAAGTTTTGTATGATTGTCAGGGAACATATTTAAGCGTTCTAATTCAAGGGGAGTAAGCCTTCTATGTTTATCTTTTGTTTTTATGACATGTTTAAACCTTGAAGGAGATGGACCTCCTTCACCTGTAATAATTGTTCTTGACGGTTTTGTAATATCATCGGGAAACCCCATTGACCCTTCAGAGTAAAAATATTTATAGCCTTCGGAATTTGTACGTTCAATTTTTTTAGAACCTTTTAAATACGCCCAATGCTTTAATTCTTTGTTGTCAATATAGAACTCTTCTTCTATATCTCCTTTTCCAAGAACACTTCCAAGAGTTTTAACTTTACCGTTGTATACAGCTGTAGTTTTCATAGTTGTTACTTTTCCATTTATCATTACACCTGAATTTAAAAAAGGGCTATTCTTCTCATTTTTATTAAAGTTTTTAGAGACCTTATCTAAATCGTCTTTTATTTCAAATGAGATTGATTCTGATCCTTCAACTTTAAAAGCATCTGGCAATACACCCTCCTTTAGTATCCACTCCGTAGCTTTTTGTTGATTTATTTTTTTATATATGCTTGATGTTTTATGGTAACCAAGAAAATAAACTCTATGCCTTTTTTGGGGCATCCCATAATCAGCCGAATTGATTACTCTCCACTCGACTGCATAACCTAAGTCATCTAAACTTTTTAACATTACAGCAAAATCTCTACCTCGTTGATTTGCCGGTGATTTAAGCAACCTATCTACATTTTCAAGAAACAAATATTTTGGTCTATTTCGCCCCTTCTCTTCAAGGATTCTGTGAATTGACCACCATAAAACACCTTTTTTACCAATAAGTCCTTGGGAGTTTTTTAATGTTGTTGCAACAGAGTAGTCTTGACAAGGAAACCCACCTACAAGTACATCATGGTTTGGAATATCTTTTGTTTTTATAGAGAAGATATCTTCATCGCTATGTTCTTTCTCTGTGACTTTAAATCGATTCTTATAAACTAGTGATGCATGTTGTACTTTTGTTGAAGGTTCCCAGTTATTACTCCAAACTATTTCATATTTTTTATTTTTTTCAAGACCTAGTCTAAATCCTCCCACTCCTGCAAAGAGCTCAACAACTTTTAAGGGTGAACTGGTTATAAACAGTTCTTTTTTATCTTCTTTATATTTCTTCTTTGCCGTATCTTTTTTTCTTTGAACAGTTCTTCTAACTGGAATTGATTTAATATCTGTCCTATCTGATTCATACAGGGCTTTACATTCCTTAGATGAACTATTGGACATAATTATATTTGCACCTTTATCAGTTAACATATCCATTTGTTTTTTCAACTCTATATGATTTTCTTTAGTAAAAGAATTAATACCATAATAATTAACAGTGTCGTAGTATGGGGGATCTAGGTAGACAAGATCTCCTTTTTTAACATTTGTTAGAGCCATATCATAACTAGTAGAGCTTAAATAAGTATTCTTATCAAAATGATTGGCGAGTTGTTGAAGTTCATCTTCAGTGGGAATTTTAATGCTGTTAAACTTTTTACCATCTGCTCTATACGTTCTACCATGAGGTACATTAAATTCACCTTTTAAATTTTTCCGATAGATTCCGTTAAAACAAGCTTTATTTAGCAGCAGAAATAATGAGGTAACTTCAAGTTTTTCATCTGACTTTAGCCTACTAATCTTTTCTGGATTAATTAATTGGTTGAATCTGTGATTCCAACTTTTGTAGAGACTAGTTTTTGAACTATATGTGGAGTATTTATTGTATTTTTCGCTCTCAATCTCTAAATAATCAGAGAGTGTTCTAAGTTGAGATTTCTTTATAGATTCATAAAATATGATTAGTTCTGTTAGGTTGTCATTGAGATATGCATTTTTTAGCTTTCCTGTTGATTTAAGGTGCAAGAATACTGACGCAGATCCAAGAAATGGTTCATGATAGTTAAAGTTTTCTTTTAAGAGATTTTTATCTTGCAAAAGAGTGATGTGTGAATCAATATGTTCAATCAGGTAATCTTTTCTCCCTGCCCACTTAAAAATTGGTTTAGTCATAATCAAGCCTCTCTATTAATGTAGTATGATCGAAAGACAGAAAATTCGCAGTTCAGTTAAAAAAATTTATTTATTTTATGTATGCAGGTTGTTCCAAGTTTTCAGAAAATAGTTCAGAAATCTTGTCTACAAGATAAACAGAGTGGGAAGATTTCATAGGATTTTTACCTAGCTCTTTGGAGCGTTCAAAACTTTGCAAGAATGCACTGTAAAGCACTCTTTTATTTTTCATTGCAACTTTATGGGGAAGCACCAAGGGAACAGCTGTAGGCATTTTAGGAAAAAAACCCTGCCTTTTTTTTGGTGGTACATATTCATCAATGAGTTTATTTAGCTCAACATTTTTATCGCTAGAATCATACATCACTGTCAATGTGACATTTTCTCTATCTACAACACAGATGACAATTTCTGAGTTTATTAAGCGTATTTTTTTTAATCTACTTTTTGATGGCACTAATGCCCACTCTGATGAGTTATATTTTAAACATTTTTTAATTAATCTTACTAAAAACTTAAGAGAGTCTTGCACCTTATTATCGTTTAGCTCCTGAAGAATATCCTCAACTAATAGCTTTTGTTTTTTAATAGCTTCAATATTGGAACCCTTCATAATCTTTTTTGAAGTTGGGATTAAGTCAATATTTCTCCTAGTAAAATCAATATCAATTATTTCAAAATTAAGTGTTTTTCCAACCTGCATTTGTCTTAGAAATTTTAGAGAACGTGGAGATTTGAGTTCACTTATATGTACAAACCCATCTGATTTGCCGATGTCAACATACATACCTTTTTCAATTATTTTGAGAACTTTTCCTTCAACTATTTGACCAAGAGAATATAAATGAACATTCCCTTTTCTTTCATCAATCCTTTCTCTGAATGCTGATTTTTTGTTTAAGTTCTTTTGCTTTAGTTCTAGAGCGATTCTTTCAAACCTCTCCTGATTGGTTTCAAAATATCCACTCCTTGAGCGGTTAGCCCTTCTTTCAGAATTTAATTTTTTTTCTTTTTCTAATTCAAAATTTACTTGATCTTTTTTTGATTTTTTAATAGGGCTCGCTACCATCTGAGCTTCTGAAATTTTTTTTCTTTCTTCATCAGTCAACTTACCAGATTTCTTTTTAAATTCCCGAGCGTCTTTATTAAATGCTGATGTTTTTTTAGCATCCAAACGTTGTTTTTCCATTAGTTCCTTAGTTTCTTTTTTTAAAACAACTCTTCTAATTTCTAGAAATTTTATGATTTCGCTTTCGTCCATTTTTTTAAATTTTTCAACAAACATATTTTCAGCCATACATTTATCAAATTGAATTCTTAATGTAGGTTTTAAAGTTAAGCCGAAGACAACTAAACGGGATAAGTCATAGTCTTTAGGAAACTCAAAAAGACTTGTATTTGCCACACTTCCTTTTGCCTCCATATTTCCAACTCTTGAAATACGGATTGTTCCATCTGAGATTGGCATGAAATCAATTTGCCCATTTTCTTGAAGCTCAAACAAACGTTCAATAATTTCTTCTGATGTTTGTTCTAGAGAGTTCGCAAAGTCAACAAGTTTAAACTTATTTCCTATAAGTTGTTTTAAAATATTTTCAAAGTTCTTTTCTATATTCATTTTTTTAGTAAAACTAAATTTTTATAGTACTGAAGAGGCATAAGCAGGAATATTTAATTTCTTTTTTATATTTTTTGCAAGAGTAATCGATCCTGTTTGATTCCTACTAGAGTCAGTAATTACTCCTTTAGGATTAACACCTTTTATATATTCATATATTTGTTCTTGATTTGCATGACACGTAAGAGAAACTTTATACATACTATCAGAACTTGACTGTTTTGTAATGGCCTCTTCATTACTTGGTGAGAAATTTTTTACTCTATATGTCTTTCCTCTTGGGACGTCAAAAGGCCAGTCTGCAAGTGTATTTCCAATCCATAAGTACTTACCATTTTTAAATAGTTGTTTTGCCTCATCACTTGTTTTGTCAACTCCTATTGGTTGATCGTAGCCAATATCGTCATAAACTTTTGAAAAATGGGAGACTTCTTTTTTTCCAATAATATATTCATGCTTGTCTTTAAGATTTAATTTATGAACAATAAGTTGCAATAAACCAGAATCTGCAATTAAATTTACAGGACCTAAAGTTAAATCCTCAGATATTCTTTCTAACAACTGTGTCTCAGCATCTTCAGGAGTCCATGTTCGATTTTGTGCAATTTCACCATTGTAGGTTGCGTCTACAACTAGATAATCTACATCTATAAATTCAACGATATCTGAATTGAAATCCCCTGAGTATCCAGTTGAAATATTATTTATATAATCCTTTACTTCAACCTGAACAGAACCAAGAATATGATTATTATCAAGAAATTTAATTGTCAAATCATCCAGTTTTAGAGGCTCACCCGGGTTCAATGTTTTCAAACCTAAATAATGTTCACCTAAGGTGATTGGAGAATACTGTAATAATCTTCTAGTTAACTCTGTCAAAATTACTAAACCATCTTTGTTATATGTTTCAAGAACTTTGTTTGGTTTAAAATGATCTGTATGGGCATGTGAAACTACATGGTATTTCTCATTCATCTCAGTACCGCCGTCGCATGCTATTAATGGATTTAAAGAAATGCTTCCATCATTACGAATTTTAATAAATTTTTTCCAATCAACCATGTGTCTCTAAGACCTTTAATATATCTTGCTTTAATTTTCTTATATCTAAACTTTTAGGTTTGAATTTCTCGCTAGCGAAAATAATTTTGTAAGTAGCAGAGCCTAAATAAACTTCTTGAATTTTTTCATTTAAATTTTCTGACATTAGCTTGAAAAATATTTTATTTCTGTCATCTTGCTTTACAGAAAAAATATTTGGAGCGACATCTTTAAGTGAAATATTATCTATTAACTGAAAAGTTGGAGTCTTGCCTTTTCTCTCATTCATTTCTTTAATAATGTCCTCAAAAGACTTATTAGATCTCTGAAGCAATTGCTTTATTGATAAAATTTCACCCCAGGAGTATCTTTCTTTTAAAACTAATTGGTAAAGTTTTATTTGCATCTCTAAATCTAATTTTGATAGTTCAACTGCTTGTTGAAACCCTATTAAGTCACCTTTTATCAATCTATGCCTTCTACTCCCGTACACTACCTTTTTGTGTAATGATGGTTCTAAGTTTTTAAAAAGAGCAATAGTACGGCCAATCATTGTAGAGGAGGTTAAGTTTAAGTAATCTGATATGTCTTTTCTTGAATTTCCTTTTTCTATAGCTTTTAATAAGATTTCATTAGCTTCGTAAGGATAGATTTCAGCTTTTTTATTCCTATTTGAAACACCAATAGACCGCTTAAGTTTGTACAGTTCATTTTCGGTTAATCCTTTAAGAGACATAACTAATGTACTTAATTAATTTCATCCATTACTAAATCATAAATAAACTGCTTTACATTAACTCCTAACTCATTATTTTCAAGGTAGCTCTCAATCTTGTTTTTTTCTTCTTGTGCAAAGGGCACTGTTATGTTGGTAGTAACAACTTGATTTTTACCATCCTGTTGCCAAGTTTTAACTTCACCCTGTGGATCCATTTCAGCAGCAGATAAGATATTTTTCTGCACGGGGTAGTCTTCTCCGACTAATACATCATGTAGTTTTTTTGCTTTACTTAAATCTACTGAATTATCGTCTTTAAGACATATGTCTATGATTCTATCCATAATTTGAGTTGTATGGCTTTGAAGTAGACCTTTATCTACAATGTAATCCATTACTTGTCTAGCGTTAGGTGTTTCATCTATTCTATGCTCTGCCACGGCCTCCTTAACTATTTCATAAGGAAAACCAGTTACTTTCGCTGTTTTTTTAGCATCACTACCATTTATGAAAAATTGTTTTTTAATTTGGTCCCAAATATCTCCTTTTTTCATAGCTAGGTTTGTAATATTCAAAATTGTTGCCAAAGCCTCAATTTCTGCTTCAGGGATTATTTCACCTTTTTTAAAAACTCGAATAGGAACATCTGTCATCTTCTGATTTAAACATGCTGTGAGCCTTCGCTGGCCATCAACTAGATGGTATTCATAATCATCCTGTTGTTCAGAGACTTTAGATTCACAAACAACTATGGGATTAGTTAAACCATAAATATGCAATGTACCCTCAATGTCATCAATTTTGACATTCGCATTTCTTTTTCTGACTTGTTGTGCTGGATTGAAAATTTTTACAGGATCAATAGTTTCACTTGTATAAAACCTGTCATTAAAATAATCTGCCATAACTCACTCCTTTATATCTAATATCTCTTTGAGGCTTGCTTTGTTCTTATATTCTACAGCACCTTCAACCACTTCTTCAAATAAATCTTCTTTATAATGTAGTAAATCTAAAATTCGTTCTTCAATTGTTCCTGCAGAAACAAATTTAATTGCATGCACTTTATTCTTGTTTCCCATTCGATGAGCTCTTGCAATAGCTTGTTTTTCTACTGCAGGATTCCACCATCTGTCAAAAAGAACTACCCTTGATGCAGCTTGTAGGTTTAGTCCAACGCCTCCAGCTTGAATAGATGCTAAAAAAACCACGGGGTTTTTACTGTTTTGAAATTCATCAATCGCTTTATCTTTTTCACTTTTCTTAAGTGAGCCATCGAAGAGAATAGAGGTTACATTTATATTCTTTTGGATAAATTTTAAGGTTTCAACATATTGAGAAAATACAATTATCTTTTCGTTATTGCTGAAGGCATCTTCAATAATTTCTATTAAATAATCTAACTTTGAAGAAGTTTCTGTAATGGGGTCAAAATTACATGCTTTTTTAAGCTCCGTTATAAGTGCCAACATTCCACTAGAGTCTTTTTTGTCTAACTGGTTTTTTCTTTCAATTAATGAGTTGTAAAAAACTGTTTGATTCTCATTTAAATCTATATATTTGTTTTCTTCTAAAAGATCAGGCAATTCATGAAGGATATTTTCTTTTAATCTTCTTAATAAATATGGAGATATAGCTTCCTTAATTTCTTTTGGTGTGTATCCATTTTGTATGACTCCATATTTTAAAATACTAAAAAGAGAGACTAAGTCACTTGAATTATTTTCTAATGGAGTACCTGTTAGCATCCACGAATTCTTAGAATCTATTTTTTTGCAAGCCTGATGAATATTTGAAGTAGAATTCTTTAATCTTTGTGCTTCGTCATAAATTACATACTCAAAATTTCCAATGTTTGTTGGGTTTTCAAAGATTATCCTGATTTGCTCATAAGTTGCAATTATTGTTGATGAACTATGTTTTAATGTATTCTCTCTACTTTCTCTGTTACCAACTAGTGTGCCAATTGGAAGTTCTGGATACCAAATTGAAAATTCTTTAACCCAGTTTGAGACAAGCGAATTTGGAACTACCAACAAAGTTCTTTTAATGCCTTCTTCAATAAAGAGAAGTTTTAAAGCAACAATTGTTTGAACTGTCTTACCAAGACCCATATCATCACCAAGAAGAGCTGAAGAGTTGTTAGTTAAAAATTTAACACCAACTTCTTGATAAGGACGTAAAGGAAATGGTAATTTAAGTTCTTCTTTTAACTTCATAAAAGAAAATGTTAATTAAAGCCTATGACAGAAAAAATTATTTTAAAAAAAACCAGCTCTTTAATTTTATTCATCTTCATCAGAGTCCAGTAATGAAATTAATTCACTCAACTTTTCTTGTACATTTTTTCTTATTTCTGGGATTAAAGTCTCATTAGCTTCGACTGCGTCATATGCTTTCTTGTTATTACTTTTTGCAGTGCTGAGTTTCTTAACTTGAGTTACAGCCTCAGTTAGGCCTTTAATAATCTCATCGTAACTTATACCTAGACTTTTTGAAGTCACTTCATCTGCATTCATCAAAATACTTTTTGCCCAAATATATGAAATTTTCAATGGTAAATCTCCTGTTTCTTCATTGAGTACAGTTAAAGCCATATTTTCGCTAAGTATATGAAAAGGTAAACTTGAAATTTTATCAAATCTCTCGTAACTATCAAAAACAAAAATACCAAAATCTGCACCTCTATTTTCCATAGCTTTATCCAGCTCTTTAGTAATAGCTGATGATGAATTATAAGTATTTGCAGACTTTGACTCAAAGACTATCTTTAGATCACTCGACTTTGAGCCTGTATTGAGTTCAATAACGTGATCACCAACTTTACTTTTTGTAATGAGACCAACAATTTCTCCAGTTCGCTCAACCACATCACCTATAGCTATTTCTGTAAGAGCCTGCTGAACAGAATCTTCATGAGTCGCTCCTTTGCCGGTAGACTTTTCTTTGATTTCTGCAGTAACCTTATCAATTTTTAGTTCTTGTAAAATTTTCTCAATGTCATCGGTAAGTAATTTTATTTCATTAGTGAATTTTTTCTCAAGATTTTCTTTCAACTTATGAATTTGTGACTCTTTATTATCTGGATTTAAAGCTTTCTCAAAAGCCTCTAAAACTTTCCCTTCCTCTGTCTCTAATATTTCTGTTAGTTTAGAGGTAGCCGAATCTCTATTATTTGGATCTATAAATTTTTCTAATTCAGAATTTAGTTCTTCAATCATCTTCTCTTTATTTTCAGATAATTCTTTTATCAATTCGCCGTCTTCATTAAAATATTTTTCAAACTCGTCACCGATATTTTCTATAGAGTCTGAAAGATTTTTTTTCATCTCTACTGCAATACTCTGGAAAGTCTTCTGTGTGAAATCTCTTTCTATGGAGTTTTTTAAGGAATTCATTGTCTTAACTCCTAGTTCAATAATATTTACAAGGCTTGCAAGCTTATCGTCTGATTCACTAAGGTACTCTGCTAAGTCTTGGTTTTCAAAGGATATATCGTTTAAAAATACTTTTTTACCATTTACTTCAATATTTCTGTCTTCAATTTTTAATTTGTCAGCTTTCATAAAATTAGGGTAGTGTTAGAAGTTTTGTTTTCAAGTTAATTTTTTGATAAGTTGTATTAGCTTCTGATTTCGTAATTAAAAAACATAGGGTAGTGTCAATTCTTACAACTTTTTCTTTACAAATTCATATTAAATTTAATGTCCAGAGTTTAAAAGTAATTTATAATCATCTTATATATGGGTAATGCAGCATTTTTTGAAGGTGAGTATCCTGAAGCAAACACATCAGAAAAAAAAATTGCCGAAATCTTAAAACAGTTTTCAACTAACTGGACAATCCTTCACTCGGTTAAAGTACATGACCCTGAAACTGAACAAAACACAAATACAGAAATCGACTTTTTACTGATTCACCCTAGCTATGGATTTATACAGATAGAAGTTAAAGGTAAAGGGTATCAAACAGACAAAGAGGGAAACTGGTTTCTTAAAAAAGGGCCAAATAAAGAGAAGGTAAATTCACCAACAGATTCACTAGGCGAAAAACAATCCAAGATTTTAAAAACTTTTTTATATCACAATAAAACTATTAAAGGAGTTGATCTTTTCAATGTCAATATCCCAATTGTGTCACTCATGTTTTGGACTGACTTAAAGCGAGAAGACCTTCCTATATCTGAAGTTTCAAAAGTAAATTCTTACTTTATTGAAGACATTTTTATCTCTACAGACAAACTTGAGGAAAATCTAATTTTAAAAATACAAAAATATATTAAAACCAATAAACATATAAAGTACGATACAAAAGAGTGGCTAAAGCCATTTTTGGGAAAATCATTTGTTGATACAGCAATCAAAATTTTTAAACCATACCAGAAAAGCTTTAAATTAAAATCATCAACTGGAAGAACAAGCTACGAGCTTGATATTGCTACACAGGAACAGATTGAACATTATAAGATATTGACAGATAGTAGGTATAAGCGTCATTTAATTAGCGGACCTCCAGGTAGTGGAAAAACGGTATTAGCTAAGGCCATTGCAAGAGATAAAGCTGAGGATGGTAAAAAAGTTCTTTTTATGTGTTTCAATAGAGCATTAGCTGATGATATAGACTTTGAATTTAGGAGAGATGAAAATATTGAAGTTTTGTCTATGTGGAAGTACTTTAAACTATTAGGAGTTTCATGGGAAGATACTGTTCAGCACGAAGGTAAAGATGTAGTACTTCAAAAATTACCCCCTCATCTTTCATCGACTTATATTGCCAAATTATTAGAAGAAAAACTTGATGAGGCACTAGATAAATTTGATTTTGATTACTTGATTATTGATGAAGCACAAGATTTCTCAGAAAAATACTGGGACTTCTTCAAACTGCTCTTTACTAATAAACCAGAAAGTCACTGGTATTTATTTTTCGATACAAATCAAGCGCTTACTCATCCAGAATGGTCACCTCCTATTTTTGAAATTCCCCATTCAAATTTAGCTTTAACCTTCATATTGAGATGTACTGAGAATATATCTAATAAAGTTCAAAATGTATTTGAGTCCAGTTTTAATTACAAAGGAGTAGTGGGAGAAGAACCTGGATTTATTCCAGTAAAAGAATCTTCATGGGATGAGTCATTAGATGCTTTAGTTAGTTTATTGAAAAAACTAATTGAAGTTGATCAATTTTCTCCCAAACAATTATCAGTATTAGTTCCACATTCAAGAGATATTCATTTAGTAACAAGTTTTGCGTTTGATGAAAATAGTTCGATTGAGTCAAAAAAAATAAATGTCTCTTCAGTTTATAAATACAAAGGTTTAGAAAACGATATTGTGATAGTACTCATACCAAGCTGGGAAGCATTGTCTGCTGAGTATATTCTACAACCACTAAGTCTTGCTTATGTAAGTTTTTCTAGAGCAAAAACTAAGTTATTTGTTATTGGAGATAAAAAAATTCAAAAAGCTATAAATTGGAATAAATAACTTACAATAATTCTGCTAACCAATTGTGCAACAAAAATAAATTCTTACAATCTGCTTTGTTATACTCAATAATTAAATCTTTTAGGTCGTACTCTTCATTATAAAAATAGTCTTCAAAATACTGGATAGATTCTTTCCCAGATTGTAAGTTTTCAGTTCTATTAATACCTGCTAATTTTTCAACTGTTTTTAGAGAATAAGAACTTGCCCCAATCAGTAATGAAGAGTTTATTGTTTTAAATAAATCTACAAAGCACTCTTTTTCAATCAGTCTTTCTATTTCTTCTTTATACACTCCAAAGGTTTCAGCAGATTTTCTTAAAGAAGTAGTTTCATAACTGAAATAATGATAAAACTTTGCTTTTGGATACAGCTTTAAATGTTCCAGCAAATATTCCATGAAGCTCATAAATGATTTCTTTTCCTCTTCCTCATCGTCAGACCAGTAGTAAGTAAAATTTTCATCTTCGTCAATACTCCAAATTCCGTAAAGATACTCAAAATTCCTCCCAATTGTTAAAAATGGATATCCCTCAAAATCTATATATAGATCTTCTTTTTTAGGCTTATGAAGCCCATTTAAAGATGAATCTTTAATTTCATATAAGATTTCATTTTCGGTTGAGTCATTGAAAAGTTGAGCTAATTTTTTATACTTTAAAAATGTACTCTCACCCATTCCATCAATCTTTTGTAAATTAGTATTTTTTAAATCTTCAATAGTCTTAATTTTATTCTTCTTAAATTTCTCAATCTGTTTATTTTGAATCCTATGTATAAGCTCTAAACCATTATTTTGAATCCAAATTTTCTTAGCTGCACTCTCATATTCTTGAAGTTCTTCATCTTTTCTTGGATAGGGTGGTAGTTCAGGATTATATGCATTGTTAAAATCTGCAAACTGGTTTTTAAGTTCTTCGTACTTTTTTTGATATTCTCCCAACTCAACTCTGTGAAGTTGCAAATCTCCAAGAAACAAGAAACATTCTGTCACCTCTTTTCCTGTAACTATTTCAAGAATTTCTTTATATGCGCAGAGCTGAATAATATGAACTTCTTTTACTGAAGATGAAAGTTTTGCATCAATGATGTGTAGTTCGTCACCAACAACATTTACAAAATCTAGTCGTCCAACGAAGTCTTTTGAAGAAACTTGTGGTTGAAAAATAACATCTGGTTTTTTATCAAGTTCTTTTAAAAACACTTGATTAGTGGACTCTTTGTGAGACATATCAACAACATTTAATTTTTCCGAAATTCTATATATATCTTTTAGGACTACTTCATGCTCTTGTGCTTTAGCTAATAGCTGTTTAGAAATTAATTTTGATGCAACAATGTCTATCTTGTATTTAGCATCAATTCTTTTTTCCTCTACTAGTTTATTTGTTTTGTTACACCAGTAACTGAATGGTGAATTATAGAATCTAGTAAATTCTGTTACGCTATGAGTCATTCGAATATGCTTTCATTTGTATGTACCCCCCTAAAGAAGCTAAATTAATAATCCTTATCTCTAGGAGTAAGAGGTGCAGACCATTGCCTATATGGAGCCTCATCAGCAACCCTCTTTTCACGATCATCCCTCTCTTTATTTGTTTCTTTTATCTTTGTATCTTTAAAATTGTTAATCCTTTCCAACTCTAAATTAAAAAAATCCAGCTTTTTCAAAAGCTTCTCAGTATCGATTCTCAAGCTTTTTTGCTCACTCTGAATTTCTTCAAGAGTTTGTTCTATAAGTTGGGTAAGTTTTTCAAGTAAAAGAATAAATTTTCTATCCTTAGAGCTAGCTTTGAGTTGCTCAATCTCAACCAATCTACTTATAAACTCGCTTAAGATTTTTTTTAAATTAGCTTCATTAATAATTTCCATATCAGTCATGTTTTTTCCATGCTTAATAAGGTTTTCTTTTCTCTCGAAACTCTCAAGAGCTTTTTTCGTTCTAGCTAGCCTTTCATCATTTGTTTCACGAATACCTGTTTCTAGCCAGTTCTTCATTTCTTCTTTTTTATTTTCACCCATAATAAATATCTATTACTATTTTAATATGGTCATAAAAAGTAAAGCAAAAAAGCTAAAATTGGAATTTAAAAATATACAAACGGACCTCTTAAAAATAAATAAAAATATATCTAATCTGTACCAAAAAAAAGATTACTTGAATCTTGAAGAGCTTAGAGATGAAATAAATGACTTAATGGAATCTTCTGAGATAAAAATTATAAATGAACATGAAGGTTACGATGGTTGTTTTATAACATCAGCTGGCATTGAAAATAAAGTCAACAGGCCAGCTTTCATTGACAAATACGGCAACTGTCTTGTACAGGGTTACAGAGAAGTTTCAAAAAAAAAGTCAGATTCTAGTGAGTAAACAGGCCCTTGGATTTGATTTCGGTACTTCAAACTGTACCGTATCAATATTCGACTCTGATAAAGGAATCGTTGAGACACTCCCTATCTCAAATTACTCAGAGTCAAAAAAAAGGAGTCTAGCTAATCAATCTTTATTTCCATCAAAAGTAGGTCTTAATGATGACTTTGAATATGTATTTGGAGATGATACAAAAAAATGTGAGCGAGATTTTGTATGGGATAATTCCAAAAGGTTATTAGAGCACAATACTCCAATATACAGAGGAGGAGTTCACAAAAAACCTATTTGGGTTGCTATCGGCATCATGGCTGGAATTTTTAAAGAGCTTAAAAATTTATCAATAAAAACCTCTTTACCCATGGTCATTACAGTCCCAGCAAACTCTTATAGCATGCAAAGAAGCCTAACAAGATTAGCTGCAGAATCTCTTAACTTTAAAGTAGATCAATTAGTTTCGGAGCCGTGTGCTGCTGCACTTGGTAGCTATAAATATATAGAGAAATTAAAACACATCCTAATAGTTGACGTAGGTGGTGGAACTACAGATGTAGCATTAATTGAAAATGATTTTGGAACTTTAAAAGAGATAGCAATTGAAGGCCTAAAACGATTTGGGGGTATAAACATAGATCAAAAATTATTTGAAACGTATAAAGATGAATTTGAATTATCTACTGATTCAGAAAAATTACTTTTTAGAGATTTACTTGAAGATGTAAAAATTGAACTATCGTCTAAAAAGAAAACTAAGTTAATTTTTAAAGATAAAGTAGTTGAGGTAACAAGGGAAAGTGTGGAAAAATTAATTAAAAAAGATATTGAGAGTTTAGATAAAACTATTGATAGAGTTCTCAAAAAAGGAAAAGTTGAATTAAAAAATATAGAAGCTGTTTTACCAATTGGAGGTTCCTCTAATATTCCTGCTGTTAGAGAACTTTTGAAAAAGAAGTTTAAATCTAAGTTAATAAATCTTGATTTTGATGAGTCCATAACCGCAGTTGCAAAAGGGGCAGCAATAGCATCAGCTATAAATGCAAAAATAATAAAAGATTTAAGCTTTAAGCAATGTTTAGAACACAGTGTTGGTCTAAGAATTTGGAGTGGCACTAAAGAAAATAAAATTTTTAAAGCCATGCTTGAAAAAGGGTCAGTATTTCCAGCAACAGCAGTAGAAACATTTACCTCAATTACTGAAGAATCTATAGTTGCTTTGTATGAAAGTACCTCAGGTAAGTTAAAAAATAACGATACAAAACTAATTATTGAAAAAAGAATCAAGACTGGTGTTATGCATGTTGATGTTGAGCTTACATATGATGATGATGGAAAAATTGATATTAAGACATACAACATAGATAGAGGAGAGTGGGGAAAATTAGGAGACCTAGGAGACAGCAATAAAGATTCAGAAGGGTATATAAAAAACTTACAATCAAAATCCCGAGAGCAAGGTCTAAATTTAAGAATTGATAGCATCAATTATATAGACTCACAATTAGACCAAAAGAAATTAAAAGAATGGTCTGGGGAATTCTTAGGAAAGTTCAAAAGATATAAAAAAGTATCTGAAAAAGTAAAAACTGTATTTAAGAAAAAAGCTAAAGATGAATTAATTTCTATTAATAACGAAGACATCTCTGAAGTAATTATTGACGAGGGTCCAGATATAGAGTTTGGAAGTACAAATGATGCATTCATGTTTGCAAGAGGCGTCTTAAAGCATTGCCTAAGAGTTATATTTATACATGCTGGTTATGAAAAAAAACGTGATTTTAAGAGTATTCATGATTTATTAGGTGAGAAAGATGGAGTTTGGAAAACAACACAAAAGTTGTTGCCGGAACAGCCACTAGACGATATAAGATGGCTAATCAAAGTTCTTCAAAAATCTAGATACTTACATAATTTAGCACATATAAATAATCCTTTGGTGCAGAGTAATCTTGAGTCATTAAGAACAATATTAAATAAATTTAGCCATGGAGTTCGTTCAAGTTTTTTTGGACTATTTACAGATTCATTAGACGAATATGATTCATCAATTGAAAGCAATATATTGAATGCTGTATATAAAGAATCTAAATATACTTCTCAAGATGTAATCTTATTGTCTTCAAATGTAAATTCTTTAATAACCTCTCTCATTAACACAAAGGTTTATTTAGGAAAAGACAGAGCAGATCTTATAAAAATGCTGGAAAGCATGCACGCCGTGGAGCAAACATATAAATAATGATTTTTAAAAAGAGAAAAATAGAAAAACTCAAAATATCACAAGAAGAAGAAATTACATTTTTAAAAGCTGAACACAAAGAATTAATAGAAGCATTAAAAAAAGAACAAAAAGCAAAATTAAAAGAAATAGAGGAGAGCTCTAAAAAGGATATCCAAAATCTCTCGATAATTAATGCAGATAGACTTGAAGAAGAGAAATCTACATATAGAAAAAAATTGCACGATTGGAAAATAAAAGCTGATTTACATTTAGAGAGAGAAATTGAAAAATATACTGTAATTCTAGAGGAGAAAGAGAGGAAAAAGACATCAATCAAAAAAATAGAATTAGAAAAAGAAATGAACACTGAAATTTCTTTATTTATAGATAAATTTGAACAGAAAAAAAGAGAAGAGTTAACAAAGTTAGAATCAAAGTACAAAGATATTGAAGTTCTCAAACAAAAATTACAACAGTTTTTTAACGATTTTTTAGGAAAAGAATATAGTGAAATTTCATTTAAAGAGCTTGAAAAAAATTTACAAATAGAACTAAAAGAGATTGCCAGTGCACTTGATGAGTTAAGAGATGAAGTTGATGCAAACAATCATAAGCTTTTAGAATTCAATGAATTAGCTAAAGAAATTAATTATTTAGAAGAAGAGATAAAAATAAAACATAATGAACTTTATGAAGTTAAACAGGCAATTAGAAAACTTAAGCAAGATGAATACTAACGAAGGATAACTAAGGTTTAATTTTTGATGTAATATGGTAGCCCTCTATTCCTTGGCTGTTGCTACACATATAAATAGTCTGGTTGGGTAAACAATTCATTTCTGCATACTTTTCATTTCTAAAAAACTTTTTTAAATCTCCCTTACTACTCTTACAATCATCAGGGCAAAATTCTAACTCAACCCAACTTTTATCAGCTTTCACTTCTTTCCAGAATTTTGGTCGATTATCAATGTAAATCCTTTTTTTATCTTCCTCAATTCTTTTTTTCATCCTTCTATGAGAAGCTCTATTCTGTTCTTTTTCAGATTTATATTTATTAATGATGTTTTCTATTTCATCCTTTTTCATACTTAAATAATAATCCACTCAAGCGACAATTAACTCTTGCCATTGGTTTAACAGCTGTTAGAAAGGATTCACGGGAGAGCCTTTTAGGTTTCATGATCAACGACATACACTAGTTCCATTAGCTATTAAAGAAAACAAACATCCATTTGAGGTTTATAAGATGTTAGGTCATACATGCATCAAAACTACTTTTGATGTCTATGGGCATCTTTTGTAGTATTCATATATGGATAATATATACAATATTTCATCTGACAATTTCAAAACATTAGATAGT
>Ga0075480_10000992_pt1 | contig 17646 bp, 16 predicted proteins | sample DEB08_DNA_7_FD_81590 | JGI IMG/M metagenome (GOLD analysis project Ga0075480, IMG submission 81590) | Aqueous microbial communities from the Delaware River and Bay under freshwater to marine salinity gradient to study organic matter... | ecosystem: Environmental > Aquatic > Marine > Coastal ... | reverse complement strand
GCGTCAGGAAGAAAATCAATATCTATCCTGTCCGCCTGAGATTGCAAAAGATATTTCGCCGGAAATAAGATCTTTAATAGGATATTCGAAGGGAGGCTATGTTCTGGGTTTCTATTCTGATCCGTTAGATAAAAATGCAGAATATGAATCTGTATCACCAGAAAACATGTTTAAGGATAGGGCTTTTGACGAGTATTCTGCAATACCAGATCCTAAGGAACTGGTTCAAAAATCTACAAAATAACTAAAAGTAGACTACGCCTATTAAGTAACCGCCATAGAAAAAGGCCACTGCATAAAAAGGATATTCTCTACAAAAATTCCAAACTGATTTTAAATATTCACTAATCATTTCATCTCTTAGGGGAGTGATATAATAGACAATCAATTCTTAATTTTTGCTTATACCTTTATATAAAATTTATTAAAAAAGATTTTTTTATTACAAATTAATTCTCATTCAAATTATTGCATCCGAAATTTATTTGAAGCATAGTTAAACGACTGATTTTCATAAATTTAGATAAATAATGACTGTAAAATATTATGATTGGGTAGAGTATCAATCTAACTTTAGGCCAAAAAAAATTGCTATCAAAGAGATCTCTAATGGTCGAGAAACCTCATATTATGAGTTGAATCAAAGATCTAAATCTTTGGCGGGGTGGTTGCAAAAAAAAGGTTTGAAAAAAGGAGATCGAGTGGCGATCTTGGCCCATAACTGTGCCGAAGTTTTTGAACTTGAATTTGCTTGTGGAAAAATTGGCGGTGTTGAATTACCTCTTAACTGGAGGCTTACTAAGCCAGAGCTTGAATACATTCTTAATGATAGCAAGCCAATGTGTTTGATTTATTCTTTTGAGTTTAAGGATATTGCTCAAGAGCTAATAAAAGATTGTGGAATAAAAAACTCTTTAATGATTGAAGAGGAAAATTATGGCAGTGAATATGAACAAGCTATTTTAGAAAATAATGATTTCGAGGCCGTAGAAAGTAATCATGATGACTTAATTATGTTGATGTATACCTCCGGAACGACTGGTCACCCTAAAGGCGCTATGATCAATCATCAAATGCAATTTTTCAATACAGTAAATTTAGGAGCTACTGCCAGAATTACTGATAAAACAATTCAACTTGTTGTCTTGCCACTATTTCATACAGGTGGCATGAATTGTTATGCAAATCCAATTTTGCATAATGGTGGACAAATCGTTTTGATGAAAGAGTTTGATCCAGGAAAGGCTTTGGAAATTATTAATAATCCTGATTTTGGAATTACACATTTTTTTGCTGTGCCTGCACCTTTCCAGTTTATGATGCAACATCCAAATTTTGCGACAACAGATTTTTCAAGAATTGAAGGAGCCGGTGTAGGTGGAGCACCATGCGCTGAAGTCATCATAGAGACTTGGCAAAACAAGGGCGTAGAACTATGGCAAGGTTGGGGAATGACAGAAACAAGCCCTGGCGGAATTGGATTATCTGGTGATGATGCTGCGAGAAAAATTGGTTCAGCAGGAAAACCTTTGTTACATACGGAAGTAAAAATAGTCGATGAAAAGGGTAATGAAGTAAAGCAAGGTGAAGTAGGAGAAATACTTATCAAAGGTCCCAATATCACACCAGGATATTGGAATAATGAGGAGGCTACGAAAAACTCTTTTGTGGATGGCTGGCTAAAGACAGGAGATGCTGCTCAAATGGATGATGAAGGTTTTATCTACATTGTTGACCGTCAAAAGGATATGTATATTTCTGGGGGTGAAAATGTGTATCCAGCTGAAGTAGAAAATGTGCTTTATCAATTACCTCAAATTGCTGAAGCTGCAATCATTGGTATACCTGATGAAAAGTGGGGAGAAGTTGGTCTTGCTTTTATTGCTTTAAAGCCAAATGAAAATTTATCTGAGGAGGATATCATTAATCATTGTCTTAAAAACTTAGCAAAATTTAAAATACCAAAAAGTGTGGAGTTCATCGAAGCTTTACCGAGAAATGCTACAGGGAAAGTTTTGAAAAGAACTTAAAGAGAACAAAAACTGGGAAAATCAGCTCCAGCAATATCATAAATGTCAGATAGATCAGAGCTCATAGAACTTCACAATAGATTGTCTAAAACTCTAGATGAAGAAAGAGGAGCTGCAAGAGAGAAGAGATATGAAAAAGGATACAGAACTGCTAGAGAAAATCTTGATGATTTAGTGGATGAAGATTCCTTTGTAGAATATGGCCAGCTTGCTATTGCAGCGCAAAAAAGTAGAAGAGAACTAGAAGAGTTAAGAACTGAAACGGCTGCAGATGGAATAATTACTGGATTTGGTAAAATCAATAGTGAAACCCTAGATGATGAAAAAGCTCTTTCGGCAATAATCATAAATGACTATTCAGTCTTAGCAGGAACTCAAGGTTATTATCACCACAAAAAATTAGACAGGATTTGCGAGACAGCCGAAAAACAAAATTTACCCGTCATAATGTTTACAGAAGGAGGGGGAGGAAGACCAGGCGATACGGATGTACATGTTCAATTTGCGGGATTAAATATTCCTTCTTTTAGTAATTGGGCAAAATTAAAAGGAAAAAGTTTAAGAATTGCTGTCAATAATGGATATTGTTTTGCTGGCAATGCAGCATTATTTGGAACTGCTGATTTTTGCATTTCTACAAAAAACTCCTGGTTGGGAATGGCAGGACCGGCAATGATAGAAGGTGGAGGACTGGGTAAGGTAAATCCAAAAGATATTGGTCCAGCTAAAGAACAAGAAAAATTAGGCGTTATCGACTACCTTGCAGAAGACGAAGCAGATGCAACAATATTTGCGAAGAAATTACTATCTTACTTTCAAGGCAGTTTTCATAATTGGGAGACAAAGGACCAGTCAATTTTAAGAAACCTCATTCCAGAAAATAGAAGAATGGCTTACTCGGTTAGAGATATTATAGAAACCATTGCCGATAAAGATTCTTTTCTGGAAGTAAGAAAAATTTATGGTCGAAGTGTAATTACTGGGTTTATGAGATTAGAGGGCAAACCAGTAGCACTTATTGCAAACGATTGTCAGCATTTGGGAGGAGCTGTAGATGCAACTTCAGCTGAAAAAGCTGGACAGTTTATTTTAACTTGTAATGAACATAATCTTCCAATAGTTTCTCTAGCAGATACTCCTGGGTTTATGGTTGGCGTTGATAGTGAAAGAGAAGGAGCTGTAAGGAAAATGGGTAGTCTATTCAACGCAGGTGCAAATATATCAGTTCCTCTGGTAGCAATCTTCTTAAGAAAAGGCTACGGACTGGGTGCAATGGCTATGGTTGGAGGAAGTTTTTACATACCAATTTTCACTGCTTCTTGGCCAACAGGAGAATTCGGAGGAATGGGTCTAGAAGGAGCAGTAAAACTTGGCTATAAAAAAGAGCTGGAAGCTATTGAAGATGAAAAGGAAAGAGAAGAATTATTCAATAAGCTTGTTCAAAAAATGTATGACGCCGGAAGGGCTTTAGAGGCAGCCACGCAATTAGAGATTGATGCTGTTATCGACCCAGCTGACACTAGGTCGATAATCTTGAAAGCTTTGGAAACTAGTTAAATTTTTTCCTTAATTAGGGAGTTCTCATTACTTCGGCAGAAGTACATTTATCGATTGAAGCAGATTTCAACTTTTCAACTGCTAATTTTAACTTTCTGTACTCTGAAACCTCAGGATTTAATCCTGTAGACTTAACACCCACAAAGCTGGTGCCTAAAGTGGGATCGTGCATTTCCAGACCGTAAGATGCATAACTGGTTGATCTGGATGAATTTTCTATTACTTTTTCAGCAACACTATCAATTAGAGCTGAATGTCTTATTCTTTCAGCCTGAAGTTCAGCACAACCTAAAGCAGAAGCATCGACTTCCCAATGATAGGTTTCAGCATTTACTTGTCCTTTTCCTCCAGCATCTTCAACAAAACTATCTAAAAGATATTTAGTAGCAGCTATGTTGTTCTGCATAAATGGAGTACTTGAACAACCTACTAAAGCCATTAAAACAGATACAGATATCAGCTTAGAAAATTGAGCAAATAAGTTTCTTATATTCATTAAAAACATTGATAATTCTCCTAAGACACTTAATATGCCTTTACGACGGCAAGTTTAAGACCTTTAAAAACTTAAGTCAATTTTAGTGAAAGCTAAATTTAACAATAAAAATTGGTATTTTTATGACAAAAATCTCTGAAGATGAGTATGAAATTTTAAAATTAGGTAACCCTATTTTAAGACAAACTGCTAAAGAACTTACCAAAGAAGAAATTTTATCTTCGGAAATACAAGAATTAATTCCTAAAATGTGGGATGTTATGAAAAAAGCTGGTGGAATTGGTTTGGCTGCACCTCAAATAGGAATATCTATCCAGTTAGCAGTCATAAAATTGGAAAGCGAATCAGAAAGATACGGTAATTTGGAAAATTCTGAGGAATTTGTCATATTTAATCCAAAACTAGAAGTAATTGACGAACAAAAGCAAGGCTTTTGGGAGGGCTGTTTGAGTGTTCCTGGTTTGAGAGGGTATGTCGAAAGGCCACGAAAGCTAAAAATTAATTATTTCAATGAAAATGCTGTTGAAAAAGAAGTAATAGTTGAAGATTTTTTAGCAACAGTTTTCCAGCATGAACTTGATCATTTATTTGGATTTTTGTACGTGGATAGACTTAATTCTACAAAGGACTTAGTTTTTGAAGAGGAATTAACTAATATAGCTTCGGAAAAACTTTTAGACTAAATTATGCTGAAATATTTTTTACTAATCTTTTTGTCTTTAAATATGCTTTCTTTTGAAATTCTACCCAAAAAAAATATTGATTTAGACGCATGGCGTTTTGTAAAAGATCAGGTTATGGGGGGTAAATCCGATGGATCCATGTCATTAGAAGAATCTGCAAATGAAAATTTTGATTTTATATCTGCAAAAGGGAATGTTTCTACCGATGGCGGGGGGTTTTTAATGTTCAGGAAAGAAATTGATGCAAATAACTTTAGTGATTTTTCTAGAGTAAAATTCAAGGCAAGAGGAAATAACGAAAAATATTTTATCCACATAAAAACTAGAGGTTCGATTTTTCCTTGGGTGAGATATCTGGGCGAATTTGAAGTCACTAATGAATGGCAGGATTTTGAAATTGAATTTACTGAATTCATTCGTTACAGTAATAAAAGTCCAAAAAAAAGGAATCTTAACCCCAATAAAATAAAACTTATTGGTGTAGAAGCTTCTGGTAGGGATTTTGATATGGACATCGACATAGCTTCGATGAGTTTTTCTAAATAAATAGATCAAAAAGATGATTACTAAAGCAGACGACTATCCAATTCACCAACTACCTCATCCTGTTTCAGAAGTTGGCACAGAAAGAAATTTTTATGATCGTTATTTTTTTAATGGCTATTCAAAAAATGAAGATTTTTATTTTGCTGCTGTACTATGTTTGTATCCTAATTTGAATATTATGGATGCTTCTTTCACTGTAGCAGTTGATGGAAAGCAACATAATATTAGAACTTCTAGAATTTTAGGTCTTGAAAGACTTAATACAAAAGTGGGCCCTATAGAAGTTAAAGTTCTTGAGCCTTTAGAAAAGCTTTCCGTTGAGCTTTCTAAGAATGATTCAGATATTACAGCAAAGCTAGAATTCACTAAAAGATTTGAGCCTATGCAGGAGCCAAATATGACTCTATTTAATGGTCCTAGAAAAATCATGGATACCTGCAGATTAACTCAGCATGGAAATTGGTCTGGGGAAATTAAAATAAAAAATGAAATAATAAAAATATCACCAAAAGAGTTTATTGGAACTAGAGATAGATCTTGGGGAGTGAGACCTGTTGGTGCTGGCGATAGTCAACCCATGGTACCTTTTGAAATGCCCCAATTTTTTTGGCTTTGGGCTCCTGTTCATTTTGATGAGTTAGCGACACACATTTATTACATTGATAACGAAAAAGGAGAAGCTGATAATGCTTTTGCAAAAATTCAATTCGACGATGGAAAAGAACAATCTAATTTTGTTTCGCATCAAAAATCTATCTCTTACTTGCCTAAAACAAGAAGAGTTGAATCGTTATCTTTGAGCTTAAAAACTTCACAAGAGGAGTTATTTGAATTTCAAATTACGCCTAAGGTGAATATGTTTATGTGTGGTTTAGGATACATGCACCCTGATTGGGGTCATGGTCAATTCAAAGGAGAATTGGAAACTCACTACGATACCTATGATTTGAGTGACGATCCTCAAGATCCTCCATTTCTCCATGTTCAATCTTTGTGCGAAGTTAAGCTTAAGACTCCAGAAAAAGAGCTTCAAGGTCGAGGAGTTTTAGAACAATTATTTTTAGGACCTCACGAACCTAGCGGGTTTAAGGATCTTTTTGATAAGCCTTAATAATGCCTGTTTCTGCCGAAAAAAATTTTCACAAAAAATTATCAATTTTTAAAGACTGGCTCGATACGAAAGAGCGCTACAAGAAACAAAATATTTCTATCCAGCCGCATGAATCTTCAGAAGCTAGCGGTTTTTCAAACGAAACTTTCTCATGCAGGGTATTTGGGAAGAATATCGATGAAGACATAGTCTTAAGAATCAAGCCAACTGGCTTTCAAGTATTCCCTGAATATGATCTCGGTTTGCAAGTTGAAATCATGGAACAATTAAAAAAATTGAACTTTCCTGTACCGGAAATTTTATTTTCTGAACAAAATGATGAAATTATTGGGTCAGAATTTTATGTCATGAAACATGTTAGAGGAGAGGCGCCTTCGGATAATCCTCCTTATCACATGGATCTTGATGGCATGATGGGGAAAGCTTCTCCAGACCAAATTAGATCAGTTTGGTTAGGTTGGTTAGAAAACTTAGTATCGTTTCATAAAATAAACTATGAGGATTTAAAACTAACTTTGATTGACAAAAGAAACAACGAAAGCTCTCATCTTCAGTCTGACCTTCAATACTACAAGGCATTTATGGAATGGGGTATGGATGGAGAAGCAAATGCATTTCTAGAAGAGGTTTTTCAATGGTTATCTGAAAACCTCCCATCTAATCAAAATCCAAAAAAACTTTGCTGGGGAGACTCAAGAATAGGAAATGTTCTCTTTGAAGACTTTAAGGTAAAGAGTTTGCTTGACTGGGAGATGGCAACCATTGGAGATCCATTGTGCGATTTAGCTTGGGGACTTACAACCGACGATGTCAGTAGTCATGGATTAAATATTGAAAAGCTCTCAGGCTCAATTTCTAATCAAGAGGCAATCAAATTTTGGGAAAATAATACTGGCTTTTCTGCCGATAACTTCTTTTATTATCGAATTTTATGTCTATTTAAATTTTCTGTAATAATGATCAGAGTTGCAAAAAAATTAATTCACAATGAAATAATGCCTTTAGACAGTGACTTCCACATAAACAATCATGTATCAAATTACTTAAGACAGGAATTTAATGAAAAAAATTAGAATAGAAAAACAGATAAAATGTTCAGCTGAATCTCTTTGGGAGCTTTTTTCAGACGTAACAAGATCTGATTGGGTACCTTTTGCAAATGAAATTATTCTTGAAAATGACGTAAGAACTTTCAAAATGGATGGCGTTGGAGAAATTAAGGAAAAAATCATTGAAAAAGATCAAGCTAATAAATCTTTGACTTATAGTGTCATAAAGTCTCCTGCTCCTCTGAATCACCACTTAGCCAAAGTTACAGTTCTTGAAGATAATAACTTTTCAAAACTAGTTTGGACTTCTGAAGTTGAACCAGATGAATTTGAAAAATTAATTGCAGACGGAATGGAATCATCCATCGAGATGATAAAAAAGATACTTGAATAACATACAATCCGATAAAGATTTTTTATATATGAAATTGGCTTTAGATGAGGCTAAACTGGCTTTTTCAAAGAAAGAAGTTCCGGTTGGAGCAGTTTTAGTCAAAGACGATAAAGTAATCTCTCGTTCGCATAACCAATCAATAAGCAAAAACGATCCTTCTGGACATGCTGAAATGAATGTGCTGAGAGATGCAGCAAAAACTATGGATAACTATAGACTTAATGGAACAAGTCTCTATGTTACCTTAGAGCCTTGTTTAATGTGTTTTGGAGCATGCATTCATGCTCGAATAGATAGATTAATTTTTGCAACAGAAGACCAAAAATCAGGAGTAGTTATTAATAATTTAAATCTACAAAAGCAAAGTTTCTTTAACCATAAAATTTCAATTTCAAGCGGAATCCTTGCCAGAGAAAGTTCTGAATTATTAAAGAAATTTTTTCAAGAAAGGAGAAATTAAATTTCAAACTTTGTCCAAACCGGAGCATGATCGGAAGGCTTTTCCATACCTCTTATTTCGTAATCTATTTCAGATTCAACTGCCATATCCAAAAGAGGTTTTGTTACCCATAGATGATCAATTCGCAAACCTCTTTTTGGATTGTCATCAAACCCTCTACTGCGATAATCAAACCAACTGAACTTATCACTGGAATCTGGAAAAAATTTTCTGTAAGAATCAAAAAAACCCCAAGTTTTTATTTTTTCTAGCCATTCTCTTTCCTCAGGCAAAAAACTACATTTTCCAGTTGCGAGCCATCTTTTTCTATTTTTTTCTCCAATACCTATATCAATATCTTCTGGAGAAATATTTAGGTCTCCCAAGATAATAATATTTTCTTCAGGACTAAAATTTTCATCTAAGTAAATCATCAGATCTTTAAAAAACTTCTCTTTATATGGAAATTTTTTTGGATGATCTCTGCTTTCTCCCTGAGGGAAATAACCGTTGATGATAGTGACTTCTTGAGTAGAAAATTTATGTCTTGATGAAATCAATCTACATTGAGCATCTTCTTTATCTGTAGGGAAACCTATTTGAAAATCTATGGGCTCATATTTGTAAAGGGTAGATACTCCATAATGTCCTTTTTGACCATTGATTATGGCTTGGTAACCTAGCTCGTTTATGCTTTCCATAGGATAATTTTCATTATCTACTTTCGTCTCTTGCAGGCAGATAATATCAGGCGAGTGTTTCTCAATTAAAGCACTCATTTGGTGTAGCCTTGCTCTTAAGCCATTTACATTAAAAGAAAAAATTTTCATCTGAAGTATGAGCTGGAAAGTCTTTTGGGCTTATTGAAATTTATTTGATCAATCAAAATTCTAGCAGCTTCTTCTAGAACCATCTTCTCAGAAAACTCATTTAGTTCTTCAGGATCAGCATCTAAAAACTCTTGAAAATTTAAATATGGCTTTAATCCGACAGAAACTCTAAATCTATTTTCAATGAATAGTCTTTTTTCTTCTTGAGCTTTTTTTTCAGATTTTCTTACCAAATAATTCACAGGAATTAATTTTTTATCCGATTCATTCTTAATTTGAATTCTTTGATCTTTTATGTATTCGTTTAAATTTGAATCGGATACTCTTTTTTTTGAGAAACTTTGAATCATCTCAATATTTGAAGTCGAATTGAAAGGTTCATACTCTAAAGATGAAATATCATCATATGGAAGAGAGTTTTCAAGAGCCATTTCTCCTACTTCTTCACTATCAAAAACATAAGGCAGGTTAATATCAGGAGTGACTCCTAAATTTTGGGTGCTTTTCCCAGAGACTCTATAAAACTTCTGTTCTGTGAATTTTAGTTGTCCATAAGAGAGATTTTCCAGCCTTTGAACAGTCCCTTTGCCAAAAGTATTTGAGCCCACAATTAATCCTCTTTTGTAATCCTGAAAAGCTCCTGCAAGTATTTCTGAAGCTGAAGCGCTTAATTTGTCAACTAAAATCATTACTGGACCTTCATAGTTTTGAATTCCTCTAGTATGACCTAAAGGCTGAATCGAGCCATTTGACTCCATTACTTGAACGATACTTCCTTTTCCAATGAAAAGCTTTGCAAGCGAGTAAGCCTCATATAATGAGCCACCCGAATTTCCTCTCAAGTCAAGAATTACTCCATCCACTTGTTCTTCTTTTAACTCTCTTAAAAGATTCCTGACATCTTTTGAACTACTTTTATAGTTGAATTGATTTTTACTAAATGCATCAAAGTCCATATAAAAAGCAGGCAAATCTATAACTCCAATATTGTAGGATTTATTCGGTTTGTATATCTGTACTTTCTTCTTCTTTGCCGCCTGATCTTCTAGTTTTACCAATCCTCTGGTGATTTCAATCACTCTGCCTAAGACATCATCTGGAGAAGAATTAGAAATAACTTCAAGTTTAACTTTGGAATTTTTTGGACCTCTAATGAGTCGAACCACCTCATCGATTCTCCAATCCCTTACATCTTCTATGTCATTTTCCGGCAGGGAGGCGACTCCTACAATTTTATCATTTACCTTCAAGAGGCCTGATTTTTCTGCAGGACCTCCTGGAATTAACCTGACAATTTTGGTGATTCCATCTTCTGTGGATAATATTGCTCCAATACCCTCAAGAGAGAGACTCATATTTATCTCAAAGTCCTCTTGAGATTTTGGAGAAAGATAATTTGTATGAGGATCATAAAGAGAAGTAATTGAATTTGTATACAATGAAAAGATATCGTCTGAACTAATTCTTTTTAAACTTTTTACTCTATTTTTGAGTCTTTTGAGAAGTTTTGATCTAGAGTTTTCAAAATTTTCATTTGATAAAAGAATACTTATAAACTCGTTTTTTATTAAAAGAGCATGATAATTTTGAATGGCGTCCAAAGAAATGAATCTTTTCTCATCTTCTCTACTTTTTTGAATAAATTCAGTTGTATTCAAATCGTTCGAATCATTTATCGAATTTATTACATCTATTTGATAGTTAATCAATTCAAGAGATCTGTTGGAGTAATTTTCGTAAATTTTAAATATTTCATCTAAGTTATAAATATTCTTAAATTTTGCCGAATAAGAGTCAATCTCTACAGAAGTTAATAGAATTTTTTCCTTATCTAAATTCATCAAAAAGTTATCCATAACTTTTTGATCATTTATGTCGATATTCTTCTTAAAATGATTTCGTTCAAGAATTTGAATAATTTCACTTACAACCTGTCTATATTCATTCTTTACTTCCAGAGACTCTTCACTTGTAAGAGAAAGAGAGGCAAGCGAGAAAACTAAAAGAGCGATAAATTTATTTAATTTCAACATCATAAATTTAATCTCTATTAGAGAGCAATAAGTCCTTTTCCATCCACAATGAATTTATCCATTCTTTAAATTCAGATCTTAATAATTGATTATCCAGCAAATTTTCATCTAGAAATTTTTTTGGAATTTTTATTTCTTTAATAATAATTTTTGCTGAATTCATTCTTCCGCACAGATAATCCCAAAAACTCCTTTTTTTTGAATCAAATTGAATTGTGAAATCGATCAAAGAGTCAATTTTACTAACAAGGCTTAAAGCTGTTGCCATTCCACCTTCTTTAGGCTTTAGAAGATTTTTAAAGGGGCTATTTTGATTATGGTGTTTTTTAAGAGTAAATCTTGTTCCTTCGGCAAAACTGAATACGGTTACGGGATAAAGAACATAATGTTTTAAGGCTCTTTTCATTTCTTTTACATCTTTTCCTGCTAATTTAGGGTTTTTTTCTAACTGTTTTTTTGTATATCTTTTTAAAAAAGGCATATCCAAAGCCCACCAAGAAAGACCTATAACTGGAACATAAATCAGAACATACTTCATAAAAAATTTAAGCATAGGCATCTTTCTATTAGTGATGTCTTGAAGGAGAAAAATGTCTGCAAATGATTGATGATTCGAGGTTGCTATTGTCCAGCCATCAGATTTAATATTTTCTTTTCCTATAATTTGCCACTTAGGGTTATGCAAAGCCTTTACCCAAATCTTATTTGTAAAAATCCATAATTCACCGACTTTAATAATAAATTTAGTAAATAATACTTTTAAGGCTGTTATGGGTAAGAAAAATTTGATTATTCCTAAAGGAATTAACAAACACGACAAGATAACTGTGTTCAATACCAAAATGGTGATAGAAGTGATTCCTATTAAATTTTCAAATAAAAACTTCACTTTGCTTTCTCTAAATCCTTAATACTAAAGTACGCTTCTCTTTGCTCTTCAATTGAATGAGGTCTTTTATTAGCAAAAACAAAAGGGTGCCTTCTAATTAATTTTTCACATAAGTTATCAATTACTTCGTAAAAAGAAAATAGTTTATTTTCTTCAGCAATCTTGCTTTGCAGAACAATTTGTAAAAGAAGATCACCTAATTCTTCTTTTAGATTTTCGTAATCTTCTTTTTCAAAGGCATCAAAAACTTCTTGCGCTTCTTCTTTTATAAAAGGCAGAAGAGTTTGTGCAGTTTGGGACTTAGTCCATTCACATCCAGTCTTAGGATCTCTTAATTCAGAGATAATCTTCAGAAGTTTTTCAGTTTTATCCTCACCCACAATCGAGTTTAGTAGCCAGTTAGTTCAGCATATCTATTTTTATGAAAATCCGAATCTCCAAAAATTTGTTCAGCTACTCTTGCTCTTTTTAGGTAAAGCCCTATATCGTATTCGTCCGTAACACCTATTCCTCCATGCATTTGTACGGATTCGTTTGAAATTAAATGAAATACTTCTCCAACTTTTGCTTTAGAAAGGCTTGCCAATCTTTCAGAATCATTACCTCCCTCATCAAAGGAAGTAATAGACTCAATAACACATGACTTACACAGTTCTAATTCAGAAAACATAATTGCAGCTCTATGTTGAAGAGCTTGAAAAGAGCCAATTTTTTCTCCAAATTGTTCTCTTTCTTTCAAGTAGTCAAGAGTAATTTCATACGCTTGAAGAGCGCTACCTAACATTTCTGCAGAAATTGCAGCTCTAGAAATATCTAACACAGACTCAATAATTTCATAGGCATCACCTTCTTTGCCAATCAACATATCTGAAGATACTTTCACATCATCAAATTTCATATTTGCTGCGTTTCTAGAATCTACCATTTTTGTAGGAGTGATAGCTAAACCCTTTGCTTCAGCATCCAACACAAAAAGGGAAAGACCGTCTTTATCACCTTCTTTTCCCGAAGTTCTAGTGGCAACAATGACTTTATCTGCAAAACCACCATCAATAACAAAGGACTTTTCACCTGAAACAATAAAATCATTTCCATCCTTTTTCGCTTTACAGGATATTTTTAAAGGATCATGATGATTGCTTTCTTCGATAGCAAAGCAAAGCCTTAGACCTTCTTGCACAACCTTTGAAAGAATATCTTTCTTTACGTCATCTGATGCATGCTTTATTAAACTTACACCTACAACTGCAGTTGAAAACAAAGGTGAAGGAGTAAGCGTTCTTCCTAGTTCCTCTAAAATAGAAGATATGCCGGCTACTCCAAAATTAGAGCCACCAAATTCTTCAGGAACTAAAATACCAGTCCAACCGAGTGATACCATTTCCTGCCAAACTTTATCATCGTAACAGTTTTCAATTTCACTATCTCTGACTTCACGAAAATGAGTAGTGGGGGTTTTTTCTGATGCAAATTTTTTAGCACTATCTTTTAAGAAAACTTGCTCCTCATTTAAAACTAATGACATATTTTTCTCCCAAAAATTTATTTGTTATTGAGGCAGATCCAAAACCCTTTTGGCAATTATATTTAGCTGGACTTCTGAGGTTCCGCCTTCAATTGAATTAGCCTTTGTTCTAAGCCACTCTCTGGTAATTGCCAATTCCGCAGGACCAAAGCCTTCTCCTTCCCAGCCAAGAGCTTTAGTACCCATCGCTTCAAGCATTAACTCGTATCTGAGTTTATTACTTTCGCTACCGTAATATTTAAACATTGACGATGCCGGACTTGGTCCAGAATTAGAAGACTTACTTTCTTCACTTGCTCTTTTCATAGTTAGTGAAAATGCATGAGAATTAATATCAAAAGATGCAATTTTTTGTCTTAAAGCAGGATTAGCTAATTTTCCAGACTCCTCTCCAGCATATGTTTTCGCCATTGTCGCCATTCCAGATGAAATTGCTTGATCTTTTTTCTTTTTGGCTGAACCACCGCCTCCAAGTCCCATTCCAGCAATCATGTTTCTTTCGTGTTGCAATAATCTTTTTGCAACATCCCAGCCTTTATTTAATTCGTTTACTAGATTTTCTTTTGGAACAATCGCATTATCAAAGAAAGTTTCGCAGAATGGAGATTTTCCTGAGATAAGTTTAATTGGCTTAGTCGTAACTCCCGGTTGATCCATGTCAATAAGAAGGAAACTTATACCATCGTGTTTAGGTTCTTGCGGTCCTGTTCTAACTAAAGTAAAAATCATGTCACAATCATCAGCGTATGAAGTCCAAACCTTTTGACCATTCACTTCAAAATGATCTCCTTTATCTTCAGCTTTGGTCTTAAGGCTTGCTAGATCTGACCCAGAACCAGGTTCGCTATAACCTTGGCACCATCTGATTTCTCCTTTGACAATTTCAGGAATATATTTCTTTTTTTGTTCTTCCGACGCAAATTCAAGTAAAGCAGGTCCAAGCATCCAAATACCGAAACTTGATAGGGCTGGTCTTGCTCTAATTGCCATTAATTCTTCTTGCAGAATCTTATTTTCATCGAAACTAAGTCCGCCACCGCCATATTCTTTTGGCCAAGTAGGGCAGGTCCAACCTTTTTCGCCCATTCTTTCCAACCATAGTTTTGCATCTGGATGAGGGAATTTACAGTTTCTTCCTCCCCAAACAACATCCCCAGGACCCATTGGTTTTCTCATTTCAGGAGGACAGTTTTCTTCGAGCCATTCTTTTGTTTCTTTTCTAAATTGATCTAAATTTTCCATAATTTTTTAATATTAATTTTTTTAAGTGATTTTTTGTTTTTAAACGTGTCTAATTGTAGCAATTTTTGATAATTAATCAGCCATGAACTTAGAATTTTTTAGCCAAAATCCTGAACTGCTATGGATATTTACGGTTTTTTATGACCTTACTTTGGCGATAATTCTGTTTTATTTTTTCGGCAAGAACGGGCTTTACACTGCTGTAATACTTGGAATAATCCTTGCAAACTTACAAGGAGGTAAAGTCAGTGAACTCACTATTTTTGGAAATACATTTGTAGTAAGCATGGGAGCAATAATGTATTCGGGAATCTACTTTGCTACCGATTTATTGAATGAAAAATATGGCAGAGCAGAAGCAAATAAAGCAGTAATTATTGGAGCAGTCGCAAATGTGATAGTAATGTTTACTCTTGTTCTGAGTACTTATTACTTACCATCTGGAATTGCTTCCTCGGCAAATGAGGTTCATCAAGCAATATCTACCTTAGCTCTTTACTCGCCTATATTCGTAATAGGTTCGATAACAGCTTATTTAATAAGTCAAACTTTTGATGTATGGGTTTTTCATAAAATTAAAACCATTACTGGCGATAAGTATCTCTGGCTAAGAAATAATCTTTCAACATTGAGCTCACAAGCCCTTGACACTTTTATATATACTTTTGTGTGGGTTTTGGCAGGGCAAATGTCTTTCAAAGTTGCCCTAGGAATTGCATTAACTAAATACGTTTTTAAGTTTTTTATAGCAATAGTAGATACAATATTTATTTATTTCGTGAGAAACTTTAATCCAAAAGATTTACAAACGACAAATGGATAAAATTTCGTCAATAAACATCATTCATTCCTCAACTAGAGACTACAAAGAAACCTTAAAAAGGTGTGAAAAAGCGCTTGATGAAAATAATGTTGCCATAAATCACATCGTAGCTAACAAGTCTCAAAAAGAATTAAAAAAATTAGATGCTTCTGAAGATCTTATTTTGGTAATTGGTGGAGATGGGACGATGATAGGAGCCATAAGAGATTTATGTCATCTGAATACCCCATTCTTAGGAGTGAACATAGGTAAACTTGGTTTCTTAACAGACTTACAATTAGGTTCTTTAGAACTTGAATTACCAAAAATTTTAAAAGGGAATTACCAAGAAGAATCAAGAAATCTTTTAGAAGTTTCGGATAAAAATAATTCTTTTCTTCTCGTAAATGAAGTCGTTCTTCATTCAGGAGAACTAGCAAAGATGACAAGTTTTTCTTTATTTAAAAATAATAAATTAATTGCTAACCATAAATCAGATGGATTAATCGTTTCATCGGCAACTGGATCAACAGCATATATGTATTCTGGCGGTGGACCGGTTTTGTATCCTACATTAGATGTTTTTGCTATTATGCCGATGTTTTCGCATAGTTCGTCCACAAGGCCATTAATAATTCCAGCTGAAGATGAGTTAGAGCTCAAGTATGAACATGATGAAAAAGCAAAAGTTATCCTTGATGGGCACAATGAATTTGATCTAAATTCCGGGGATTCGCTGAAGATAAAAAATAGTTCTACAAGATATCGTTTAATTCATCCAATAGAATATGATTACTTTGAAGCATGTAGATCAAAACTTTACTGGGGTCTTCCAATTGTTAAATAAAACAAAGAAATTATTTTTACTTTTTTTTATTACTAATTCCTTTGCACAAGTTAGTGACTATGAGGAGTATCTTAAATTTTTACCAGAATCCGTTAGGTCATCTGTTGAATCAAGACTCGATTTGGATATTGAAGAAAACTCCGAATATGATGAATTGAATGAAATAAGAAGAGACTCTTTCCTAGAAATCGAAGACAAACCCGTTGAATATGATGAATTCGATAACATAATTCCTTCTTTTTTTGGCTATGATCTTTTTGATATAGAATCTTCATTTGATTCCAGCGGGATCATTGCAGCTCCTAGAGAATATGTTTTAGGTCCCGGAGATGAGTTATCCATAAGTTTTTCTGGAAGTGTTCAGGCTATTAAAAAAGTTTCCATAAATCGCGAGGGCAATATCATCTTGAAGGAATTAGGAACCATATCTTTCAGCGGTCTAACCTTTGATGAAGCCTCAGTAAAATTAAAAAATATAACTCAGGCTTCGCTGATTGGAACAGAAGTAGACATTTCTTTAAGCAGGCTTAGAACAATACAGGTTTTTGTACTGGGAAATTCAAAAAGACCGGGTTCTTATAACTTTTCTCCACTATCTTCAATTTCAAGCATCCTTTTTAATACAAAAGGACCAACTGAAAATGGTTCTTTAAGAAACATATCTCTAAAAAGAGCAAACAAAGAAATAGGATCTCTAGATATGTATGAATTATTAATTAATGCTAATACTTCAAACGATTTAAGAATCCAATCTGGAGACGCATTGCTTATAAATCCAGTTGGCGATAGGGTAAAAATTTGGGGAAACGTTAACAGACCAGCTATTTATGAAATCAAAGCAGGTGAAACATTTAAGGACGTTTTGAGTTTTGCATCTGGTCTATCAAGCAAAGCAGACAAAAATAAGATCACTCTAAGTAGATTAAGCGATCAAGGAGAAAGAGAATTTTTTGATTACTCCTTGAAAGATATTAATTTAGTAGAATTAAAAGATTCCGATGAAATCTTTATACATGATCTATCTGGTAAGTTATCAAATAATATTCGTATAGAAGGTTTTTTAAATAACAGAGGAATTTATTCGTTTATTGAAAATTCTAAAATTTCAGATTTCATTGACGATAATGACTTGACTGATAAAACTTACTTACCTTTTAGCATTATTTCTAGAAG
>Ga0075480_10000985_pt1 | contig 17692 bp, 14 predicted proteins | sample DEB08_DNA_7_FD_81590 | JGI IMG/M metagenome (GOLD analysis project Ga0075480, IMG submission 81590) | Aqueous microbial communities from the Delaware River and Bay under freshwater to marine salinity gradient to study organic matter... | ecosystem: Environmental > Aquatic > Marine > Coastal ... | reverse complement strand
TTCTAAATATTCTTTTGGAGTAAAGAAAATATATAATTTATAACATATATTTTAAATGTAACCTATCATTAAAAATCATATTTATTTGGTGATTTTAAAAAATTTTTTACCCATCTTTTAAATTTTACAAATAGACCTCCTGTGACTGAGACGGGATTAAATTTTGAATTTACAGTCAAATTTCTGATTAAATTATTTTTAATAATTAAACTATGAGAATCATGATTATATTCTAATTTCTTAAACAATCTTATAGGTTCTTTTTTATGATTAAGTATTAAACCTTGAACCGTATGATCACCCCATCTGTTTATTAGCTGCTTATCTGAAAGAGCTATTTTTTTTAGCAATTCTTGAACATCGTATTCTTTCCAAAAGTTTACCGATGAAGCATACACATTTGTGTATGGATTTTTATGATTATATACTTTATCTACATTCATATCTGTCTCTGCTTGTAAAAAGTACGGCAGAGTTCTATTTGTCAATGTGTGGGTATCCTTAGTGAAGCGTCCAGTAATGTAATTAATTTTTTTTGAGTACATGTATTCGAAAACATGAGGATCAAATTTAGAAATTAAGATATCCTCATCAATCCTTAATATGTAGTCATAATCTGAAAGTTCTTTCCAGACATAGTACATGTTAAATCTACACATCTGCCTATACCCCAAGGTAAATTTAGTTTCTCCATCTAGGGTAATATTTTCTTTTTTAAAGTATTGTGAAACGTTTTTAAATATAATTTTATCTTTTGAGTTTTTATTAATATGTCTTTGATCCTCATCATTTATGTTTCCTTCATGAAATAAAATTACATCTACTGGAATTTTTCGAAACTTGTTAATTTGGTTATAAATAGATTCATTTCTTGTTAAGAGTGAGCTATAAAGAGATTGGTCCTCTGGATAACCTCTTGTTAAAGCGAAAACAGCAATTTTTAAATCCATAATTCTTTTCATAAGTTTAAATCTTCATGGAAGTTTTATGTTACATTTATATTTTATTTCTTGTATAAAAATCATTATCTGTAATGTATGTAAAATAATATACAAATATGTATAGTAATTTTAAAATATGAAAATTGAAGAAATAATTATTATTGGAGCAGGGCCTGCAGGATTAACTGCAGCTTGGGAAGCTGAAAAACATGGTATAAAGACCCTAATTATTGAAGGTGACAAAGTTGTTGGAGGTATAAGTAGAACAGTTGAAAGAAATGGTTGGAAGTTTGACATCGGTGGCCATAGGTTTTTTACAAAAGTTGATGAAGTTTATGACATATGGAACGAAATCTTAGACGAAGAAGAGTTTTTAAATAGGCCGAGAATGAGTAGGATATACTATAACAAAAAGTTTTTTGACTACCCTTTAAAAGCTTCAAATGCACTAATAAATCTTGGTTTTTTTGAAGCTATAAGATGCGTTCTTTCTTATCTCTACGTAAGGATAAATCCTCCTAAAGACCAAAATAATTTTGAAAATTGGGTAGCCGCTAGATTTGGTTGGAGACTTTATAATATTTTCTTCAAAACATATACAGAAAAAGTTTGGGGAATTGATGCAAAAGAGATTGGTGCAGACTGGGCAGCTCAAAGAATCAAAAATTTATCATTATTGAAGGCTATCCTGGATTCTTTAAAACTAAATAAGTCTGGTGAAATTATTACAACACTAATTAATGAGTTTAAATATCCGAAATTTGGACCTGGTATGATGTGGGAAACAGCTGCAAAAAAGCTAATTGAAAAAAATCATCAAATACATTTTGAAGAAAAAGTGAAAGAAATAGTTAAGTGTGACGGATTTTATAAAGTGATTACCGAAAGCAAGAAAGAATATTTTGGCAAGAATGTTATCAGTAGTATGCCGTTAGCAAGTTTGCCAACAACTATTTCTCCCAGCCCTAGTGAAATTGTTTTAAGGTCAGGTGAACAGCTAACTTTTAGAGATTTTTTATCTGTAGCCTTAGTTGTTGATGAAAAACATGCTTTTCCAGATAATTGGATATATATTCATGAGCCTGAAGTTAAAGTTGGAAGAGTCCAAAATTACGGAAGTTGGTCTCCATACATGGTGAAAGAGGGAAGGACTTGTCTTGGTTTGGAATATTTTGTAGACATTGGAGATGAACTTTGGAACATGGAGAATGAAGACCTTATATCACTCGCGACAAAAGAATTACAGGAATTATCCTTAATTAGCAAAGGGTCAGTTTTAGAAGGTTACGTTGTAAGAATGCCAAAAGCATATCCGGTATACGATTTAAACTACTCTAAGAATATTGACAACATAGCAACCTGGTTGAATGAAAATCATGAAAAAATTTATCCTGTTGGCAGGAATGGAATGCATCGTTACAACAATCAAGATCACTCAATGATGACAGCAGTCAAGAGTGTAAGGAACATAATTTTAAACGAAAAAAATGATATCTGGAATATTAACGTCGAAGATGATTATCATGAAGAAATTTCTACTGGTAGAAGCGCGCCTACAATAAAGTGAAGAATGTTTTCAATAATTAAATATAGAAATCTTGTTTGAAAATTGAGCAGTGTTTAATTTTGATAAGTATTAAATTTTTAAAAAATATTCCATATAAAAAAAATAATTTATATATACGTAAATTTTTTAACAAATTGAATATTAAATATTACCTACCGTACATCTTTCTTCTACAGGTTTCAACTTTTTTTGTAAGTTACAGATACCTATTCAATCATCAAGGATGTGCAAAAAATATTGAACGAGAATTTAATTTGTTTGGAAGTGAATTTACACTTTTATATCCTGAAATGTGTGATGAATTGTTCTACTTTCATGGCTTCCAGTGGATAAATCACATATATGAAAATGGTTTTGTTTATCAAGATAGACCACTATATTTAGCATTTGGATTCTTAATCTACAGATTTCTATTTATTTTTTCATTAATTTTTGGCTTTCAGGTTGAACCTTTGTCATTACTTTTATTCAGTTCACTCCTAATTCAAATATTGATAGTTAACCTCATCGCTTACTATCTATGCAAATTGTTAATTGGCAAATTTGATAAATTTTATTTCATGTTATTTTTCCTATTTACAATTTTTAGTTTTGAGAATAGAATTTATTTTTTTCTACCTTCAAGTTCACCAATCTATCTTTTAATATTCATATTTTCTTTGTACTCTATAAAATTTGCTAAGTTGAATGGTTTTGTATATGGATTACTTTTTACTATTTCTGGATACGGTGTAATTGGATTTTTATTCGAACTTTTACAAAGAGTTCGAAGATTTAAAAGTGAGTATAAAACAATATTTAGTAACCTAATATTATTTACCATTCCATCCATTTTTTTTGAAATATCAAGGATCACGATAGGCCTGATACAGGGTCCACAGTATGGGGTCAAATATGTTCATGCCGCTGAAGATTATCAACAGTTTATATGGTTTATTAATACTCTTTTTAATAAACAATATGAACCAATAAATGCTTGTCATACCCTAAATAATTTTATTCCTTGTTACACAGAATTAACCGCCTTTTTTTATTCTAGAAATTTATTTTATTTGATATTTTGTATATCTCTTTTTTTAATATTTCTATTAAATACAAACATTAAAAAAAATATAGATTTTAACAAAATTTTTTACTTCACATTTTTTACCTATTTATTTATTTTATTTCAGGGTTTGTATCAATATAGGTTTATCTATTACAGTTTGGGCTTCGGCGTTTTTGTATTAACTTGCTATTTTATTTACCACTTAGGAGATGATTTCATCTCTATATTGTCATTGATAATTTTAACAACATATACTCTTTCAAGAAATAGCTATGATCAATTTACGTTACAATTAACTATATTCGAAATAATATTATTAATAATCTTTTTTGTATATTCTTTGTTAGTTTTCTTCATTAAAAAAAATAATTTTTCAGATTAATGGAAATTACTAGACTTTCTTGCTGTTTATTACATCTATCCAAAAATCTAAATTAGTGAAGGTTTCATAGTCCTTCTCCTTATTTAGAGTATTCATCTCAATCAGATCCTTGTACTCAAGATTGCTTAATTCATTTAAATTTTCTAACATTATCAGTGGAATTCCCAAATCAATAAAATTTTGATTAACATTATTTTTTTCAACTATTGGAGTACATCTTAAAATTAGACTTTCCCATATTCTGTGCGATTCAAAGTTGTTTCCTTCTGGACAAAGATTAAATTCATAAAAAGATAATTCATTTAGATACTCTTCACTTTTATCAAAGTTTTTAATGTCAAATAAATTTTTTCTTTTTTCAGCAATTTTTAATAGAGGTACTCTATGTTTTGGATTAGTTGATGTGTTAAATGAACAAAGTATTTTATGTCTTTTAGAGATACTCGAAACGTTCTTTGAATGTTTTTTAAAATTAGACACCAAACCATTCTTTAGGTATCGTCTATTTTCTAATCCATAAGGTAAAGCTGAAATTCTTTCTGAGGCCTCGGTATTTAACTTTGCTGCGAACCAGTGTATAATTTTTTCATCAATGAATTGTAAGTCTCCTTCTTCAATTGAAAAATCAGAATTATGAGATATTAATATATACCTTGCATTAATTAGTGGATGGTAGTTGTCAAAAAAAATATTTTTTAAATCTGTTTTTAAAAAAATGATATCGTTATCTTTTACTCTAATAGGATCAATAGACCCAGTTTCATCAAATACATGGTCTGAAAAATTCCGAAATGAATCACCAGATATATATGGATAACTACTCGGTCTAAATACTTTAGGAAATTTTTCAATAAACAGAATTCTAAATTTATTAATAGCTTTTTTTAGTATCATCAATTATTTATAGTAATAATGAAAACAAGAACTACATGTTTTTTATTGTTTATTATTTTACTAGCATATAAGTGTTCAATAAAAATTATAATAAACTGATAATGAAAAAATTAAAACGTATGTTTAGTGATATCTTATACGTCTCTAAAGTTACTAAAACAGAAAATAAAAAAATCTTAATTATAACTTCAGTTGTTTTGACACAAGTTGTGGCATATTCAGATATTTCTATAATTGTCATATTTTCTGCTGTTTTAATTGGTGAAGTTACTGAAGTAGAATTTGTAAATAATATATTACAAATATTTATTAATAATTTATATTTACTCCCAATTCTTGTAGTTTTTAGATTTCTATTTCAGTATTATCAAAAAATTATACTTAAAAAAATTGAAAATAATGTTAATAAGAATCTAAAACTTCATATATTAAGTGAACTTTTTGAGCAAAAAAATTACTCAACAGCAGATTCTTATTTTTATCTCAACCTTCTAACAGGTCACATATCTTTTTTTTACTCAAGTTTTGCAATTTTCCTTAATAATCTTTTACAGATTATTGTTTATCTTGGTTATTTAATTATTTCAAATTCTCAATCAGTTTTAGCTTTATTTTTAGGAGGATTAATAATCTATTTTCCTGCAAAAAAACTATTGATAAAAGCTAGGAATTCAATGCATCAAGTTTATGAATCTAGTCAAGCCTCAAATAGAGACATTCAGAGAGTAGTTGATAATCTCTTTCTAATAAAAATTTTAAAAAAAGAAAATGCGGAAATTACTAACTTTGAAAGCACTTTAAATAGATACTTTAAAAATGAATTTGATAATTTTAGATACGGGGTTATGAATTCATTTCTTCCTGGTTTCTTTACATTATTTTCACTAGCTATTGTCATGAGTTTTAGCCGGATAGTTAAAATTTTAACATTAGACTTTATTGGAGTAGCATTAAGGCTATTTCAATCCATGAGTAATGTTTCGACATCACTGAATCAAATTATTAACTCACATGTTCATATTGAAAAGTTTTATCAACTCGAAGCAAATAAGAACCTTATTTTTAAAGAAAATTTTGATATTCAAGAAAATTCGAATGTAATTAGATTCAATGATGTTGATTTTAAATACCTTAATTCTGAAGAAAAAATATTTGAAAAAGCAAACTTTCAAGTTAAAAAAAATTCTCATAATTTAATAATTGGTCCAAATGGTTCTGGCAAGAGCACGCTTCTTGGGTTAATAGGTGGCCTATATTTTCCTACAGATGGAAAGGTAAGTGTTTTTTCGGATAAATTTGGTTTTATTGGTCCCAACCCCTTAATTTTCGAAGGGACCTTAATGTCTAATATTCAGTATGGTAATGAGAAAGAAATTGAAAAAAGTCAAGTTCTTGAACATTTAAAAAAGCTTGATACTTTCAAAAATGATGAAAGTTATGACCTTGACAGAAAGATAACAAACAAGTCCTTATCGTCGGGCCAGATGCAAAAAATTGCGTTTATCAGAGCTTTTTTATCCGATATAGATATCCTTCTTCTTGATGAATCAACAGCTAATTTAGATGAAGAATCAAGTCAAAAAGTATTCGATATGCTTGAATCCAAAAATCTTACTATTGTAAATTCAACACATGATATGACAAAATTTAAAAATGTTGAGGGTGTTATTCAGATTTCAATTCAAGACCAAGAAAGAAAAGTGCTTTATAAGAAATTAAATAACTAGTAAATTGGTATGAGAAAAATATTAATAATTCATAATAAATATCGAAATACAGGAGGAGAGGATATAGCGGTTGAAAATGAAATCAATTTTCTACAACGACACTTTAAAGTTAAAACACTTCTATATGAAAACAACATTACTGGCATCTTTGATATCTTGGATCTTTTAACTCTATCTAATAAAAGAATTAATGAAGATATATTTATTCATTTAAATGAATTTAAACCTGATTTAGTCTACATTAATAATGTTTGGTTTAAAATTTCCATTGAAATATTTAAAAAACTAAAAGAAGAAAAAATTTCAACACTCATTAAAATACACAATTTTAGATATCACTGCACAAGAACTCTTTCTGCAAAGAAGCACTTGAATAATTCTGATTTTTGTTTAGCTTGCGGATTTCAAACTAAAAGATTTGGTTACTTTAATAATTATTTCAAAGGTTCTTTAATAAAGTCATTATATGCAATCTACTTTGGAATTAACTATATTAAAATAATTAAAGATTCATTTTTCAATATTGCAGTATTAACAAATTTCCATAAGAATTTTCTTAAGGAAGCTCATAAAAGAAGTATGAATGTGTTTGTTTTGCCAAATCCAATTGATATTGAAGTTAAAAATATAGAAATGAGTCAAGAATATTTTGTATACGCAGGAAGAATTTCACGTGAAAAGGGTGTGGAAGATTTAATAGAAGCTTTTTTATCTTCCAACTACACAACACATACTTTAAAAATTATTGGAGATGGGCCAGACTTACAGAAGTTGAAAAAAACTTATAACTCAGCCAATATTGAGTTTCTCGGCTTTCTTGAAAATAAAAAAACTTTAATGATTATTAAAAAATCTCAGGGTGTCTTTTCTGCAACCAAATTATATGAGGGACAACCTACATTATTATGTGAGGCAGTCGTAAATGAAATACCTGTAATATTTCCAAATTCAGGAGGAATTAGTGAATTCTTACCGAAAAACTATGATTTTACTTTCGAACAGTTTGATTACAAAAGCTTAGTTCAGAAGATAAATTTACTTAATGATAAAAAGCTTGTGACAAAAAATGTAAAAGATGCAAGAGTTTACCTTAACAACAAATTGAAGGAAGAAGCAATAATAAATATCTTTAAGAAAATTTTGGAATAGTATGAGTGGTGTAGCTATCTCAGTATTGATGAGCTGTTATAATTCTGAAAAAACTGTTCAGAAGAGCATAGAAAGTATCATTAGTCAGAGTTTTCAGGACTATGAATTAATTATTATTGATGATGGATCTAATGATGGAACAGAGGAAATTCTTAACAAATATGAAAAAGAAGAAAAGATTAAAATATTTACAAATAAAAAAAATATTGGACTCACAAAATCTTTAAATACTCTAATTAAGATTTCAAAAGGTAAATATATTGCTAGACAAGATGCAGATGATATAAGTTTGCCACAGCGTTTTGAAAAACAAATTGATTATATGAAAAAACACGATACGAATATTGTTACTGCTAGATCAAAAATAATTGGAGAAAATAGAATCATTCCAGCCTTTTCATATTATTTACCAAATAAAGTCGTCGTTAGATATAAAAATCCATTTATACATGGAACTCTAATGATTGAAAAGTCTTTATTGGTTAAGTCAGGCGGTTACGACGAAAATTTTTACTATTCCCAAGATTACAAACTATTTTACGACCTTGTGAAACAAGGCTATAAGATACCTATTATTAAAGAAGTTTTATATGAACTTAATATGAAAAACAACATAAGTAGCAAATTTAGTAATCAGCAGAGATATTATTCTCAATGTGTCAGGAAGAATTTATCCCCAAGTAAACTAATCGATTAATTTATTTTTCTCTATACATCTTTTAATTAAATCATTAAAAGTAGTTTGAGTTTTCCACCCAAAGTCTTGATATATCTTCGCAGGATTAGAAATTTTAACCTTTGCATCACCTTTTCTGAGAAGTTTTTTATCAACATGCACATATTTTTCCCAGTTTAGGTTGTAATGGTTGAATACAATATCTAAGATCTCTTTTATAGAGTGTCCTGCACCAGACCCTATGACATAAGACCCCGTGGCATTGTTATATGACAAATCTATAACTGCATTCATTACGTCACCTGCAAAACTCCAGTCTCTTATATAATCTAGGCTTCCAACCTTTAGGGAATCCATTTTCTTACTATGTATATTCTTAACGCCAGTAATTATCTTTGATGTTAAATAGTTGCTACCTCTAAATTCTGACTCATGGTTAAACATAATTCCTGAAACAATTTTCCATGAGAACTGATTTGCTAAGGTTAAAGATTTCTTATGATTAATTAATTTTGATTCTGCATATGGTGAATTAAATTGTTCAGAACTATTTTCATCAATAACACCATTCTCATCGCCGCAAAATATTTCAGATGATGAAGCTTGATAAAAATTACAAAAATTATTATTTTCTATAAGTGCTGAGGTTAAGTTATCAAAAATTTTTGTGACTGCATATACGGTTTTTTCTGGATCTACTAAAGATTCATATACAGAACTTGGTCCACTAAGGTTAAAAACCCTGTTTGGTTTGACATCTTTAATTAATAAATCTACAGATCTTTTATTAGTTAAATCTTGATTAAGAATATGAATGTTTTGAACATTTATATTGCCTAGAGATTTAAGTTTTTGATAAAACTGTGATGAATTTTTTTGTCTTGAGATTCCTATAATTAATGTATTTTTGTTTTTATTGATTAATTTATGTGTCAGAAAAATACCATCTTGGCCAGTAATACCAGTAATAAGAATATTTTCCATATGAATTAGTTTAAATGGGAATATATCATTGTCGAAGAGAACTAAATTAAATATTATGAAAATCTATACAAATAAAATAAATGAATCATGGATTATCGACAGAATTAGTGAGGAGTGGTATGAAAATAACATTAATATTTCAACGAAAAAAATTAATGAAGCAGATATTATTTGGATTATTGCTAACTGGACATGGAAAAAAATTCCTAAAAAAGCATTAAGAAAAAAAAAGGTTGTAGCATCCGTTTACCACATTGATTTTGAAATATTTGGAGAAACAGAAAAACAAGATTTTTACAAAATGGACAAGTATGTAGATCAATATCACGTTATATCTTTAAAAACTGAAGAACAACTCAAGAGACTTACTAACAAAAAAATTGTATCTATTCCTTTTTGGGTAAATCAAAAAAATTGGTACCACATTGAGGATAAAGAAAAATTGAGATCCAAATGGGGTGTAAGAAATAATGACTATCTTGTTGGCAGTTTTCAGCGTGACACTGAAGGTAGTGATTTAACATCACCTAAATTAATCAAAGGTCCTGATTTATTGGTGGATATTTTAAAAAAAATAAAAAGTGAAAATAATAATCTAAAAGTAGTTTTGGCCGGCACTCGAAGACAGTTCGTAATAAAAAAATTACAAGAATTGAATATAGATTTTAAATATTTCGAAATGGTAGGTATTGAAGATCTTAACGAGCTCTATAATATCTTAGATTTGTATATTGTTAGCTCCAGACTAGAGGGGGGGCCACAAGCAATTTTAGAAGCTTCCTTAATAAAAACCCCTATTATTTCTACAGATGTGGGAATAGCATCAGAGATTCTCCACAAAAGTTCTATATATGTACCTGATAATATTGATAAAGCAGAGCCAATGGTGGAGTATGCATTCAAGAATAGTCTTAATCACACAATCCCAAGTGGCATGGAAAAATATAGACAAATGTTTAGAGGGTTAAATGAAAATTAGTATCGGTTCTAAAATAGTTGAAGGACCTTGGGGTGGAGGTAATTTATTTGTAAAAAATATATCTAGTTTTTTACAAAAAAATGGTCACAAGGTAATCTATGATTTAACTGATCCAGATATAGATTTAATATTGTTAACAGATCCACGTAGTAGAAAAGAGTCATCTTCAACCTTCAACCACATTGATATTGAAAAATATAAAAAATATGTCAATAAGAATGTTGCTGTAGTTCAGAGAATTAATGAATGTGACGAAAGAAAAAATACATCTGGAACTAATGAGATATACCTCACAGCAAGTAAAACAGCAGACCATGTAATTTTTGTTAGCGCATGGCTAAAAAATCTCTACGTAAATCTTGGTCTGGATAATAAAAAGTCTTCAGTGATACTTGCAGGTAGTAATAGCGAAATATTTAATTCCAATTCTTTAGCAGTTCCAATAAACCATAAAATAAAAATAGTAACTCATCATTGGAGCTCTCATGTAAATAAAGGTTTCAAAATTTATGATAAAATTGACAAAATGTTGCTTCAAGAATCTTGGAGAGATAGGATAGAATTTACTTATATAGGAAATCCTTCTCCTGATTATAAACTAAGTAATTCTAGATTTATCAATCCTCTAGCAGGTAAAGAATTGGCGAATGAACTCAAACGACACCACCTTTATGTAACAGCTTCAATAAACGAGCCTTCAGGAAACCATCATATTGAAGCAGCTCAATGCGGTCTTCCAGTATTATTTTTACAGAGCGGCGGTATTCCTGAATACTGTGATGGTTTCGGAGTGTCATTTGTTGACGACTTTGAAGAACAACTTGATTACATGATAAAAAACTATGCAAAATTCCAAGAAAATATGAAAAACTACCCTTTCAATTCTGAAAAAATGTGTGAGGAATTCCTAGAAAAATTTAATGAAGTAATTAATACAAAAAGTAATGGTACTGAAAATAAGCTAAACTTAAAATCGTATATGTTTCTTCTTAAAAATAAACTTCTAAAAAATGTGAGAAGAGATTTGATAATCAAATTGAAAACATTTATTAAAAGTAAATTAAACAAATGAAAATTCTAAAGAATCCTGAAGATATTTATTCTGGTATTGAAAACTTCATCAAGAGTTTAAAAAAAAACACCACGGATTACTCGTACTATCCCGCACTTAAAGGATTGACAAATCATGGAAAAAATTTGGAGTTAGGATTCAGCTGTTATGCCCTAAAAATTGAATATATGTTAGGTCATATTGACAATATTAATAATATACAAACTAGAGAATGGGTAGACTATTTAAATTCTTTTCAAAAAAATGTTAAAAATCTACCAGAAAATTCTTATGTTGATAATGAATTGCTAGCGGCCTATTTAAAACCAGATTTTAAAACTAAAGTTAAAAATTCTCTTAAACACAGTTTGACTTCCCTCAATATAAAAACTTATGATTCTAATCATCAAAAATTAAAGAAATCTATAAATGCTGAGAGTAAGCAAGCTATAGCTACCCTATATCAAGTGGGACATAAAAACAATAGATTTCTACAAAGCGATTTCAAAGAATATAGAGATCTAGAAAGATACCTAAATACATTAGATTGGTCTAAGCCTTGGGCTACAGGTGCACAGTACTCATCGTTTTGTGTTTACACAACAACGCAAGATTTAGATTTTAGAGAGAATCTTATTGAATTTATTAAATTTAAAGCTGATAAAGAAACAGGATCATATTTTACCAAAACCCCAGAATCATCTCGTGAAATAATTAATGGTGCGATGAAAGTTATTACTGGCTTGGATTGGCTTAATCATGAAATTCACTACCCAAAAGAGTTAATAGATTTTTGTATTGATAACAAGCCATTTTTAGAAGGGTGTGACATTGTCGATTATGTTTACACATTGTACAAATGTTCACAACAGGTCGATTATAGGAAAAAAGAGATTAATTTAATTTTTAGTAAGCTATCAGAAAGTCTCTTAGACTTATATTATTTCAAAGAAGGTGGTTTTTCTTATTTTCCCAAAAAATCACAGTCCCATTATTATGGTTTGAAAATTACGAACTCAGAAGATACACCAGACATTCATGGAACATTACTTTGTTTATGGGCATTAAATATGATTTTAGATAATTTAGAAATATTGAGTCCTGAAAAAAAATTGATTAAACCTTAAATTAATGAGTACTCTAGAAAAATATTTAAAAATTACACTAAAAGTATATGTATCATTTTTTATGACGATGGTTTTTTTATTCTCAAGATCTTTTGTCGGTATTCAGATATGGGATTTTAGAGTTGGAGAAATTTCAATGTTATTCTCATTGATATTTTTATTTTTTTCTTTAGGTATTTCTTATAAGTATGAGATATATCCTAAATTTATTACAAGAAAATTTCTTACAACAAATATCTTTCTTGTGGTTTCATTTTTCATTGTTGTTGTGATTAACAATGGATCATTTCTGAATCCATATACATACAAATCTAGTTCATATATTTGGTCTATTGGTTTCTTATATATCGGAGTATATATAGGAAAAGAGATCAGAGTCATAAAGAGTTTTCTTTTATTCGTAGTTTTATACTTTTTTTACCTTTATGTTTATGCAGTAAACGACTTTCCATCAGCTGTTATTGAATTAATATCCAGTATTTCAGATAAGTATGAGCCTCATAAGGGTTCAGATATTTTAATCATGCTAATTATTCCTTTGCTTGTTGCAAATAGAATATGCAAAAATAGAAGAACCAGTTTAAACATTCTATTACTCTCTTCAGCTTTATTTCTACCTCTACTACTTTATAAAAGTAGAGGAGCATTTATAACTTTTCTTATTTTTGTTATTTTAGAAATTTATATCCTGAGGAAAAATTTAAAATCAACAATACAAAGTAATTCAATAATTTTTATTCTTTTTTCTATTATTTTTTTACTTTCTAGTTTTATTGTAACTCAACGTGACATAAGAATTGATGAAGTTTCTGGAACCGTTACAGAACTTGCAACTTATAGGATTCCGGATAAAAATGCTAAGTTTAACCCCATATTTTTGTCTGAGGGTAGGCTATATTCATCTGATTCTAATCTGAATTGGAGATTGCAAATATGGCAAGATGTAATAACAGACATGAGTCAAAACAATATCTTTTTGACTGGGTACGGGTTTAACGAAAAAATACCAGCTATGAATGATCCCCTGAGAGCTGGTGATGATGGTCTTAACGAAAATATTCATAACTTTTTACTAAATGTATTTGCTAGAGGAGGGTTAATTCATTTTACTCTTTATGTATATCTTGTTTTTCAAATAATTAAACTCTTAAAAAATATTTATCTTGATAATTCGAACTTAAGCATTGTTTTTCCAGTTTTACTTGCATCATTGTTTGATGCTTCAATGGAGAATGCACATTTCCCAATAATTTTCTATTTCTTTATTGGTATTTTTATGCATAAAGAAAAATTATTTAAAAATAGAATTTGAGATTCTGTACAATATAAATATGAAAGCTTTTATTACTGGAATAACAGGGCAAGATGGGTATTATCTATCAAAATTGCTTATTGAAAAAGGCTACGAGGTTCATGGGATGGTCAGGAGATCATCATCTTTCAATACTTCAAGAATTGACAGTTTGATATCACAGTACTCAGAAAGTGGTTCTCTTAAACTACATTATTCTGATTTACTAGACTCAACTTCTATAACAAATCTTATTAATATGATTCAGCCTGAAGAAATCTACAACCTTGCTGCCCAATCACATGTTGCAGTATCTTTCGAAAATCCGCTCTATACAACACAAACAAGTACTGTTGGACCAGTTGCACTCTTAGAGGTAATTAGAAACTCTAATCAAAAAATAAAATATTATCAAGCTTCATCCTCCGAGATGTTTGGTGGAGTTGATGATCAATTCTTAGATGAAAATTCAAAATTTATTCCAAAAAGTCCATACGCAGTTGGGAAAGCCTTTGCTCACGATATGACAAAAGTTTATAGAGAATCTTATGGTATGTTTGCAGTCAATGGAATTCTTTTCAATCACGAGTCACCCCACAGGGGAGAAACTTTTGTCACAAGAAAAATTACAAAAGCTGTAGGAAGAATCAGCTGTGGTTTACAGAACAAACTAACACTTGGTAACCTTACTGCGTCGCGTGATTGGGGTTTTGCTGGAGATTATGTTGAGGGAATGTGGCTTATGATGCAACACCACACTCCAGATGATTGGGTGCTTGCCACTGGCGAGTCTCACACTGTAGAAGAATTTTTAAAAATTTCTTTTCAAAAAGTTAATCTTAATTGGGAAGATTACGTAGTCACAGATGAGAAATACTTTAGGCCAAATGAGGTCGGTTTTCTTCTCGGTGATAGCTCTAAAGCTAAAAAGTCATTGGGCTGGAAACCTAAAACTAGTTTTGATAAATTAGTTGAAATGATGGTTCAATCTGATATTGAAAATGCAAAACAAGAGAAAGTTTTATTAGAGAACAACCTTATAATGCCTACCTGGGAATATCCAACCCCTTAGGATTCCAGATTATCTAAATACCATTTGTAAGTTATTTCAAGCCCATCAATCAATTCAATATTTGGAATCCAACCATAATTTAGAATTTTAGAAGAATCTAGTAATTTTCTTGGATTTCCATCTGGTTTTGATTGATCAAATGATAGTTCTCCATCAAAACCAATTACTTTTTTTATAGACTCAGCAATAGATTTAATACTTACTTCAATTCCACTTCCAATATTAAGCAAGCTATCGTTAATATCATTTTCAATAATAAACTTTATAGCATTTGCAAGATCATTTACATATAAAAACTCACGTAAAGGCTTTCCGCTTCCCCATATGTCGAAATTTTCCATTTTTTCAATTTTTGCCTTATGCATTCTATAGATAAGTCCCGGAATAACATGACTGTATTCTGCTGAAAAACTATCATATGGACCATACAGATTTGTGGGCATCAAGTTTATTACATTATGACCATATTGTGTTCGCATAGCATTACCCAATTCTATAGCAGTTAATTTAGCCATTGCATAGGGAGAATTAGTTGGCTCAAGTTTTCCATTCATAAACTCATCTTCAGAAATTGGGTTTGATGCATTTAGTGGATATATACAGCTACTACCAAGGTTTATTATTTTCATATTTTTATGAGGTATTGCAGCTTCTAAAATATTTAAATTAATTCTTAAATTTTCAATTAAAAATTCAGATCTTTGCTGGTTGTTGGCTACTATTCCTCCAACTTTTGCAGCGGCATTAATTAATATATCAGGTTGTACTTTATCGATAGTTTCCTGAGTTTCCTCAAAACTAAATAAGTTTGTATCTTTACGGCTTGACGTAGCAACAGAATATCGACTATCACTCATTAATATATCTGTAACAGCTTTACCAACCATGCCCTTACATCCAAATATTAAAACTTTATTCATTGCAATTATTTTAACGCTACTTTAATTTTCATTTTCAATTAAAAATTAATAATTTAGTAGACACTATTGACTGAAATCAAATTATTATTTGAGTATGTGTGGATTTATAGGTAGTTTCTCAGAAAATCAAATTAATTTAGATTTAATGAATCTTGCAAATAGAAATATGATTTGTAGAGGACCTGATAATAAAACTCAACTTAATGGAAGTTCAAAAAATCTAGAAATGGATCTTGATTTATATTTCTCATTTATTTTCAACAGACTTTCAATTATTGATCTATCGGAATCTGCTAATCAGCCGATGATTTCTAAAGTATATAAAACATTAATAATGTTTAACGGGGAAATCTACAATCATAAAAAATTACGAAAAGACTTAGAAGCTGAGGGAGCTATTTTCAATACAGACCATTCCGATACAGAAGTTCTGTTAATGGGACTCTCAACTCATGGACTAAAATATATTGATAAGTTAATAGGTCAGTTTTCTATCTTCTTTTTAGATCAAAACAATAAGAAAGCTTACCTTATAAGAGATAGACTTGGCCAGAAACCATTATTTTACTTCAGTAATCAATCTGACTTTATTTTTGGTTCAAACTTAAAGTCACTTGTTAAGTTAAGCGGTGATAAAGAGGTTGATGAGAGCTCAATTATTGAATATTTAAATTTAGGTGTTGTGACTTCACCTAATACAATATTTAAAAATCACTATAAAGTTGAACCTGGCGAAATTCTTGAATTTGACTTACAGAAATCATTTAAAAAATCTAAGGTTAAATATTGGTCTATTGAAAAATTTTATGGAAATGATAAATTTGAACAAAATAGATTTAACCAACTTTTAATGGACTCAGTTGAAATGAGAAATGTCTCCGATGTCCCGGTGGCAAATTTCTTATCCGGAGGAATAGACTCAACTTTAATTGTAAAACTTCAATCTGAAATAACAGCTCAAACAAATACGTATACGGTTGGTTATGAAGATAAAAAGTATGACGAATCCACATGGGCTCAAGAAGTTTCAAAAAAATATTCGACAAATCATTTTTTGGATTCTGTATCTGAAAAAGAAATTGATGCAATGGTTTCTCAAGCCATCCACGTATTTGACGAGCCTTATGCAGATCCTTCAACAGTTCCATCGTATTCAATATCAAAGTTAATAAGTCAAAATTATAAGGTAGCAATATCTGGCGATGGAGGGGACGAACTAGCAGCAGGTTATTTGAGAACACATGAAGTTTTAAACTCAACGAAGTATAACTTTAATCTAGTAAATGGAATATTTAATTTGTACCCTGGTTTTATAGGTAGTGGAATAAATATTATGAAGCACTCTAATAATTTATCTGAGGCAAATGCGGCTTATTTTCAAGATAAAAAACTGCTTAAATTATTAGGAGTAGATACTACTAGCGACTTTTTTGATAGATTTACAACTACGGAGTACTCACCTTATAAAAATTTAATGTTTACTGAATACAAATTCTATCTTTCGGAACAGATGATGTTGAAAGTCGATAGAACCTCAATGGCAAACTCCTTGGAAGTAAGATCACCCTTGGTAGACCATAGATTAATAGAGTATATGTTTTCAACTAGTGAAGACGTTTACTTCAAGAAAGAACCAAAGGCCTTATTTAAACAATATTTGCAAACAGATTTTGATGAGAAATTTTTAGAAAGAAAAAAAATGGGCTTTGTGTTTAATGTAGAAAATTATATTAAAAACAATATAGATACAATTCAAGATGTAGTTTTTGACGGTATTGACATATTTAGTAAAAATAAGTCAAATATTAAAAAATTGTCTAGGGTAGTTTCAAGAACTAATGCGTTAAGATATTGGAAACTATTTGTTCTACAAAGCTATCTTGA
>Ga0075480_10000982_pt1 | contig 17712 bp, 18 predicted proteins | sample DEB08_DNA_7_FD_81590 | JGI IMG/M metagenome (GOLD analysis project Ga0075480, IMG submission 81590) | Aqueous microbial communities from the Delaware River and Bay under freshwater to marine salinity gradient to study organic matter... | ecosystem: Environmental > Aquatic > Marine > Coastal ... | reverse complement strand
TAAGGACTCCAAAAAGTAAAACACCTACTTAAATGACAATAGAACAGGAAAGGAAAATTCACCGACTCCTGCTTCAGCGTGAACGCGAATTCACAGCTGTATGGCGGGCTGAGTGTGAAATAAATAAGATTCTCGGAGCGGAATTCCCGTTTGCTGAGCCTCCTTTGCTGCCTTCGTCATATAAGCCGATTAAAAAGAAGTCGGCAAAACTTAAAAAACCTAAAATTCCTAAACTCAATTCTTTAATTAGAAATTTAGCAGATGAAGAAAATGCTTATAAAGTTACCTACACTGCTGAAGGGAAAGAGTACTACAGTTTCCAAACAGATACTGCTCTTTTGAGAAAGCTTTTACCTCTCAAAACTGAAAGCTTTTACCTAACATCAATTAGTACGGTAAAACTTAAAACACTAGAAGATTTTGAGATATTAGAAACGCTTTGGGAAGAAGGTGTAAAATTCATAGAATAATATGAGTGATAAAAAGGAAATAATTCTTACTGGTTTTGGTTCGTTTGGTAGCCTTACATCAAACCCAACAGAGAAGCTTATACTTTCCTTGAAAAAACGATTGCAGGACGAGCTGTACCAATTTTTCGTTCTGCCTGTTTCTTACTCATATTGTTCTTCTTGGTCAGAAGAGAACATATCTTCATCAACATCTCTAGTTATTCACTTTGGAGTATCAGCGAAGAGTAATGTTATCCAATTAGAGCGAACTGGCCATAATATTATTGGTGAGACTAATGATATAGAAGATTTTAGGCCTTCTGATAAAATCTGTGAAATAGGTCCAGAGTTAATTAAAACAGGTTTAGATTTGGAAAGCCTCATGCAAAAAATGAATACATCCGGCTTTCAATGTGAGGTTTCAGATAACGCTGGAGATTACCTATGCAACTACATCTTATATAAGGCCTTATCTATAGCAAAAGACCGCTCTTTTTTTGTCCATGTGCCCCCTGAAGAAGTCCTATCTATACCAGATCTAGAAAAGTTTACTCTGGAGTTACTTCGTAATTTACAATCTCAGGTAAACTAGTTCCCCATTCTAGAAGAATTTCACGAACATGATCGAGTCCAGTAGATTGCATTAAAGCTGACCTTAGTGGGCTAGCATCAGAAAAGTTGGATGCGTAAATCTTAAAGAACCTTCTCAACTGGTTAAAGTTTTTGGAAGAGCCCCAAGTGTTCTTAAAGAGAGTCGCTTGGTCCCAAAGCATTTTAATTCTTTCATCAATTGAAGGTTCAAAGCCTGGATCCATGAAAAGCCATGGATTGTGAAAAATTCCACGTCCTATCATCACTCCATCTACACCAAAACCTTCACGCTTTTGAGTAAATTCATCTGAGTGTTTAACGTCACCATTGCCGATGATAACTGTATCTTTATTGATTGCGTCACGCAACTTAACTGCTTTGGCTATTTCGTTCCAATCAGCTAGTCCTTCTGACATCATTTTCTGAGTACGGCCATGAATAAGAACGGCTGGTAGGTTATGCTGTAGAAGGTGCGATATCCATTTTTCAGTTTCAACTTCTTTGAAGCCAATTCTAGTTTTGACCGACACAGGAATCGTTGAGTTTTCTTGAGTGGCCTGAATAATTTCTGAAGCAAGAGATGGGTTAGTAATTAATTTAGAACAACTGCCTTGTTTTATGATCTTTGGTACTGGGCAACCCATATTGATATCAATGCCATCGTAATCCATTTCTTCACAAATCATTTTGGCAGTTTCAGCATACTTTTCAGGCTTAGCTCCCCAAATTTGAGCAACAATTTTTACATTGTTTTTTCTAAGGAGTTCTCTTTCAGTATCATTGATTTGTAGGCGATGAATAACTTTATCTCGCCCAATTGGATGGCAGAGACCATCGGTATTTGCAAACTCTGTATAGAGGATATGTAAATTGCCAGGTTTCATTCTAGTCATGACTATTTCACGAAAAACAGTATCAGTCACTTCCTCCATTGGAGCTAGTGCGACTATAGGTTTTTCAATTTGTTGCCAGAATGTATTCATATCAAAAATATTCTCCTTAAGAGGCGCAATAATAAATCCAGGATTTAGAAAGTCAAACTATTCTACTTGCCTTCAAGCTTAAGTAGGGCAAATTATAAAGACTTGCGAAAGATATACAAGGGAATGGATGGAGATTTTAAAGAAAGCATACAAGGGCTTTGTATCACGCTTACCAGCGATAATGCTTCTAAATATTATAATGATTATTTTGCTCTTAGTTCTTTTTGGAATTTTGGGTACAGAGTCATTTTCACCTTACGTGAAGAGTTTGGCAGGGCAGATTCTCTCAGTTAAAGAAGTCTTTATATTTTTGGTTATTTTTTCTGTTGTTGGCTTTGCGATAGAGTTTTTATTAAGAAAGCAAATTCAGGATAGGATTCTCAATTTAGATAAGAAGTGGAGTATTTTTGCTTCAATTCTAATACCTGCTTTGATATGTGTTCTGCTACATTTTAGTTTTGGATTCGTGGGTTTAATCTATGGTATTTTGTGTGGTATAATTCAGAGCTCCTTTTACCTTTGGAAAAAAGATTGGTTAACATTTTCTCTTTGGGGTATGATGTGGGGTTTTGTAATTGTTCCTTTCAGTATGGCTACTTGTGTTTTTGTAGATGGACAAGTCCGAAATGATTTTCTGTTTGCTTACAAGAAAAGACATATTCTAAAACAAAAAATGTATTATCAAGAAAATTGGGGATGGGTTGACGATGTTCACTATAGGCCAGATCACTTTGAGCATTTTATAGAAGCTTTAAATGCAGCAAAAGGTGAAGGTGAAGTAACAATCGAAGATGGGTGGGTAACCCCCCTCAGAATAAGAGTTAATTTTTCAGTAAAGTATAAATTTACAGTGCCAGACTCTGAAGTTGAGAAATGGGCAATGGTGACAGGCATGATGTTAGACTACATGAGATTTAATGAAAGTGTTCAAGAAGAGTCTCCTTGGTATCACGGTAACCAACTATCAGCCTGGCAGTTTGATGATATGTCTAGTTCTCTTTTGTGTTGCTTGGATCGTTTTCCGGGAGACAAGCCAGTTCAAGGTAAGGTAACCAGGTCGACTGAAGAGCTACTGAAAATCTGGGAGAAAACCGGAGAAGGTGTAGTCGGCTTAAAAATGAAAGAGGATGAATCTTGGAACCTTCTTACTGATAGCAAAAGAGGCAAATTACGAGCTTTAGTTGAGGCTCAAAAGAAAAATTGGTCGGTCGTTCAAAGCTTTAATTCAAACAAATAAAAAAGCCCCGGTTTCCCGAGGCTTAGTAAATTCTTATTTCGAAAATCCAGGTTTGTGTAGACCGCATTCTCTGTGTTCGGCGATCTTAGTTGGATCGAAGTAGCGCTTTTCATCTGGAAGATTATTTTCTGTTATGTATGCTTCCATTTCCTCTTCTGACCAGTAGAAAACTGGGTTAACTTTTAGAGGTCCGTCACCTTCTTTGACAAAAACATCGAGAGTGTCTCTGTATGGGTTTTGTTCTTTTCTGATAGATGTGATCCAGATGTCTGGCTTCATTTCGCTAAGAGCCCTTTTAAATGGCTCAAGCTTAACAAGTTCAGCAAACTCTTCTAGCTCTTCTTCGTTATCAAGCCCTGGAACTGCACCTTTAAGAGCATCACGGCGAGCCGCAGTCATTAGAGGATTGTATACTTTGACGTTGAGGTTTAGTTGTTCGATTGTTTTTTCAGCAAAAACATACGTTTGTGGCATCAGGTAACCAAGATCAACCCAAACAACAGGCATATCAGGCTTAATCTCAGCACACATGTGAAGAATTACAGCTTCAAGAGGTCTGAAGTTAGTTGAAACGATGATGCTTCCGTCGGAAAGCTCAATAGCTTTTTTAATAATCTCTAAAGGTGATTTAGAAGCATATTCTGCGTTTAAAGCACTTGTATCCATAGTTTAATCCATCCTGTAGTTTTTCTAACCCTAATCGTTGTCGTTAAAGATAACCAGAACTAAAAGTTAATATTCTTGTCATATAGTTAATAATTAGGGTCATTGGCTGGTAATTATAGACCTTCAATGTAAGATAGTCTCACTGAAAAATGGCTTAAAACTGGTGTAAATTTAATGAAACTGAACCTCGAACGTCCCCTAGTATTTTTTGACCTAGAAACAACAGGTCTGAATCCTAAAACTGATCGCATAATAGAAATTTGTGTGATCAAATTGCATCCGGACGGAAGAAAGGAAGTTAAGACCAGAAGAATAAATCCAACAATTCCAATTTCAGCAGAATCTTCTGAGATTACTGGAATCACAGATGAAGATGTTAAGGATTGCCCAACATTTAAGCAGTTTGCTAAGGGTATCCACGACTTCATCCTAGATTGCGATATTTCAGGCTACAATGTACTGCGTTTTGATATCCCACTTCTACTGGAAGAATTTAAGCGTGTTGGTGTCGACTATTCAATGAAAGATGTCCAAGTTGTAGACGTTCAAAGAATCTATCATAAGATGGAGCCAAGAACTCTTGAGGCGGCTTTGAAGTTCTATTGTAATGAAGAGCTTTCAGGAGCTCATGCAGCTGAAAACGATGTTGAAGCAACAATCAAAGTTCTAGAAGGCCAACTTGAGAAATACTCTGATTTAGGAACGACTGTCACAGATATTGCCAAGTTCTGTAAGGACGACCGTTGGGTAGATATAGCTGGTAGACTACACTGGAAAGGTGGCGAAGTTGCTATTGGTTTCGGAAGGAAGCAAGGCAGCCTTCTTAAGCATATGATTCGAGAAGATAGAAGTTACATAGATTGGATTCTTAGAGGAGAATTCCCAGAGGATACCAAAGAGATTATTCGTAACGCTATCAACGGCCAGTACCCAGTTAAAGAAGAAAACTAGTTACTTATAAACTATCTTCACGCCTTTAGGTATATATTTCATCTGCTTTTCAGTAAATTGATATTTTTTGATCCAGAGATATTTAAGCTGGGTCATTTTATCGATTCCCTTTAGAGAGTTTATGGGAGTGCGACGAATATCCAAAAATTGATTTTTTAGGTCTGTTATGTGGCCTATGTCATAGATGCCGGACCCTTCCAAAACAAGAGTGTTGAAATTCAAAAATCTTAAGATGCAAAGTCCTGATGCTTTGATAGGTCTATAATTCAAGATTTTGAGTTTAGGGTTGGAGATTTCCAACCTTTGTTTGTCTGGTTCATATTTAAAACCTGTCAAATCCCAATTTGGATTCCAAACTTTTAAAATAGCTTTTACAACTTCATCATAGTTATGGTCGCCTTTTCTTTTGTCTACATCATAGGCAAGCATTTTCTCAATGAGGTGAGTTCTTTTAACACCATCGTTTAAGGTATGAATTAGCTCTGCGACCTTATCGATCGGAAGTAGGCCATCTTTTTCAACCAAATCTACATAAATTTTGCTGGAAGCAAAAAGATCTTGGTTTCTTTCATCTTCTTGATTTTCTAAAGCGATAACTTCTTTGAACTTTTGCATTACAAAATAGCAGTAAACCAATTCTCCTTTAATCTTTAAGCTATCGGGCTCAATTGCGAGGCTATTGTTTAAACTGCTAATTGCTTTATCCATTGACTCAACAGGGTGTTGGTATATAAAAGTCTGCTTGAGCATTCTAACTTCTGATTGATAACTTCTTGAAAGTCTGTTTAATAGTTTTTCACTTGAGTTACGTTCATTTTTATATTGTTGAGCAACGAAGTCAGCTCTTCTTTGATGGTTCTCGGCAATCTTTTGAGCATTCTGTGCCATTCGAGTTTTAGTGCTCAGATTTTTAATGAAATAGTAAGACATGGTAACTATAACAATTAGGGCACAAAAGCTAATGAGGCATGCAAGCCTATTTCTGTTTATAAACAGAGAAAGCTCCTTTAAAATCCCAGCTTCTTCTGCATGTGTTGAGTAACCTGATTGAAATTTAATAACATCATTTTTGAGCGCATTGACAGATTGGTAGCGTTGCTCTTTTTTCACAGAAAGAGCTCTCATAATAACGGCAGAAAGACTTCCAGGAACGTTTGAATTAATCTTTTCAGGAGGACTTATCTCTCCGTTTAAAGTCTTCTTCAAAATGTCTTCAATGTCATCATTAAGTGGTCGCCTGAAGGTTACTAGAGAGTAGAGAATGCAGCCCAAAGAATAAATATCTGTGGTCATGTCCTTTTCGCCATTTTCTTCGATTTGCTCAGGGGCCATATAGCCAGGAGTCCCCTTAATTTGACCGTTGAAAGTCATGTTATTGAGCAGGTCTCTGTCTAAAAGGAGTTCTTCTAAGTCTTCAGTATCGTAGTTCCCGATAATTTTACCTAAGCCCCAATCACAAACTAAAACTTCACCATAATTACCAATCTGAATATTGGCTGGTTTTAGGTCTAGATGAATAACTTCTCTGGAATGAGAGTAGGCCATGGCATCACATATCTTAACGAAAATTGATAGGAGGCTGTGAAGTGGGTATTGGTTTAAGTATTTCTCATTACCAGCATGTAGTTCTCTCAAGATATCTTCAAGAGTATCGCCATTTTTAAGGTCCATGGTGAAGTACGGTTTTCCGTTTGAGTGGAGGCCAATATCATGGATAGAAATTATATTTGGGTGCTCAAGTAATGCGGTTAACCTTGCTTCTCTTAGAAAAACCTCGTTAAAGTCTTCATCAATTTCAGGTAAAAGCTCTGCCATTGCTAAGTAGCGAGAGGTAGAGACGTCGAAAACTTTAGAGATACACTTCATACCGCCACTAGCGATTTTTTGCTTTTCTGTATAGCGGGTGTCCAAGCTTTTTAGTTCAGAGAGAATAGGAGAGCATTCTTCTTCATCAGGAGTTTCATCATATAAAGAAGAAAACTTACGGGCTAACGAATCGATTTTGGATTCATTATTCATGGGGTAGGTTCAAGCTCTGAACGCAACAGTTCAATTTCTTTGATGAGTCGTTGCTTAACTCTATTCTTGAGTTTGGTTACGGAGTTTCCCTTAATACCGAGTTTTTCGCCAATTTTCTCAGGAGGTATGTTCTCCATACTCATTTCAAAAGCATCTATAGCTCGATCAGAGAAATGCCCGGCAATACGCTTTAAAGCCAGTTTTACGATATAAACTTCCCACTCTGATTGAATAATTTTCTCAACTTCAGGCTCAGATTTTACGGGTGTTAGATTGCCGCTTTCTTCAACGATCATTTCTTGTTTGTCAGAAAGCCGTTTTACTTTACGGAAATGGTCAATGACTTTGTTGCGTATAAGATGGCTCATCCAGGTTCTGAAGCGAGCACGAGACTGATCATAGTCCATTTTTGGTAGAGCTTTCCAGATCTTGATAAGAATTTCCTGGATTAAGTCATCGGCATCTTTCTGATTTAAGCCCATTTGTGATAAGACGACTTTGATGAAATCACTGTAATACCGAACGAATTCATCCCACGCTTGTTGATCATCGGGATTTTTAGCTCTTTGAAGCAGAGTTAGTCTGGTATTCCAGTCGTTAGCCATGACATCCTTTTATACACATTCTCGGAAATAGTATACTGAATACGTAAAAAAGGCAAAACCTTTCAGTTTTTTACTGGGAAGTGCATATCCATGACCTGGATTGTAGTCATTTGGTCATGAACGGTTTCCTTGCCTCTAGCTTTCGTTAGTGCATTACGATATTCTCTAGGGCTAAGACCAACTTGTTTTTTGAAGACGTTGGAAAAGTATTGTGAGCTGTTGAAGCCTACTTCGAAGGCGATTTCAGTTAGACTCAAGCGCCTTTCTCGAATTAACCTTTGAGCTGTTTCGATCCTTAAATGTTGTAAAAACTGAACAGGTGAGATATCAGAAACTTTTCTAAATAAAGCCCTGAAGTGAGATTCTGAATAACCCATAGAATCAGCCATATCACCAACAGTGATCTCTTCTTTCAAATGTTTCTCTAAATATGTGATTATGGTTTTTTGGAACATGCTGTTTTCACCAGGTCGCATGTCTTCGCATGACTTATTCTGACGAATTAATCTTATGATGATATCCATGACCAGAGATTTACAAAGAGAAACACTCATAGTGTCGGAATTCATATGTTCTTCAACTAAGCGTTTGAAAGGATTGCTGTTGTCATCTCCAAAACTTACTTTTCTCGTGCCTATACCATGAAGTTGATGGATAAGTTGTTTGAACTCTTCATCTATAGTATCTGGTTTCAGTTGTAGAAAAATACATTCACTTACAGGAAAACTATTTTCAAGAATAGCGAGTTTGTCGTTAGGGTGAGTTATTAAGACATCATGCTGCCTGGTTACAATGATTTGGTCATTCGTAATCCACTCCATTGTTCCTTCAAGAATGTACGTAACTTCAAAATTTTTCATGGCATGAACAATTAGAGCATTTCGACTATGCTCTTTAACAGAGCGATGGCCAATTACTGGAATTATTTCGGGAATCAGAGCTGGTTTATCTTGGGGGCGACCGAATCGAGTTAATGTATTTGTTGCCATAAAAATTCTTCCAAGTTATAAATATCGATTATAGTTCTTTTAAAGTAATTGCGCTAAATTTATATTAGATTATGGCAAAACTTATAAAAAATCAAATATTATAATTGTAATCTTTTGAGCTTGAAGTTAAAAATAATTATAGATTAATGAATAAATTTAGTTATTTCGGTATATAGCTCAAACTTATAGAAAACAATTTTTAGGATTATTTAAGATGGAAATAAAATCTTCAAAAGAATGTGAATACGACTTAGTCTCATTGGGTGAAGTTATGCTGAGGCTTGATCCGGGTGATGAAAGAGTTAGAACTACTAGGAACTTTAGAGCCTGGGAAGGTGGCGGAGAGTATAACGTTGCCCGTGGATTGAAAAGATGTTTCAAGAAAAAAACAGCAATAGTTACTGCTTTAGCAGATAATGAAGTGGGACTATTGATTGAAGACTTAATGTACCAGGGAGGCGTTGACCTTGATTTTGTACATTGGATGCCTTACGACGGTTTGGGTAGAGCTGTAAGAAACGGATTAAATTTCACCGAAAAAGGTTTTGGTGTTCGAGGTGCTGTTGGTTGTTCAGATAGAGGGCACACAGCAGCTTCTCAATTAAAGCCTGGAATGATTGACTGGGAAGAGATTTTTGGTAAAAGAGGCTCTCGTTGGTTTCATACTGGTGGTATCTATGCGGCATTGTCTGAATCAACTCCAGAAGTTGTTCTTGAGGCTGTTAAAGCGGCAAAAAAATATGGAACAATTGTTAGTTACGACTTAAACTACCGCCCTTCACTTTGGAAATCATTAGGCGGACCGAAGGCTGCACAGGAAGTTAATAAATCGATTGCTCCTTACGTTGATGTTATGATCGGAAACGAAGAAGATTTTACAGCTTGTTTAGGCTTCGAAGTTGAAGGCGTAGATGAAAATTTAAGTTCATTACCAATCGAAAATTTCAAAAGTATGATCAATAAAGCAAGTTCAGCTTTTCCAAACTTTCAGGCCATTGCAACTACTCTAAGAGGAGTTAAAACTGCGGGAATTAATGACTGGGGAGCTATTGCTTGGAATGAAAAAGATGGCTTCTGTGTAGCAACTCACAGAGAAAACCTGGAAATATACGATCGCGTTGGCGGAGGTGACAGTTTTGCTTCTGGACTTATTTATGGGCTAATGGAAAAAGAGACTCTGCAAGAAGCTGTTGAATATGGGGCGGCTCATGGTGCTCTAGCAATGACTACTCCAGGCGATACTTCAATGGCTTCATTGAGTGAAGTTGAAAAAATCGTCGGTGGTGGCGGAGCGAGAGTCGATCGATGAAGATTCTTCAATTTGGAACAGGTGTATTTTTAAGAGGTTATTTCGATTGGATGCTTCAGCAATTAGCTGATAAAGAGCTTTGCGATCCAGAAGTAACTATGGTGAAGCTGACTCCTCGTGGTGACCTTTCAGCTTATGAAAAGCAAAACGGTGAGTTTCACGTTATTCTTCAGGGTTTAGATAATGGAGAGACGGTCGATAAGATTGAAAAAATTGATCGACTAAAAGATTTCATTCATCCTTACAATCAATGGAATAAATTTTTAGAATCTGCCAAAGATGCAAATTTTCAGTTAATTGTATCGAACTCGACTGAGGCTGGTCTTTGTTATGAAAAGACTGATTCTTTTGATGAAAGCCCTAGTTCATTTCCAGCTAAACTTTATGCTTGGTTAAAGACAAGATTCGATGCAGGATTGCCAGGAATTTTACTTATGGCATTTGAGTTAGTTCCTGACAATGGTACAAAGCTCAAAGAAATTTTACTTCAACATGCTCAAGATGATTCTGCATCAGCGGAGTTTCAGGATTGGTTACTGAATGATTGTTCGTTTATCAACACTTTGGTTGACCGAATCGTAAGTAAGGTGCCTGCAGAATCTATTGACCAGCTAAAAAAAGACTGGGCAGTAGAAGATGACTTACTTCTTTGTGCGGAGCCTTATCATCTTCTTGCTTTAGATTCTGATAAGCTAGAAGATGTCTTACCGCTTAAAAAAGCGGGTCTGAATATCGAAGTTACGGATAATCTGGACTCAGTAAGAGAGCGTAAGGTCAAAGTATTGAATGGCGCTCATATGCTTGTTGTTCCTGCGGGACTTGAGTTAGGCTTAACAATTGTAGAAGAAACATTGCAGGATTCTGGATTAAGAAGCTTTGCTAAAAATTGTCTTGCTGATGAAGTTGCGCCAACTATATCTGATCCAACAATTGATTTGTACATAGACAGTGTGATTGAAAGATTTGAGAATCCATTTTTAAAGCATCGTCTAGAGAATATTGCATTAAATTCAGCCGCTAAAATTGGTCAGAGACTTTTTCCCTCCATTGCGGATTATTTCTAAGAAAGCGGCCGTTACCCTGAAAAACTCTTAACTGCAGTGGCCATATTTTTAGAATTTTATAAAGGTGAAATTGCAGAGGATGGCGTTCTCAAAACTAAATGGGGAACTTTAAGCGATAATCCAAAATCAATTGAATTTTTAAATGCTCTACACAGTAAGTCTGGGGTAGATGCAGCAGACGAAATAGCTAATAGCCAGTTTTGGCCAGTTTCCAGTGACATGAAAGATACTTTTGCGATGGCTCTTGGTGAAGTTATTGAAAATGTCAGAGCAAATGGCGTTAAAAAAAGTTTAGAGGTGTAATGATGGATCTTATGGATTTTGTAAGTGGCCATGGCTTAGTTCCAGTTTTGGCCGTTCAAGAGGCTTCATTGGCTGAAGGTTTGGGGCAGTCTTTAGTGAATGGAGGGCTTCCAATTGCAGAAGTTACACTAAGAACTGACTGTGCATTGGAAGTTATTAAAACCATGTCTGAAATTGATGGTTTATTGACTGGTGCAGGCACAGTTATCAATGGTGATGGTGCAGAAAAGGTAATTGAGGCTGGTGCAAAGTTTATCGTTTCTCCAGCTCTGAGTGCAGAAGTTTCAGAAGTCTGTAAAAAAGAAAATATTCCTTATATACCAGGAGTGGCGACTCCTAGAGATATACAAGATGCCATTGCATTAGGGCATGATGTAGTGAAGTTCTTTCCAGCAGAAGCATGTGGTGGAGTTAAAACTCTTAAAGCTTTTGCAGCACCTTATGGCGGAGTGAATTTTATGCCTACCGGTGGAATCAATGCAGGGAATTTATCTGATTATTTAAGTTTGCCTTATGTCAAAGCTTGTGGTGGAAGCTGGTTAGTAAGTAAGGATGATCTAAAAAATAGAAATTGGACGGCAATTGAAGAAAGTGTGAAGGAAGCCGTCCAGTTAGTGAAAAGTATTCGAGGCTAACAATGAAAACCTTAGTATGTGAAAAACCAGGTGAGTGGCAATGGAGAAAAGATGAAGTTCCCCAAATAGCTCCTGGAGAAGTTTTAGTAAAAATCAAAAGAGTAGGGATTTGCGGTACAGATCTACATGCCTTTCAAGGGAATCAGGCATTTTTTGACTACCCACGTGTTCTTGGCCATGAACTTTCAGGCGTGATAGAAGATGCTGGAGATTCTGGAATGGAAGTTGGGCAGCCAGTTCTCATTATTCCTTACCTTCATTGTGGAGAATGTCTGGCTTGTAGAAGAGGCGCAACAAACTGCTGTGCAAATATGAGAGTAGTTGGGGTTCATCAAGACGGTGGAATGACTGAGTATTTGAACATTCCATCTACTCATGTTATCCCTGCGGATAATGTTGATCTGGATTCAGCTGCACTTGTTGAGTGTTTGGCTATTGGAGCTCATGCAGTTCGTAGAGGAGACATTCAAGAAGGCGATAATGTTGTCGTTGTTGGCGCGGGACCAATAGGCTTAGGTTGTGTTCAGTTTGCCAAAGCAAATGGAGCCAATGTTATAGTTGTAGATATGAATGATGAGCGTTTAGCTTTCTGTGAAAAAGAGTTCGGGACTCAATCTGTAAAGGCAGATGCTGGAGCTGTAGATAGAGTCGGCGACCTCACCAATGGCGAGTTTGCAGCTGTTGTAATTGATGCAACTGGACATGCTGGAGCAATGATGCAAGCAGTTAATTACTGCGGTCATAGTGCAAATCTTGTATTTGTTGGTCTGACAAAAGGTGATATTACCTATACTCACACAGATCTTCACAAAAGAGAGCTAACAGTTCTCTGTAGTCGTAATGCCACAAAAGAAGATTTTGCTAGAGTAACAGATCTTATGAGAACAGGTCAGGTTGTACCTTCATGTATGGTTACTCATAGATCTACTTTTGAAGATATGCCTCAAGCTTTCTCAGAATGGCTAAAGCCTGAAGCTGGCGTAGTAAAGGCAGTCGTTGAAATAAGCTGATTCCTATACGTTTAGGTGCCGAGTGAAAGCTCGGTATTTCATAAAAACTTTCTCCTTTTTTTAATTACATTTTTCATTTAATGTCATAAATGCGGCGCTATACTATCCCCCGATAAAAATTTATTGGATAAGGATAAGCAGTATGAAGAAGATGAAAATCTTTACTGTAGGTGGTACGATCGACAAAATTTACTTCGATGCTCAAAGTGAATACGAAGTAGGTTCCCCAACAATCGAAAAGATGCTAGAGCGCTTTAAAGTTTATTTCGATTATTCAATCACTTCTTTATTTAGAAAAGATAGTTTGGAAATGACTGATGAAGATCGAAATCTAATCTTTAAGTCAGTTTCTGAGTGCGATGCCTCACATATCCTTATCACTCATGGCACTGATACCATGACTCACACAGCTAGGGCATTAAGTGAAATACCAGGGAAAACAATAGTTTTAACGGGTTCTTTGCTGCCAGCTCATTTCAAAGATTCTGATGCCGAATTTAATATTGGTAGTGCTTTAGGTGCCATGTGGTCGGCGGATCCAGGAGTCTACATTGCAATGAATGGTTTTATCTTTTCTTGGAGAGATGTCTACAAAGATCGTTCTGAAATGCAGTTTAGACAAAGATCATAATAAGCTAAATTTTACAAAAATTGCTAAAACTTACAAAAAATTAATTGTGTACTATTTACGCACTTGTGTGTATTATTAAGTTTGATAGTTTGTTTTTATTATGAAAATGGTCTAAAATTTAGGGTTTTGCGAATTTAAAAAAAATCGAATTGATACTAGTAAAAATAACACATGTGTGCAATAGTTTCTGAAATTAAATCTGTATTATAATGGAGTAATGAGTAATGAGTGAAACCGAGGGTAAGTCATCGACTGGAATAATATCTAGTCTATCAATTGTAATGTTTATCCAATTTTTTATTTGGGGTTCTTGGTATACTTCAGTTAGTCTTTTTATGAGTGAACAGGGAATGCAGGATGATATTTATTGGGTTTTTACTGCAGGACCACTAGGTGCAATTTTAGCACCTTTTATTATTGGCCTAATCGCTGATCGATATTTTAATACGGAAAAAATTCTATCTTTTTGTTTTATTGTATCTGCAATATCAATGATGGCATTGCCGCAATTAGCAGGACCAGGAAAATCAAGTGTAGTTAATGCATGCATAATGATACACATGCTTTTTTACATGCCAACTTTGGGGTTAACTGCTAGTTTGGCATTTACACATTTAACAGATGGGGAAAAACAGTTTCCAATAGTTCGTGTATTTGGAACAATTGGGTGGATAGCAGCTGGTCTACTAATTAGTTACTTAAATGCAGAAACAACTGCGACTCAGTTTTATGTTGCTGGAGGAGCAGCATTATTATTGGGTATTTACTGTCTAATGTTACCTAAAACTCCAGCACCAAAGAAAGGCCAGAAAGCAGATATCAAAGATTTGTTATTTTGGGATGCATGGAAACAGTTTAAAAATGTATCGTTTCTAGTATTTATTGTTTGTTCTTTCCTAATTTGTATTCCTTTAGCCGCATATTATGCCTACTTACAGCAACAAATGGCTGCAATGGAAATAAAAAATGTTGCTGCAGTTAAAACACTTGGTCAAGGCTCAGAAATAATATTCATGATACTAATGCCGTTTTTCTTTAGAAAGTTAGGCGTAAAGTGGATGATTGTAGTTGGTGTTCTGGCATGGGTTCTTAGATATGCATTATTTGCTCTTGGTGCAAGTGAAAATATGGTTGCTCTAGTTTACGCAGGTATTATTCTTCATGGAATCTGCTATGACTTCTTTTTTGTAACAGGTCAAATTTACGTTGATAAGTCAACAGGAGAAGATGTAAGAGGTCAGACTCAAGCAATGAATATTTTCTTTACTCAAGGCTTAGGAATGTATGTAGGTGCAATTGTAAGTGGAATGTTATTTAATAAATACTTTCAAGGAAAATCCTCAACTGACCCAGCTCATTTAAGTAGTTGGCCTTCTTTCTGGTGGCCTCTTTGTATAATGGCCGCTGTCGTTATGGTCATATTTATAGTTGCTTTCAAGCATAAAGACAAAGATAAAGATTTTTCACATTAATAAATTTCAAGAGGAGAGAATAAATGAGTATTAGAGTATTAGTTGTAGGTTGTGGTAATATGGGTAAGTCCCATGCCAAAGCTTATAAGAATATTGATGGATTTGAAATTTGCGGGATAGTTTCTCGTGGTGATAGTAAATCAGCATTGAATGATGAGCTAGGTGGAGGCTACGACCTTTATTCAGATTATGATGAAGCTCTGGCAAATTCTAATGCTAACGCTGTTTGTATCTCAACATATCCAGATACTCATGAAGAATTTGCAATCAAAGCATTTGAAGCTGGCTGCCATGTGTTTTTAGAGAAACCTGTAGCTCCAACAGTTGACGGATGTGAAAGAGTTGTTGCTGCAGCAAGAAAAGCTGGTAAGAAACTAGTTGTTGGCTATATCCTCCGTCATCACCCTTCTTGGGTAGAGTTTATCAAGTTAGCCAAAACTATGGGTAAGCCACTAGTAATGCGAATGAATTTGAACCAGCAGTCAAACGGTAGAATGTGGGATGTTCATAAGAACCTTATGAACTCTATGTCTCCAATCGTAGACTGTGGCGTTCACTACGTGGATGTGATGTGTCAGATGACTGAAGCAAAGCCAATTAGAGTTAGCGGAATCGGAGCGCGTTTAAGTGATGAACTTGTTCCAGGAATGTATAACTATGGTCAGCTTCAGGTAACTTTCGATGATGGATCAGTTGGTTGGTATGAAGCTGGTTGGGGCCCAATGGCTTCGACAAAAGCCTTTTTTGTGAAGGATGTCTGGGGGCCGAAAGGTTCTGTAACTATTACAGCTCAGAATGCTTCCGGAGAAGACCAATCAGATAATGTTGATGCTCATACTAAAACAGAAATGTTGAGAGTTCACTCATCTGAAATTGATTCGGATAACAATTTTGTTAACGAAGATAAGTGGCTTAGTACCGAAGATGAGCCTGATCACGATGGATTGTGTCAACGTGAACAGGAATTTTTCTTGAACGCTATCGTTAATGATGTGGATTTAACTGCACATAATGACGATGCGATCAACAGTTTGAAAATTGTGTTGGCGGCTGATGAGTCATTCAAAACCGGTAAGACTATAGAACTCAACTAATAAAGGTAGTGCGATGAAGCAGTTCTTATTTCTAATATTATTTTACATGTGTGTGTCATGTGTCGCAGCAGAGGAAAACCACAAGTTTACTCAGCTCTTCAATGGTGAATCTGATATCAGTGCAAACTGGATCGGTAACCTCAAAGGTTATCCTGTTAAGGATGGCATAATTGTTACTGAAAAAGGTTCTGGAAACATTTACACCAAAAAGCAGTATCAGGATTACATTTTTAGGTTTGAATTCAAACTTCCTCCTGGTGGAAATAATGGTATCGGTCCAAGAGTCGCACATCCAGCTGACAAGACTCAAAGGTCAAAAGATGTAGCATACGGAAACTTTGAGATTCAAATACTAGATGACTCTCACCCTAAATACGCTAAGCTTAAAGATTGGCAGTTTCACGGTTCCGCTTATGGTTTAGCTGCTGCTAAGAAAGGTGCTTTAAAGCCAGTTGGCGAGTGGAATACTGAAGAGATTTACTTCAAAGGAACTCATCTTAAAATTACTGTGAATGGCCAAGTAATTCTTGATACAGATATCTCTAACAAGAAACCTGAAAATGCTAAGAAACTTGCTAGTGGTCGTAATAGAGGCGCTGGTCATATTGCTCTAGCTGGTCATGGTCCTGGCATTGCTTTCAGAAACATCAGTATTGCAGAGTTGAAAGACGATTATACAGTTCCAACAACTGCAGATAATGTAGCGCCAGAAGGTTTCACTGCACTTTTCGACGGCAAGACTTTTAATAACTGGAAAGGTTTACTTCACGGTCCATACGACAAACCTCATAAGCGTCGTGGCCTTTCAGAAGATAAATTGAAAGAGCTTCAAGCTAAGGCAGATGAGTCAATGAAAAAGCATTGGCACATTCAAGAAGGTGGCGTTCTTTTCTTCGATGGTAAGAAAGGCGGACACAGTCTGGCTACCAATAAGAAGTATGGCAACTTTGAGTTTCACTGCTCATGGAAAATTGCTCCAAATAGTGATTCTGGTCTTTACCTTAGAGGTCTTCCTCAAGTACAGATCTGGGATGTAAATAATAAGGCTGCTCATAAACATGGATCTGATAAAGGTTCTGGTGGTTTATGGAATAATAAAAATCACGGTAAATGGCCTCTAGTAGTTGCAGACAAGCCAGTAGGCGAGTGGAACCATTTCTTCATTCGTATGATTGATGACAGTGTAACAATTTGGCTAAATGGTAAACTGATTGTAAATGATGCTCCTCTTGAGAATCTTTGGGAAAAAGGCAAGCCAATTCCTGTAAGAGAACAGATTGAGTTACAGTGTCACGGAGATCCAGTTTGGTTTAAGAACATCTACATCAAAGAGCTTCCGTAATTTAAGACATTTTCAATGTGGTAGTTTAAGGCAGTCTAATGAAAGTTGGACTGCCTTATTTATTTTTTGGCGGATTATTGGTAAACTTTAAAAGTTTATACTAATATTTACGCTAGTCGTGTGTTAGATCCATTTCACTAAGGAGCATTAAATGAAATTTCCCCTCTCTCTGATTTTGCTATTTTCTTTACTTATTTTCACAGGTTGTTCAACAAAGTTTGATAGTGGTAATTTTGAACCATTATTTAGTGGAGAAAAAGATCTTAGTAAAAACTGGACTGGTAACTTAAAGGGCCATGAAGTAGTAGATGGTGCTATTGTTACTAAAAAGAAATCGGGGAATTTGTACACTAAAAAACAAT
>Ga0075480_10000980_pt1 | contig 17739 bp, 15 predicted proteins | sample DEB08_DNA_7_FD_81590 | JGI IMG/M metagenome (GOLD analysis project Ga0075480, IMG submission 81590) | Aqueous microbial communities from the Delaware River and Bay under freshwater to marine salinity gradient to study organic matter... | ecosystem: Environmental > Aquatic > Marine > Coastal ... | reverse complement strand
TTCAAAAGCTTTCTTTACACCACTAATTAGATCAGTCTTACCAGGAGTAAATGCTTGGTCCATGGGCAAGTCTAATATATTTGTGATGACTTCTTTGTCCGATGAGTCAATGACTACCGGTAAAGCATCTGTGAAAGTAGCGACTAAAGAGTAACGAACATTTTTGGCCGTGATTCGATTAATCATTGACTCTAAAATTTCTTTAGATCTCACCTTTCGTTTTATAATTCCGTTTTCACCAGCATCTTCGAGATACATACTTGGAGAAACATCCATTATGATTACTATGTGCTCGATCTCCTCTGGAGGTATTTCTTCCATTTCACCTGCTACTCCAGATGGCTCACCTTTGAAATGCATCAAAGTTAAAAGCCCCCAACAAAGAGCTGCTGCTGCCAGTGGATATAAAAGTAAGGTTAAGCGAGTCCAAGCTCTTGGTCTTTCATCTGGTCCAAATGCTAAAGATGAAAGTCTATTTGTTCTTCTAAGGTGAATGTACTCAGCTACGAAGCAGACAAATAAAACACCTAATGATATGTAAATGTTTACCATGGTGTGTACCTCAAACCAAATAAGGTTAATAAGTAGAAACCGAGTATAGAAAGACCTGCTATTGTGAAAGGCTCATAATAGTCTTCCTTTTTAGGTGCTTTCTTCTTAAACTTCGATTTCTCCATTCGGTCGATATGCTTAAAAGTTTCATCTAAGCTTTTAGGATTGGATGCCGAATAAACTTTTCCACCAGTTATGGATGAAATTGTATACATCTGAGCTGGAGGTGCAGTGTTTCCTATGAAAATTGAGTAAACAACAATATTGCTTCTCTTAAGTTCATTAGCTGCCCCAGCAACATCGTCACCACTTTGACCATCAGAAACCAGAATAACTAAACGGTCGCCCTCTTCTTTTTTGATGAGTTCTTCTCGACAACCTTTAAGAGCTTTACCGATCATAGTTCCACCAAACCACTTCGCCATATTATTTGGAGAAAGAAATGGAGTTGCTAAAGCAATTGCAGAACTATCTTTGGTTACTGGTACCCAATTGATAAAGTTCGTACCAAATACAGTTAAACCAAAAGAATCCCCTTTTCGGTAAGCTGTGAACTTATTGATGGCGGCCATGGCGGCATCATACCTAGTTCCATTTCCCAAGCCAGCATTCATAGATCCCGATGCATCTAAACAAAACTGTATGTTATTGATTATTTTTTCATCTTCTGGCTCACCCTGGATTTTAGGGCCAGCAAGAATGCAAGTAATAACAACTAAGAGTAGAGCCGGAGCCATAGCTGCAAAGTTTGTTATAAACCATAACCATCGATTACTACGTCCTTCGATATTGTCAGCTGGCAACTTAACAGGGTGTCCTTTTGTTGACCAAATGTAGAATAAGATCAAAAGTGGAATTATTGCTGCTAAAAACCAGAGGCTATTATCAAAACTAATTTTTTCAAAAATCATACCGGAGCTTCCTCCTGTGTAAGCTTTTTAATAAGACTCGCGACGTCCTTTTCATCTCTAAATTCTTTAGAGTGAAGCCCCTCTTCTAGCTTTAAGATAAAAGGTCCTGCTTCTGAATCTGCCTTGAGCTTTGAAATCGCCTCATGCATTGGTAAGTCTTGAAGTGATTTTTTCTTACACCAGTGTTGGAAGATAAGTCCTTCAATCTTCTGCCAAAGCTCTTTGCTAGACTTTCCTTCTAAAGAACTTAGAAGCTCAATAATTTTCTCATTGATAGTCTTTTCTTTGACTACGACTTCTTCGACTACTTTTTTCCTTTTTCTACCGTAAAGAATTATGATGGGTAAAAGTAAAAGCCACACTACAAATAAGAGATAGTTCAACTTCTTATACCAAGGAGTTAGAGTGCTTGCCGACTTTTGAAAGTCTAGCAACTCACCACTAAATTCTTTAGGAAGTGAAGTTTCAATATCTATCATATGCTCAGGTAAATTAACGGGCTCATTTTTAGACGCCGTTCTTAGGTATTTGATCAAATTATACTTACCTGGTTCAAGACCAATAAATTCTAGATCATAGGTAAAACCGTTAGCACTTTTCTTCGTAGAGATAATCCTTACCATGGCATCTGATTTATCATCAACTTTTGCGGCAATCAGACGCTCACCTGGAAAAGTTTTTTTGACTCTTTTTACCAAACCAACATTATTCTTATCTTGAGCTCCTAAGCCGAGAAAAGAAAAAATGAATATTAAAATTATCAGCTTTTTCACAGTCTACTTTTCCCCAGTGCTTCCCTGTCTTTTAGAAAGTTTCTCAACTTAGCTAAGAAAGGTTCGTCAGTTCGAAGTAAGAGCGTGTCAATTCCAGCTCTTTTTAACTGATCCAAATTTTTATCTTCATCCAGCCACTTCTTGCGACCATGACTTACAAAAGTACGGCCAGTTTCTGCTTCTTGCGCTCGGAAGATTCCACCACCAATTCGCCCTCTTTCTGCAGGATCTTGCATCATTAAAACAATGGTATCGTGCTCTTGGTTTATAAACTTCAATGCACTCATGGCTTCTTCATCGTGTAAGTCAGAAATAACCATAACCAATGATTTACTTTGAAGAGATGGTGTTAACTTCCTTAAAGTTTTACCCAAGCTAGTACTTTCATTAAGATCGTAATGACGAAGTTCATGAGCCCATTGCATTACTGTCCCTTTCGATAAAGTAGGTTTGTAATGCAGATCTCTTGTCTCGTCACCACAGCCCATTAAACCAACTGGACTCATTCGATACTGAGCTACTAATGCTAGACCTGCAGCAAGCTGTACAGCCCAAGCATATTTACTCATTTTGATTGATGAAACGCACATCGAAGCAGAGGTATCTAATACAATATAAATGGGCAGTTGTTTAGGAGCTTCATATTCTTTTACAAAGAACTTTCCAGTTCTTGCAGTCACCTTCCAATCAATGGACTTCACTGAGTCTCCGGCTTGATACTGTCTAGCCTGGACAAAGTCTATCCCACTTCCTAAGAATGGTGAAGAATCGGCTCCATAAGCAAGGCTATCAGCAAGCCTTTTAACCGCCACAGAGAATTGTTTCTCATCGATGTGGTCATTCGCTTTTTTGCGGAGTTTCAAAACTTACCCCAATTCAGCAAGAATTTTACTTAAAACTTCTTTTCCTGTATGCCCTTCTGCAAGAGCTTCATAAGTTAAACGAATACGGTGCAAGAGAATATCTTCTGCAAGTGCAAACATATCTTCAGGAACGACATAGTCTCTTCCATGGATAAAGGCTCTAGCTCTTGAAGCATTAACCAATGCTAGACCAGCACGAGGACTCGCGCCCATTTCAATTAGTGGATTATCTCTAGTTTTTCTGACTAGCTGTACACAATGCTGAGTGAAGATCTCACTGACGTGTACATTTTGAACATCGTGCATCACTTGAACCAGGTCATCGATTGTTCCAACTGGCTTGTCTTCGATGAGGTCAAATGCACTCTTTGGAACGGCTCCTCCGCCATCTCTTTTACTTAGTCCAAGACCAAGTTGTTGAGTTAAAATTCTAAATTCATCTTCTTCTCCAGGATATCCCAATCTGTGCATAAGCATAAAACGGTCTAACTGTGCTTCTGGTAGTTCAAATGTACCGCTTTGCTCAACTGGGTTCTGAGTTGCGATAACGAGGAAAGGAGCTGGAAGTACAAAGGATTCTTTACCGATGGTAACTTTTCTTTCCTGCATACATTCTAGAAGAGCGCCCTGAACTTTTGGTGCAGCACGGTTAATTTCATCTGCTAACAATAAGTTTGTGAATACAGGGCCTTTGTTTACGTAAAATTCGCCTTTAGTCTGGTCTAGAATTTCACTTCCTAAAATATCTGATGGTAACATATCGATAGTGAACTGAACTCTGCTGAATTGTAGATCAACAGCTTTTGAAATTGTATTAACTAATAATGTTTTGGCTAATCCAGGTAAGCCCTCTAAAAGTAAATGCCCCCCAGTAAATAAGGCAATCAACACCCTCTCAACAACAACTTCTTGGCCAACAACAACCTTGCCAACGTTTTCTTTTACATTCTGAACAAAGTCCAGAGATTTAGATTTTGGTTTCGCAGTCAAAACTTCTCTCCGCATTTATAACATATATTTTATGAACCATCACCACGTGAACTTTAAACACCGACACTGTTTGAAAGTTCCTACATTTTAAAATTTTTAGCTATTGAGAGTTCAAGCCCCAAGCTATTTATAGAGAAGATAAAATATAAAATTTGCTTAATCGCAAGCAACCATTAAACATTAATCTTCTAAGTAAAGTTCCCATCAATATCCCAATGAATGATAGATCTTACTCCATGGCGTCCTCTCTTGCATTAAAATAAAATAATAATGACGAAAGGCCTATTAGAATTTGTCTAAATTTAGTTACGCTTTTAAGACAATTTTAAGAAAAACAGAATTTCAAAATAAACTGAAGATGCTTCTAGACATTTTTCGTATGGAACTAGTGAAAGTTACTTAACTATGAAGTTAATTTTTTTTAGTACTCCACCCCGAATATCACTCCCTGCATACTGTTCTTTAGACAATATGACCTCTTTAAATTTAGCATTATTGAGGGTGTTATAAGACATTTTCTGGATATTCGTATTTGTGATATTAACCGATTTTAAGAAATAATGATCAAAGATCCATTGCCTCCAGAAAAAGGTATTCTCTATATTGAGTGACTTCATTGGTAAATGAGTAATGTATTTAGCGCGATCAAAACCCTTACTGTTACTAAGGTCAAGGTTTATTCCATCCTTATCCAAAGTGAATCTATAATTTAATTTCACCTTCTCTGGCTTCTTTTGACCTTTAATAATTAAAAGACGACAAAGCTCCATATGATTTTTTAAAAATGGTAACTTCAAAGGATCATTTAAGAAAGATCTATATTTACTTCCTGATGAATACTTCTGGGCTTCAAAGCCAAAAAGTCGAATTCTTGTATCTTCATTAAAGGAAAAGACTAACTCTGCTAAATCTTTTGCTTCCAGAAAATCTCTATCTTCCATAATTATGGCAAACTCTGGAGCATGCTTTATCATTAATTTATAAGGATACCTGTCTTTAAACTCACCCGCTTTATTTAAACAGGTCAGGGCTTGATCATATTCTTGGCGGTAAAAATGAGTTTCACCTTTTAAGGCATTCAACAATTCATTTTCGGGCTGAAATTCGATAGTCCCATCAATAAACTGAATTGCCTTATCAAAATTTAAATTTTCCAGGTAATAGTCGTTAATTACTTTTAACTGGTCAATGGCATGATCACTAATCTCCCCAGTCAGCTGCTTTTCTTTTTTATAAAGGGCTAATGCATCTTTGGCTTTTTGCTCATTCTCTAAAGCTTTCTTTTCATTTGCCAAGGCCTTTTGTTCATTAGCAATGGCGACCTTTTCATTATCTTTAGCCTTCTGCTCATTTTGTTTAATCTTATAAAACGAAAATCCAGCTGAAATTAAGATAACTGCCAACAAAGCACTTACTGCTTTATGGCGTTTTAAAAGTAACGTAAGTGATGTTAAAAAACCTGCATTCTCAGCATCTGTAGCAAAGCCACCCATCCACTTGTTAATTTCTTGCCTTAATTCTGAAACCGAATCATATCGCCATTTTGGATCAATCTCCAAAGCTTTCATGGCAACAGCTTCTAAACTTTGAGGTACATTGCGATCTTTGCCTGCTCTTTCAGAAGGCAAGGGAAGATCTCCTACTAATGTATCTTTTAAAACACCTTCTAGAGTATCGCTTTCAAAAGGAGCTTTATAGCATAAAAGGCTGTACAAAATACCTCCGAGTGCGTAAATATCTGTCTTCTGATTTTTGGGACCCACATCCGGATTCACTTGCTCGGGCGCCATATAACCTGGAGTCCCTTTGATACAGCCATCCAAAGTCACATCATTATAAATACAAGGGTCCAAATCTACTCTGGCCTCACTTAAATCTTCAGGTTGGTCTAAGACTTTGGCCAAACCCCAATCACAAAGTAACACCTCACCGAAATCACCGACTTGGATATTCTCCGGTTTTAAATCTAAATGAATAATTCCCTTTGAATGAGCATAAGCGACGGCATCACAAACCTTAAAAAAAATGATCATTAGCTCTCTTAATGTATATTCCGTACCTTCTTCATTGGATGAAAGGCTTTTAAGAATACTTGCCAGATTCCTTCCACCAATTAACTTCATGATAAAGTAAGGACCTTCTTTTTCATCAACACCAATATCATAGATGGGCATTATATTTGGATGCTCTAAAGAAGCAGTAATTCTTGCTTCTCTAAGGAAGTTTTCAGTTTTGGAGGGGTCTTCAAAATCCAACAAAATAGCCTTAGCTACCGGTCGGTTCGTCAAAGAGTCTTGTGTCTTGAGGATCTTTTTCATTCCTCCTTGATCGATGAGACTACTCTCTTCGTACCTTTCCTCTATAGTCAAAATATCATCAAAAATAGCCTGGGGTTCATTTCCCCCCATCTGAGAAAGTTCAACATATTGCAAAAGAGAAGGCTTTATATTCTCATAAGCTTCTTCTGGATTGACTTCTTTTTGAGGCACTTAAGTTCATCCTAGCTCGTGATTAAGGCGACGTATTTCCTGGCAAAGCTTTGCGGTTACTCTTTTCTTGTAAACAGATACAGTATTAGGCGGTAAATCCATTTCTTCAGCGACGCTGGAAGGAGTCCCACCTTCACTAAGTTTGATAAAAACTTCAATTACTTTTTCTGAAAACTTATCTTTAATGTTCATCAAGGCCATACTGGCTAGATAAGTGTTCCATTCTTCTTCGGCAACCTGTTCAATATCAGGCAAAGAAACACTTTGCTGAGGGTTATCTTTGGTAGCATTTTCGACTTTCGTGTTTTGCCTCTTTACATAACGGAAAAAGTCTTTAGTACAGTTCTTGGTAACCTGGCATAGCCACCCTCGAAAATTGTGTTTCTTGTCATACTCAAAGTCAGGGAGTTTTTTCCAGGCTATTAAAAGGACCTTCTGAACGATCTCTTCAGAATCATGGTGATTGGCATTCATTTTACGACAAAGAATATAAATAAAATTTCGGTAATAAAATACGAAATCTTCCCACGATTCATCATCGTGCTTATTCTTTATTTTCTGTAAAAGAGTCTCACGAGTCTTATATGTATTGTCATCAGCACTCATGAAAAGAATATAATAAATATGGTGTGAGAATACAAACTGGCTCTAAGCTGAAAATTTAGCCTTTAGAAAGCTTAAAACAAAAACACCTATTTATTTCCCAATACAATACTTATGGAAAATGTTGTGTAGGATGTCAGGAAGAACTGTTTCTCCAAGCACTTGACCAAGCTCATGGAGAGCTCCCCGAAGGTTGATAGCAACAAGTTCCCATTGTTCCGTATCCATGATTTCTAAACAGTCTTGAATATGATTATTGGCTTCTTGCAATAGAGAGGCATGACGAGCATTTAGTGAGAACTCTGGAGTTTCATGATCTGTCTCATTCCAAATGACTTTTTCGACTAAGTCATATAGTTCTTCTACTCCATCTCCTTTCGTGAAAGAAGTGAATACATGATAAGGAGTAAGTTCCTTAATTTCCTCTGCTAATTCTGGATTATATTTAAGCAAGTCGATTTTGTTTAGAACGAGGATGGTTGGAACTTCTTTGGTAACGCCCTCAGGAGGCAATTGTTCATTTAATGGCCTCGATAAATCCATCAACCAGAAAATTATTTGAGCTTCTTGGAGCATCTGTAGAGAACGTTCAATACCTGTTTTTTCAACAATATCATCAGACTCTCGAATACCAGCAGTATCAATCAGTCGAATAGGAATACCGCGTACCTGAGCTTGTTCTTCTAAAGTATCTCTAGTAGTTCCTGCAATATCAGTTACAATTGCTCGATCATGACCAAGAACTTGATTTAAAAAACTAGATTTACCTGCATTGGGAGGGCCGCCAATAATAGCTTTCACTCCTTGCCGGAGAACTTCACCGTCTTTCTGTTTTTCCAACATAGACGAGATATAAGTATGAGCATCATTAAGAGTTCCTATGACTTCCTCTGAAGAAGTCCAATCCAAATCCTCATCAATGAAATCCATGCGGACTTCAACCTCTGAGTGAATCTCAGTTAGCTTTTCATAAAGATCTTTAACAGAGTCTCCTAGACGGCCGTTTAGCTGCCTCATAGCGAGTTTCATTGCCTTATCACTCTGGGCATTAATTAGATCATTAACCGCTTCAGCTTGGGTTAAATCCATACGACCATTTAAAAAGGCTCGTTTGGTAAACTCTCCTGGTTCTGCATGACGAGCACCAGCTTTGAAAGCACACATGAGAGTATGTTTCGCCGTAAAGTTCCCTCCATGACACTGAAGCTCAACAACGTCTTCTCCAGTATAGCTTTTAGGGCCTTGCATGTAGACAGCCATCGCTTGGTCGCCTTGCTCCTCGGCTCCAGGCTCGACCACTCTGCCAAGCATCATTCTACGAACCGTTTCTTGAGAAAGATCTTTTGTTCCTTTCCATACCTTATTGCCTATTTCGAGGGCATCAGGTCCAGAAATACGCACAACAGCAACTCCACCACCAACGGCTGTTGCAAGGGCTGCAATTGTATCTTCTTTCTCTAAGTTCTGGGTCATGTTAATCCTAAATTTTGCGCAACTATACATCTCTTTCATGAGAATGAAAATCATTAGCTGATTTGTCATTTAGTGGACAAAACAACTATTTATGGTAATTATTGTCAGTTAAATTTGAGCTTAATTAGATATGAATGTAGAAGCAATTAGAGCATTTTCAGATAACTACATCTGGGCAATCACGGCAGCAGGAAAAGCTGCAGTTGTGGATCCAGGAGACTCCACACCTGTACTAAATTACCTAGAGGATAATAGTTTAAGTCTGGAATACATCATCATTACTCACCATCATCCCGATCATGTTGGTGGTATTCGCTCTCTTAAAAATGCATTCCCCAATCTAAAGGTTTTTGGACCTGCAAATGAACGCATTCCTGAAAATAACTTTCGCTTAAAACAAGACGATGAAGTTGATCTTGGTGATCTGGGAAAATACAAAGTAATTGATGTCCCAGGCCATACAGCCGGTCACATAGCTTATTATGGAGAAAACTCTCTATTTATAGGTGACACAGTCTTTGCCTGCGGTTGCGGAAGGCTCTTTGAAGGAACAGCAGCTCAAATGGTTAATTCTTTTGAAAAAATAAAACAGCTTCCAAGTGAAACTCTGATCTATTGTGCTCATGAGTACACACTTTCAAATATTAAATTTGCAAAAGCTGTTGACCCGAATAATCAGGATTTATTGGAACGTGAAGAGGAATGTATCGCTTTAAGGCAAAAAGATATCCCGACTGTTCCCTTCTCACTTGATGTAGAATTAAAAACAAATCCCTTTTTTGGATATAATCGATCAGAAATCAAAGAGGCTGCAAGCAGACAGAGCGGTATAAGCAAGCCTGATTCAGTAGGTACGTTTGCTGCGATAAGAAGCTGGAAGGATTCCTTCTGAAACGTAGAATTCTTGACATTGGTATATGAAACAGAGTAAATTTTAGCTTATGGCTGAACTAACAAATAGAATAATCGCCTCCTTTTATGGATTGGCTTTTGGAGATGCTTTAGGGCATCCTATATCTTCTCTTACATACGAAGAGTTGATTAGGAATTACCCTGCTGGCATTGATGACCTTGAGTTTGATCCAGACTTGAAAAAGTACATCGTAGGCGACGACACCCAGATGGCTCTGTTTACTAGTCTCGGTATGAGAAACTCTATTTCCTCAGAAACTTACAGGAAGGACATTACTCAATATCTAACATTTTGGTTCGATGATCCACTTTGTAATAGACATGCTAGTCAGCATACTCTTAAGGCGCTGGAAAGACACAAAAAAGGCCTTCACTGGACTGCAGCCACAAATTTATCTTTGAATAGGTGCGATGTACTGGCTAGAGGCTCAGCAATAGCTTACTGGATGGCACGCGATAGTGAATGTAGTAAATACTGGAATCTATCTTTTCTTCAGGCCTCTATTACTCATGGACATCCAACTGCACTTGTTGCATCTGCCCTATTTTCTGAGTCACTTATTTGGTTGCTAAAAAGAAATAATCCACAGCAACTGCCGGCTCACCTATTAATGAGCCTGACAGCGATGGAACAGTGTTGGTCTGAGCACTACGTTGAAAACTTATGGCAACTTCCTGGCTACAGTTCACCTTCTGAGTTTTTACGTAAAGGTATAAAAGCATGCCGTAAAAAGATAGAAGAAGTCGTTAAGAATATTCATAATACAGAAAATTCCTGTCTAGATCCATCTGAACTATTTGGGGAAGGTTGGACTGCCGATGAAGCCTTAGCAATTTCTCTATATTGCTTCCTTCTACATTGTGACTACCCTGAACTTGCTGTCAAAAGAGCCGTTCTCTCTAACGGACCTTCCGATACTCTTGGCTCACTAGCTGGTGCTCTTGCTGGCGCTTACAATGGTAGTGAAGGCTGGCCATCTGACTGGTATACCAAGATTGAATACAAAGACGAATTAATCGAAATGAGTCGAATAATTGGTCGTGGCGCCATTATTTAATAACTTTCCTGACATTTAAATCTCTCAATTTTTTGAAGGAAGGCTAGCCCTTGAAGTTTTCCTGTTTATATTCCTTGCAAAAAACGGATTTTCATGTCTCTAAACGTAACAGGTATTAATCACTTTGGACTGTCAGTTGCTGACCTCGATCAATCTGTAGAATTTTATGTAGATGTCCTGAATCTCGAGGTAAGTGAACAAAGAGAGCATGATTGTTTTTTCAAAGTTGGAGACTCTTCTGTATTTGCTTTGATCCAATACCCTGGTGGCAAAGAAAGCTTTGATAAAGAAATGAGACCTCAAAAGAAAGGTAAAGCCTTTACACACTTTGGTTTTCAAGCACCTTCAGTTAAAGAAGTCTTCAAGCTACAAGAATACCTAGAAGAACAAGGCATCGAAATTACCAAAAAAGCTTACGAGCGTTGGGATGGAGCAAGTGTTTACTTTACTGATCCAAATGGTTACACCATAGAATTCATTTATTTTGATCCGAGCACTCATGCTTAAAGACTTCCAAGGATTAGCCGAGTGGTCCGTGCAAGAATACTCTATTTTACCTTGGCGAAATAATAGAAGCTTATACACCACTCTCGTTTCTGAAATCATGCTGCAGCAAACGACTGTTGGAACTGTTCTTAATCGTTACTCAGACTTCATCCAACAATTCCCCGATTTAAAATCACTTGCAGAAGCTACTGAAGAAGAGCTGCGGATTGCATGGCAAGGACTTGGTTACTACCGCAGAGCGGCAAATCTTCACAAAGCCTCAAAAGCAATATCTAAATCTGGTTTTGCAGAGTGCGAAGATACTTTGAAGTCCATTCCTGGTATAGGCCCATACACCGCAAGTGCCATAATTGCCATTGGCCACGACAAACCTGCCCTAGCCGTTGATGGCAACTTAAAAAGAGTTTTGAGCCGGTATTTCCTTATAGATACACCTTACGAAAAAGGTTTGGATGATGATATACGAGCTCTAAAGGAGCTTAAAGAATTTTCAAAAGTCTTAAGTTCAATTGGACCACGAAAAGTAAACGAAGCCCTAATGGACCTTGGCCGAACTGTGTGCAGAGTTAAAAACCCTCTTTGTCTCACATGTCCGCTGGCTAAAAATTGCCAAGCTCTAAAGAAAGGGAACCAAGAAGAACTCCCTGTTCGATTAAAAAAGCCAACAAAACTAATTCCTTTAAAATTGATCCGCTACATTTGTCTTGAAGATGGAAAATTACTGTTCTACAAAAAAGAAAAAGGCGAATGGCTAGAGAATCAATGGGAGCTACCAACGGCAATATTTGAATGCGATGATGAAAAGCTAAAACAATACCCAAAAATAAATATTAAAAAGCCTAGCTCCAAAGCTGTTAAGACAGGGATTACTAAATACAAAATAGAAAATTTCCCAGTATCGTCTTGTAAGACAGAAATTCTAGAAAATATTCCCTCCTATGAAAAGCGAGAAATTAAATTTTTCGATCTAAATGAATTGCCTTTAATTTCAACGGCATCAGAAAAGGTTTTACGAAAACTAAAGATTTTATGAGTAAAAATAAGCCAAACTGGATAGTTACAATCGGCATGGGCATTGCCCTTGGTCTAGCCGTTCTTGTTATCCTAAAAAATAATTTAAGAACTGGAAACGAGAAACAATACTACAAAGTGATGCTCGATCTAAAACTGATTAAACAAGCAGTAGAACAATATAAAAACCATTATGGCAATTACCCAGTTCAGTCAAAAGATCGCTTGTTTAATTTTGCAGAACAGCTTTCAAAAGAACAACCATCTCCAGAACTGAAAGAATCCAGACTCATGTTTGTCGACTTTAAATCAAACTTAGTTACAGTCGATAACGAAAATTTTGCCGCACCTAACGCAGACCCAGCAACTCTTATTGATCCTTGGGGTGAGCCGTACATGTACAAGTCAGACGGAAAGACTTTTACTTCGTGGTCAACTGGACCAGACAAGGTCAACTCAAATGGTGATGGCGACGACATTTCTCAGATTAATCTTGAGAAACCTGAAAAGAAGAAATAGAGGTCGTATAGGTCGTATAGGTCATATAGGTCGTAAAAAATCTTCACTAATACCTTTAAAGTAAAAGCGCCCTGGAGGACTTTCCTCCAGGGCGCTTTTGTGTATTGGCACTAGCCAATTCCATCTGTACCCGATAGCAGCAAGTCGACCTTCGACAAGCTGCGGATTGCAACTCTTTCCACCCGCAAAAAACCACAGATAAAGTTTTGCGAGACCACCTATGTGTCTTCATTTACTGCCTCAGCTCCGATCTACGGAAAGGAAACAGCTTTTCCTCATTTGAGTTCCAGCCAATCTCTAGCTAGGAACTTCCTCCTCTCTAAGTCGCTCTCGCGACCAAAAAATGGTACTGGTGGGAGGAATCGAACCTCCTACAAAAGGTTTAGCCACACCTGCTCTAGTCCAATGAGCTACACCAGCACAAACTGTTGTGAAAGGGTGGCTTCGGGAATCGAACCCTGGCCTGCTGATTCACAGTCAGCTGTGCTGCCACTACACCAAAACCACCATAAAATTCTTAAATCCGGAGCTGGTTAAGGCATAAAAAAACCCTTCCAGCTTTTTAATCCGGAAGGGTTCAGGAAAGTTAGTTGTGGCTTAGCTCAATACTTTATTGATACAACCTCCTGAACCCAACTGCGGATCTACGCTCACAATCCTGTGAGACGTAATTGGTGCCCGCCGGCTTCATTGTATGTATCAAAGTAAATAGCATTTCGCTTTCCTTAAAAATTAAAAAGTTTCATCCATTGTACACCAATTAAAATGTCAGTCAATACAAAATAGGTGAATTTTGCAACTATTTATTTTTAATATTATTTTCAAATAGTTTTTGAGGATTAATCTTGCTCTAATCTTTCACCACAAAATTTGCAGTGAACTGCGTCTTGATCGTGCCCTTCTTTCGTACAAGCAGGACAGTTTTGAGTATTAGCTTCTCTGGATTTTCTGTAGGCTTCATTTAACTCTACTGAAACAATACCAGTAGGCACTGCAAGAATTGCATAGCCCATCATCATAACAATAGCAGATAGAAACTGACCAAAAGGCGTACTAGGAGAAATATCTCCATATCCAACCGTGGTAATAGTCACAATTGCCCAATACACACTTTTAGGAATACTACTAAATGCTGGATTGTGTCCATTTTCGATTAGGAACATCAATGCTCCAAAAATGGTAACTAGAACTAAAACTGAACTAAGAAAAATAAGTACTTTCCGTCGACTATTTGAAAGTGCTATCGTTAAGATATTTGCCTCTTTCAAATAAGGAGTCAGCTTGAGAATTCTGAACAAACGCAAAACTCTGAGTAAGCGAATTACCGCGAGATAGTGAACGTTTTGAGACTCAACTACGAGCTCTAAGTACAATGGAAGAATAGCTAGAAGGTCGATGATACCATAAAAACTCAATACATAATTCATCGGTTTTTTTATGCATACCATGCGCAGAATATATTCTACGGAAAAAATTATAGTTATGCCCCACTCAAAGCCTCGTAGGATAGATCCATAACGCTCATCAATACTAGAAACAGATTCCAGCATGACATTGGCTACACTGAGTAAAATTAAGATGATTAAAGCGACATCAAAAAACTTACCAGCAGGTGTATCTGCCTCGTAAATTATCTTATGCAACCTTTGCTGCCAAGGTTTTAACTGATTTTCCGTGTCCTTCATCAATTTCCCGAAGTGGATTCCTCACTCTTAAGTGTATAGTAGTGCCAAATAATAGCATTTAAATGAATAATACTAAATTCGACTAAGCAAAAATGAAGTTTTTAAAGTATAAAGACCCGGAAAGTGATTTCTCTCCACTATTCAACAGAACTGCCTTTCCGGAAGACATTGAAAGAAGTGTTGCTGAAATTCTTAGCGACATACGCAAAGATGGTGATGAAGCAGTCATCAAATATGCTAAGAAATTTGACAATCTTGAGCTCAGCCCAGATACACTAAAAGTATCGCAAGCAGAAATTGACAATGCTGAGAACCTCATTGATCAAGACATCAAAGACGCAATCCAGTTAGCTCATGCAAATATATCAGACTTTAGCAAACAAAACTTACCGGAAGACTGGAGTTACAATCCTCGACCAGGAGTAAGACTTGGCGAGAAATTCACGCCACTACAGAGAATTGCCTGCTATATCCCAGGTGGAACAGCTCCTCTTGTTTCAACAGTTCTTCATACAGCAACCATGGCTCAAGCAGCCGGAGTACCTGAAATAGTCATTACGACAAAAGGTGCCGAAGATGGCTCGGTGAATCCAGCTATTCTCTATGCAGCCAAAGTTTGTGGTGCGACAGAAGTTTATAAGATGGGTGGAGTCTACGCAGTTGGAGCTCTTGCTTATGGAACTGTATCAATCAAAAAAGTTGATAAAATAGTCGGCCCTGGAAATGCATATGTTACGGCTGCTAAAAAACAAGTTTATGGTTACACGGCTCTAGACTTAGTAGCTGGACCTTCTGAGATTATGGTTATTGCTGATAAAACCGCACCAGCTAGTTTTATTGCGGCTGACCTCTTATCTCAAGCTGAGCACGGATCAGGTTTTGAACAGGCTGTTTTGGTTAGCGATAGTGCAGAAATTTTAAAAAATGTGGAAAGTGAAGTCTTAAAGCAGAAAGCTCTTTTATCACGAGCTGAATGCATAGACAAAGTGGTGGACAATGGGATTTTCATGATTGAAGTAAAGGATATGGATGAAGCTGCAGAGGTAGCAACATCTTATGCTGCAGAGCACCTTGAAATCATGACTGAAAACCCAGAAAAGGTGTCAGAGAACGTAAAAGCGGCTGGAGCTATTTTTCTTGGCCCATGGACTCCGGAACCTCTTGGAGATTTCGTTGCTGGACCAAGCCATGTTCTACCTACAGGTGGATCAGCTCACTACTTTAACGGCTTAACGGTAAATCAATTTTTCCGTAGAACGAGCTTAGTGAAGTATGAGAAAGAAGCTCTGGCAAAAGAAGTTGATGCGATGAGTGCATTTGCTAAAGCCGAAGGCCTCGATGCTCACGGCAGAAGTGGGACTATTCGTTTCGACTAAATCCTAAATTTTTAAGGAAGATAAAAATGTCTGACAAAGTCACTCCCAGTGCAAGTAACGCGATAACTATCCGTTTACGCCTCAACCACTCCCCTGGTCTTTTGGCTAAGGTAACATTGGTTATTGGTGAACACGGTGGTAATATCGGCGCTGTGGATATCATTCGCGTTGAAGGAAAAACCATTCTTCGCGATATAACTATTGACACAACTGGCGAAGAGCAATCAAAAGAAATTGCTCAAGCAGTTGGTTCAATAGAAGGCGTTGAAGTAGTTCATGTTTCCGACAGAACCTTCTTACTTCACCTTGGCGGTAAAATTGAAGTAACATGTAAATCTCCTATCAAAACACGTGATGAACTTTCTATGGCTTACACTCCTGGTGTTGCCAGAGTTTGTATGGCCATTCACGAAGATGTAGAAGTTGCTAAAAAGCTGACAATCAAGAAAAACACTGTTGCCATTGTTAGTGATGGAACTGCCGTTCTTGGCCTGGGTGATATTGGTCCAGAAGCAGCTATGCCTGTAATGGAAGGTAAAGCTATGCTCTTCAAGGAATTTGCTGGAGTTGATGCCTTCCCTCTTTGTCTTGATACTAAAGATACTGAAGAAATCATTAATATCGTTAAAGCTGTAGCGCCAACATTTGGTGGAGTTAACCTCGAAGATATCTCTGCACCTCGTTGCTTTGAGATTGAAAAGAGACTTAAAGAAGAACTCGACATTCCAATTTTCCACGACGACCAACATGGCACTGCTGTTGTAATGACAGCGGCTCTAATCAATGCCCTAAAAGTTGTCGATAAAAAAGCTGAAGAGCTCAAGGTTATTGTTGCAGGAGTAGGTGCTGCTGGAACAGCATGTACTCTGATGATGCAAGCTTTAGGAGTAAAGAATATTATTGGCTTTGACCGTACTGGCGCTCTTTATAAGGGCCGTGATAATATGAACGATGCCAAGCAAATATACGCAGCATCTACAAATCCAGACAAACTAAGTGGAACAATTCACGAAATAATTGAAGGCGCAGACGTCTTTATTGGCCTTTCAGGTCCTAACATTATCGGAGAAGAAGATGTAGCCAAAATGGCCAAAGACTCAATTGTTTTTGCCATGAGTAACCCTACTCCAGAGATTATGCCTGAACTGGCCTATAAACATGCTGCAGTTGTTGGTACTGGAAGAAGTGACTATCCAAACCAAATCAACAATGTTCTTTGTTTCCCAGGAATTTTTAAAGGTGCTCTAAAGTGTCATGCATCTGACATCAATGAAGAGATGAAAATGGCTGCTGCGGTAGCTATTGCTGACTCAATTCCAGAGGACAGTCTATGTGCAGACTACATAATCCCGAGTGTATTTGATAAATCAGTCGTGGAAAATGTAGCCAAAGAAGTCTACAAAGCTGCAGTGGAAACTGGGATCGCTAGAAGAAACTAACAATTAAACCGGGAACGCCCAGAGACCTTCTGGGCACGTGGAGCCCCAGCTCGGCATGAAATTAAACCTAGACTCTTTGCCGAATAAAATTCGGCGCTCCCAAAGAAAACTTACTTAGAATTCTTCAGTGCTTGGTCAATATCAGCAATGATGTCGTCAATTGTTTCAAGACCGACAGATATTCTAACAAGTCCAGGACTTATTCCCACTGCCATTCTTTCATCGTCAGTCAGCTTAGAATGAGTTGTCGAAGCTGGGTGTGTTGCGATTGAACGAGTATCGCCAAGGTTCGCAGAAAGAGATAACATCTTCAATTCATCCAGGAACCTACGACCTCTAGCAATTCCACCTTTAACTTCGAAGGTTACTAGACCGCCACCAAGCGTCATCTGCTTTTTCGCAAGTTCATACTGAGGGTGAGATGGAAGGAATGGATATTTAGCAAATTCCACTTCTTCGTGGCCCTCTAAGAACTCAGCAAGTTGTAAGGCATTTGCACAATGCTTATCCATACGAACTGCCAAAGTCTCTAAACTCTTAGAAAGGATCCATGAATTCATTGGAGATAGAGCTGGGCC
>Ga0075480_10000979_pt1 | contig 17740 bp, 32 predicted proteins | sample DEB08_DNA_7_FD_81590 | JGI IMG/M metagenome (GOLD analysis project Ga0075480, IMG submission 81590) | Aqueous microbial communities from the Delaware River and Bay under freshwater to marine salinity gradient to study organic matter... | ecosystem: Environmental > Aquatic > Marine > Coastal ... | reverse complement strand
GAACTGCTGAGTCCGCCGGGCCTCGAGGCCGAGATCGCGAAGGAAGGCGGCGAACTCGCGCTCGCCTCGCTTCCCTTTTTCACGGCTAGTTCTTCCCATACATCCGCTCCCATCCTTCGGGTGAAATTCCAGAGATGAGCCACTCGGCGTCGTCCGGGATGATGCCCGGCCAGCAGTCGCGGATCGAAGCGGTCCGATCCTCCTGAAACATCTTCCAGCCTTCCGCCAAGACGTAGGCGGTCCAGCTCTTCCCGGTGATGACACAGATCCCAGAGATCGCGGCCTTCCCGTCTTCGACCTTTACGGCCATCGCATCGCCGTGGATGCCATTGATCGCAGCCCTTGGGGCGGCGAACTGAGCGGCGACATCCTTCGCGAGTTTCAGGTTCTCAGGGTTCATCGGACCTCCTCCAGTTCGGGACGGTATCGGCTGTGGATCTCGCCCGGCTTGAATCCCATCCACTGCTCGAGACTGTCGATCTGAGCGAAACAAGCGTTCCCGAACTTCTCCGACTCGAATCGCCCGGCGTTCTTCATCTCGAGGACCCACCGATACCCGATTACTCGACCTTGAAGCTGGAACGCGAGATCGGGGATCTTCGAGACCGCGAACCAGTTCGGGTCGATGTCCCTTCGCTTTTTCGGGAGAGCCTTCAGGTATCGCATCCGTCGCCGGCCTTTCTGGCCTCGGCGTCGGCGGCGATCAGGAATCCGACGTAGACCCGCGACCAGGTCGCCGGGTCGCTCGACTTCCCTCGAAACGAGGCGACGTTCTGCTCGAGGGTCTCGCGGGCAGCGAGCATCCGATCGGCGGGCCACTGCTCGATCGCGTCGCGGTTCCGTCTTTCCTCGTCTTCGATCTGGACCTGCTCGTTCACCGAGACCGACCCCAGCCTCGAGCGGTCGATCTCGGAGAGGACCCGGTTCGCTTCGTGGCGGTAGGCGTCGGAGATGTCGAGGAACGCCGGGTCTCGGAATCGCTTCGACCGGGCGACGGCCAGGATGCCCTCGCGAAGGGCGTCCTGGTTCAGTCGGTCGGCGCCCTTCACTCCGTGCTTCTTGTCGAAGGACCTGAACCAGACCTCGCGGATCTGCTCGTCGGTCGGCTTCCAGTCGGGCCAGAGTTTCCGCAGGAGTCTCCAATTCTCATCCCACGTCGCCGGACGTTCTCGCTCTGGCGATTTCATCAGAGATTCGGGCGGCGTTGATCTGGTCGGCGGAGATGTCTTCATTTTCGTCTTCCCATCTTTCGTTCTTGAAGTAGGTCGCGCCCTGAGGCACGAAGCGGATTTCGGTCTCGCCCGTTCTGATCTGCTCGACGAACCGGGCGGCGTCGTTCGTCGTTCTCTCGGCCATCATGGCGGCGGCGGCCTCGAGCGTCTTCCCCTGCTCGATCTCGATCCGTCTGATCGAGTTCTCGATCGCCGAGACGCCGACCTTCTTCCCTTGTTTCCGGCCTGGGACGTAGCAGTTCCAGACCTGCTCGGCGAAATCCTTCACCGTCGCAGATGCTCGAATATTGGAAGAGGCATCGGTAAAGGTAGAGGTAGAGGCGGAGGAAAGGGAAGTCCCGACTGTAGACGAGACAGCAGACCGCGCAGCAGTGGAGACAGTAGACCCGACTACAGTGGCGGCATCGTGGCGCGCTATGTCAGCATCGTGCCGCGCGGCATAGCGCGCCGAGAAGTCGAGGCCCTGCCTCTGAAGCGAGGCGCGAACGTAGCGGGGAGCGTGTTCGGGCCAGTCGTGAACGAGGAGGCGTTCGGGCGGCGGGGCCTCGTCGAGCAGGCGACATCGAACAAGGGCGGCGATGAGCTCGCCGGCCTCGCCGGTCCACTCGAGCGAGATCGCGATCTCCTCGTCGGAGTGAGTCCCGACCGCCCCGGAAGGAGCGTGCTTGCCGGCGAATCGCCAGAGCAGGCCCGCGAGTCCGAGACAGTGCGGCCAGGGTTTCCCCGTGATCGCCGCGAGGAGGCGGATCTTCGGGCTGGTGAACGCGCCGTCTAGCATCGGGTCACCTCCTCCCAGAGCGTGACGAAGGCCCTCGCGGCCTGGGCCGGGACTACGGCGTTGCCGAGCGCGCGCAGTCTGTCCACCCGATCGGGTAGCCCATCAGCAGATCCACCCAGTCCGGGTTCAGTTGTTCGCGGCGGTTCTTCTTCGTGTTGCTCTTGTCCGGGCCGTCGAGGCCACGCTCTTCGATGTTCACCGCATCGGGGAGAAGGTCGCCCCGCATCTTCCCATCCTTCCTCATCAGGGTTCGGTAGGTCCCCTTCCAGTCCCTCGCGTTCGCCGTCGGCCAGTTCCGGACCTCCGACTGGAGATCGCCTCCGCCGCTCCGAGTTCTCCCGAGTTCCTTCTTTCTCTCCGCCGACTCGGATCCGCCGGTCGGCGTCCTGGGCGTCGGCCACGCCGAGAATGAAGACCCGCTCGCGTCGGTGAGGCGCGCCGACTTCCTCCGCCGTAAACAATCCGAACGCGCTGCGGAAGCCGCATCCTTCCAAGTCCTGAAGGACGCGATCGAGGCCGAGCGAGAGGTGGCCGCCGACGTTCTCGAAGAAGACCCCTCGAGGTCGAAGAGTTCGGATCGTGTCGAGGATGACGGGCCACAGATGACGAGGGTCCGCTTCCCCCAGTCGCTTCCCTGCTGCGCTCCAGGGTTGGCAAGGATAGCCGCCGGTGATCCAGTCGATCGCCGGAAGTTCGTCGAGGGGTAGGTCTCGGAGATCTCCAAGCCAGAGAGGACAGTCGTCCAACCACCCTTCTCGCATCTTCTGCGCCAGGACCGCGCCGGTGAAGGCTTCCCTCTCCACCATGCACACTGTTCGAGGAGATCGGCCAACCGCTCGAAGTCCGGCGGAGAGTCCGAGGTCGAGTCCTCCGATGCCGGAGCAGACGGAGAGAATTTGATCGTGAGCCATGCCATTCGGTTCCTTTCTTTCGTGCGGAACGGGGAGGGCTTGCGCCCTCCCTCGTTCCTGGTTCAGGCGTGTCCGGCCTTCATCTGTTCATCGGTGATTCGACGACCGATGTCGAGGTCGAGCTGGCCGACCTCATACATCGTCGGCGACGACTCGCTCGACGCGATCAGGGCCTTCGCCGTTCTGATCGTGGACTCGATTTCACGCGAGCAGATCGGCTCGCCGTCGATGACTTGCATCAGCGCGTCGAGCGTGAGCCGCATCGCGTGATGAAGATCCTCGAGGCTTGCCGGTCCCGCGTTCGCCTCCTTCTTCGCCTTCTCGAACCAGTCGGTCTCCGTGAGATAAGACTTCACGAATGAGGACGTGACCCGGTGACCGAGTTCGCCCATCGCCTTCCGTGCGATCACCTCCGGCGATGAGGCCGTGACGATCCACGCCTTCCGCTCTTCGATCCAATTGCCAGCCTGTACGCGCTGGAAGTCGTTCATGTACTTCTTCGGCATTGTCTTTCCTTTCGTTCGGGTTCAGAATGGGATCTCGTTCGGGTCGAAGGTCTTCGGGTCCACGGCCTTCGGCTTCTCGGCCTTCGGCTTTTCGGCCTCGCCGATCGCTTCGATCTCGTCGACGCCCCAAGAGGAGACGGTGACCTTCACCGGGATCCTCTTCCAGTCGTTCGGGTTGAACTCTGAGAAGCCGTCCGCGTCCTTCGTTCGGTACTGCTCCAGGGCGTCGGCCCCCAGGGCCTCGGCGAGTTTCCGGTATTGCCAGAGCGTCCCGCGCGACTGAGATCCGTCGGGCCGCGTGTACGGTCCGCGCATCCAGAGCGATGCGCCGACCGTGATCCCTTCGGGGTCGTTCCCGTGGAAGTCGATCACGTCCTTCATCACGCCGTTCTTCGTCGGGACGTCTTCCTTCCAGTTCGCGATCGTCATCATGTACTCGCCAGGGTCCGCCGACGGGATCCCCTCGTTCGGACTGCTGAGTTCTTCGGGTGGGTGCTTCATGCGATCCCCTTTCCGTCGAGCATCTGCTCGACTGATTCAGGCCGGACGAACACGCGCCCGCCGACCTTGTTCCCTTCGATCTTCCCGCTCTTCTGCCAGCCGCGAACCGTTCGCAGTTCTGGCCGCCAGCCGGTTCGCTTCTCGACGAGGTCGATCACCTCGTCGATCGGGATCATCTGAACATTCACTTCGTCAGCCATTCGATCATCCTCTCGGTCTGAGTGTTGTCGAGTTCTGCGAGAGAGCCGACATCGGCTTTCTCCATCGCTCGCGTTTTGATTTCGTCACCGTTCGGGTTCGCTTTCAACAAGGCCTCCAGTTCCTCGGTCCGATCGTCGACGGCCTGGACCTCTTCGATCACCTCGGCCTCGATCGGTCGCGGGATCTCGCTCTCGCCGTGAGCCTCGACGTAGACCGGCGAGATCCCCAGGGCATCGGGGCAGTGTTCGCGATAGCCCGCTGAGATCGCTCGAGCGAAGAGCATCGCGCGTGGGTACTTCTTCCAGTTCTGGCCGTTGAGTCCAGCTCGCTTCGCGTCGGCCATCGTGAACGTCGTCGTCCCGATGGTCGCGGGTTTCCCATTCTCGTCGCGCTGGCCGAGATCGAAGAACGTGATCGAGCAAGCGTCGTCGGTCGTCGTCGCCCGGTAGTCGTAGCGGCCCGACCGCTTGATCGCCGCCGCCATCGTGTTCGATGCGACGACCGGCTTCCCCTGAATGATGTGGAGGCCGTTCATCGCGTCGTAGGGCGAGAGGCCCAGGCCGCGTCCGACGATCAGTTTCGTCGCGCATTGAGCCGCGTCGCGGTGTTCGGGGAACATCCCCGAGGCCGCGAAGATGCGGCCCATCTCGACGAGGTCGGTCTCGCCTGGTGTGGTGGTCGTGAGTTCGTTCATGGTCTTCCCTTCGGGTTCAGTTGTGAAAGTTGTCGGCCTGTTTTCATCAGTTCGGCGTCGTCGATCGCGGCGATCCTTTCGTCGTCGTCGAGGTCGAAAAGCGAGTCGAGATCGGGGACTTCGATCTCAAAGTCGATCATCTTCGAGAAGTCGGTTCTCTCGACTTGTTCCTTCTTCGGATCCTCCTCCGTTCGAAAGAACTTCGCGTCGTGGTTCTTCTGCTCCTGCTCGATCGTCGGGAAAAAGTTCTCCCCGTTGATGCGATCAAACTCCGGAGATCCGGGCCGCTTGTCGATGGTGTCGCTCATCGCTTCACCCTCCAGCCGCCGCCGCGCGACTTCGTTTCGTACTCGACGCCCGAGGCATCGACGCCGCTCTGGTACTTGAACCGCGTCCCCGGGTTGTGAGTGTTCCGGAGGGTGGCGGCGGTCCATCGAACCAGGACGGCGGAGCCTTTCGGGAATCCGGTCCCGCTCGTGATCGTGATCTTCTTCATGGTCGTCTTCCTTCTGGGTGAGTGGTTCAGCGTTCGATCGTCGTGAAGCCGCGACGGGCGAGCCATCGACGCGCCCCGGAGAGGGTCTTGAAGTTCTTCGAGGCCGAGAACGTAACGGCGGTGAAGGTCCCGTTCTTCTCGGAGATCACACCGGCGGAGGCGGTTTCGTTGTTTCCGAGGTCGAGGGTGATGAGGTTCATGGTCGTCTTCTTTCTGGTTCGAGGTTGTCGGCGTCGTTGCCGATGGACCTACTATAGCGACATCCTTTCCCTTCGCCACCCCTTCAGGCTCTTTTTTCCCGTATTTCTCTGTTTTCCTTCTTCGGTCTTCTAGGGCCGCCGGGTCGAAGGATCCGGCGGCCCTAGATACGTTCAGTGGTACGCGGCAAACAATTCAGCGAAAGCCGGTACGTCCGGATCCTTTCTTTCGATTTCGCTTCGACAGTGGTAGAGCGCGACCCGACCAGCAGCAATCTCGACTCGGATATAGAACGCTTTCCAGTGATGCGGAGCGTCGCTCCCTTTTTCACAGGCTTCGTCGCACTGATAGAGGAAAGTCGGGACCTCGGCGAGGTTCGCTTTCAGATTTCGCGACGTGTTCGAGTTCCAGGTGTACTCGTCGACTTCTTCGTCGTGGAATCCGTTCGGCCCGGGGCGGTTCCCGTTCTTGTCGTTGGGATATCGAGCCTTCACGCTTTCGAGGTTCATCTTCCAGAGTTTCCGACCGAGGTAGGTTCGAAGGTCGGCGATGTCCAAAGTCGGGCGGGCCGTCACATCTTCCGAAGGTCCCCAGATGATTTCGCAGGCTCGATAGCGTGACTCGTTCAGCTCGCCAGCAGTAAGGGCGGCGACGATTCGGTCAATGGTTTCGCTGTCGCAGATGTAACTACTCATGGTCGTTTTCCTTCTGGTTCGAGGTCTGGTTCGCCGGCGTCGTTGCCGATGGACCTATTGTACACTCTTCTACACTTCGTGCCACCCCTTCGGCTTCTTTTCTCTCTTTTTCTTTTTCTGGTTTTTATTCCTTTAAGGGGTGGCGTCTTCCTTTTCTTCCGCTATAGTAGGTTCATCGCCGAAGCGTTCGGCCTCGCACCCTCGGAAAGGAAGACCAGAATGATCTGCAACTACACTCAATGCCACGAAAACGCGAAGCGGTTCACCTTCGACTCCGGCCTCGAGTTCAAGCATCGACTCGCCGACAGTGATCGGCTTTTCGCCCGACTCGTTCCCGCGATCGACGCCGACGGAACATTCAGCCGGACCCACGTAGGGATCGCAATCACGCGAAGCCTGAAGACCGGATTCGAGGTCTACATCGACGACGCCTGGTCGCCTCTTCTCAGAGGCTGAACGAATCACGGGAGGCCCCGGCATCGGGCCGGGCCTCCCATCACTCGAACGAAAGGAAGAAGACTATGAGCAACCCTGCACGCACTGAAATTGTGAAGACCGAAAAAGGAGAGGTAAGGATTCGCGTCGAATCGTCTTTCTACGCTGTCACCGAAAGCGGACAGACGATCGACGGCCCCTTCGACAATATTTCCGACGCTGTTGAAGCTGCGAAGGAGGTAGACCGATGAGCAGCATCGACGACGAGATCGTGAATCGGATCAAGTCCATCTGCATCACCGACGCGAAGGAGAAGGCCCGCAAGGTCCTTCAGCGTCAAGCCGAGACCATCTGGTCGGAGTTCTGCGAGTGGGAAGGAAAAGCCTCCGACGCGCTGGTCGTCCAGGTCTCGCCCGACAATCCTCACCGACGTAGACTGGATGACGTGATGCGGAAGGCGATCGAGATCGGCGTCGAGGTCCGCGTCCGCCCCTGATCTTCTTCCTTCCACCAGTCGCCGCAGCCTTCGGGCTGCGGCGGTTGTTGTCAGTAGCCTGCGATTCCACCGATCTCGCCGCCCGAGCCGCCCTGCGGCGTTCCTGGCCGGTCAGGGCCGAGTGGGAGGTTCGCGACAATGTGAGCGATGCTCTTCTCGATCAGTGCCACCGTCTCCGGTCCGCCCGGCGCGGTCGTGTCGATAGAGTCCTTCAGGTCAACATAGAAGGAGAGCATTCCTCCGACCTCATTAGGGTCGTTCGGGATCCCGTCACCCTGGTCGACGCCGGGGTCGATCGTCCGATGCCACGGCCTCGACTTCGTCCGGATCACGCGACGATCTCGAGGAGCCTGAGGGTCGAAGATGTAGGGCGATCCGGTCACGAGATCAGGCTGTCCGCGATGTTCTCGCCGCCCGCCGTGTTCCCTGGAAGCGCGAGGCCGCTCTTCTGCATCCCGAAGAACCGATCGAACTCCTGCTGAATCGCTCCTTCGCCGTTGTTCGTGATCGCCGCCGTGAACTCGTCGCCAGCCCGGAAGGCGGTCGCACCTGGGATGACCTGAACCGATCCGAGGCCGTTCCCCATCGGGGTCATCTGAGCGATCACGATGTTGTCGATGAAGACCTGCGCGGTGTTGTCGACGTTCGTCGAAAAGTCGATCGTGACCGTCGAATTTTTCGAGAGCGCGAGAGGCGTAAAACACTTCGTCGAGTAGAGGGCGTAGGAGGTCGTGATCGCGCTCGAGAGGAGGTTGAGCTGCATCGCCTTCCCGACCGTTCCCGCGTTGTAGACGGTCGAGCCGTCCGAGGTTACGGAGACTCGGAGCGTCGCGCCCGGTCGGGCGACGGCGTACTTCGCCAGGAAGGAGATCGTGTAGGGTCGATCGGTGTTCAGTTGACCGAGCGAGCCCGCCGTCGTTCGGAGGACCTGGGTCAGTTTCGGATTCGTTGAACCGTCCCCGACGATCTTCAGCGCGTTCGACTGAGTGCCTCCGGCCCCGGCGGCGAGGACGTGAGTCCCCGCCGTCCCGGTCGCGATCGTCCAGTGGTCCGGGTCGTTCGAGGTGAATTCCTCGAAGTCGGAATTGTGAAGGATGTTCTTCCCCGGCCCGCGTCCGCCGTTCACTCGAGGCGACGCCGCCGAGACCATCACCCTCGAGCCTGATCCCTGGGGCCAGTCCTCGTGAAGCGGATCCTCGGCGCGCTGGCCGAAGACCTTGAACTTCTCGCCGCCTTCGGGCGTCGTCCTGGCCGTCGAGTCCTCTTCGCATCTCGCGGTGATCGTCTCCGACTTGATCGTCTGGATCGCGATGTTCCCTGGTCGATTGTTCGCGCGGTCGAGGACCGGCGCGACCTCGGAGAAGACGAGCGTCCCGTCCCCGACGTTCGAGCCGTTCGCCGAGGTGGAGCCGACCGAGACGGTGTTCCCGTCGACCGTCTTCGAGTCTGCGATCATCTGGCGAATCAGCTCGGCTACGGCCTCGTAGGTGTTCCGGTTCGGGATCGAGTAGTTGTCGTCGACGGTGTCGATCAGCGTCTTGATCGCGGCGGCCTGAAGATCGCCGCCGATTCCGTTTGCGTCGGACTTCCGGATCTCGTGGTTCCGGAGAAGAAGGCCGATCATGTCCAGGTCGGCCCCGGAGAAGTTCGTGACCGTGTCCGCGATCTCGGTGTCGAGCGTGTCTTTGTACGCCTTGACGCTGGCGAAGTGGTCGAAGATCCGACCGAGCCGGGCGAAGATCGTAGCGTGAGCGACTGCCATCAGGTTCCATCCTTGCTGGGGAAGCGTTCGTTCAGGGCGGCGCGACGCTTCCCGCATCGACAGCCGCCGCCGTCCTCCGTCGTCTTCCTCCTGAGAGTGTCGAGTCGGAGGGTCGAGATCACCTTCGCAGCCTTGTCGCCGAGACCTCGAGAAGGTCCGCGGTAGTCCATACACTCCGCGCAGTTCTGCGCGGTCGGCTTCCCGCCGAAGTGACCGAGGCCGCATTCATCCTCGAGCCATTCGCAAGAATCACGGGGTGGGAGGTGGTGGTTCATCCATGAATCCTAGATTGAAGATTCCGCCGTCCTGCTCGCTCCCGGTCGTATATTCGATCGTGCCGGAGGTCGCCGGGTAGGGCTGGTTAAGCGGATCGCAGCAGGACGCGAAGTAGGTCGTCGCAGGGCATTCGACATTGTCGTCGGAGATGTTCAAATAGTCGGCGTAGGGTAGATCGTACGAAAGGCCGAAACCGCGTCTTCCGCGAGTCGCGACTTCGGTCCCGATCGCGTGCGAGTCGCATTCGTCACCGATGAGCGACCATCGCTCGACGGACTGATTGATCCCTTCGTTAAAGGTCCCGCCGATCCTGTAGGGGATGGTGTATTCGTCGATGTAGCCGTCGACGCTTCTGCGATAGTAGTCTTTCAAGCCGTCGAGAACGTAGGTCATGCTGGCCCGAGTCCGTCGGAAATATTTGTTCGGCTGGTTCGTCACCACGTCGGGCGCGCCTACGAACTGGTCGCCTCTTCGCACTACAGTCGACGCCTCAGGTACGATTCGCGGACCGGGATCAATCCCGCCGTCTCCGCCAGGATCTAAAACGTCGAAGGGTAAAAGAGTGATGTCGGTCCTCGAGTAGCTGCCCCGCTGTCCCTGGTGGTAGCAAATTGGATATTGAAAGGGAGGCTCGCAGCAGTCGGTGATCGTGTCGCCGCGATAAGACTCCAAGGTCCGACCTGACAACGAATAGAGGATCTTCACGGAATCCGGGTCAAATTTTTGGAACGGAGGATTGACGTAGCTGGTCGAGTAGAGACCGTCGATAGTTTGAGGTCCCCCGCATTTCATGTAGATCTTCGCCTCGACGTAGGAAGTCGAAAGACTCGTCGTCGAATAGGCGTGATTGTATCGACAGACCCGATCGCATTCTGCCTCGTAGATGATCGGCCCGACGTTTCGGTGAGCGTGAGCGAACGAAACACTCGCGTACGTGTAGTCTCCGCAGTCGCAGACCGGAGGGCCACCGTTGCAACAGCACGCCGCGTAGTACATCAGAAGGACCCCGAAACGTAGTCGGCGAAGGTCACGACGTAGAGCGTGAGGACGACCGAGTCGACCGCCGACGCTCGAGCGTAGATCGCTTCGCCTGGGTGGATGATGATCGGCGTCGTGATCTGAGTCGCACCCTTCGCGCTCAGGGTCTGATCGTACGCGAGCGAAAACTCGTCACTCGGACTCGCGTCGGCGGGGACGTGCTGCGCGAACCATTGCCGCGTGCTTCCGGCGACGTTCGTCGCCCAGAGTCCGACGACGGTCATCGGTTGACCGACGCACCGATAGACCTCGGAGTTCGTCGTGAGGAGATAGCCGGGCGAGTATCTGTTCATGTGCAGGTCACGTCGAATCGGATGAGGTGAGTGAACGCGTAGCGGTCTTCGCCGACCTTCGTCGCCTGGAACATCGTCCCCACGTCGTAGGCTCTTTCCGTTAGCTCGGTTTCGCTTCCGGCGATCGAGGGCTTGTTGGTGAAGTTCGCGTTGAGGTCGACCGCGATCGCGCTCGCGTTCACGACCGCCAGACCGGCCTCGCCTTCCGGCCCTGGTTCAGGCTGAAGGAACGTCGCCGGATACTCGAGGACGCCGCGTTCCTCGTCGCCGACCAGGATGGTCGCGGGCGTCGGGTCGCCGTCGATGCGAACATATCCGACGCCGGGATCCGTCGGAATCGCGAGCGGGAAAAGGACGCATCGAATGCCGCCGGTACTCGCCTCGGTGTTCGCCGACCGGATCACGAACGCGATCGCGAAACCATCAGTGAAGGCGTCGGTGTTCGGATCAGCGTCGCGAGGGTCGAACGGGATCAGGCCGTTCGATCCGGCGCGAAGTTGCGTATCGCCTTCGTTGACGGTGTTCTCGTCGGCCCATCCCATCCGGTCCTCGACGACGGTGATCTCCCACCAGTCGTACTTGTAGACGCCGTCCTCGCTCGGATCCTTCTTCCGTTGCGCGTAGACGGGGAAGACGAGCGACCGCTCTCCGGCCTTCCATCCTCCACCGTTCGCGGCGGCCTGGGCGAGAGGAAGGAGCAGGTCGAGCCGCTTCATCATCTCGTTCATCGTGGCGAAGTCGAGTTTCCCGAACTCACCCTCGAAGAATCTGGGGAGGTCGGTCACGGTGAGAGGATCCGATATTGGAGGTCGACGTTCGCCGTGTTCGCTCGAGCGAACGGCGCAGCGTTTCCGAGGCGGCCCATCGAGAACTCGCCGGGGAGAAGTTTCAGGAACGGGTAGAAGGTCGAGGAGACCTGGAAGCCGATCTCGACGTAGTTCGTCTCGTCGAGGTTCCTGAAGAAACAGACGCCGCCAACGGCGACATCCGTCACGCCGAGGGCTTCACCCTGGGCCGCCGTTCCCGAGTGGCTGATCTCCTGAACGCCGCCGTCTCCCTTGTTCGACGCGAGGTCGATCGAGATGGTTCCGGGGCTGAACTGCTCGCGGAAGTTCGTCGCGGAGATCGAGAGGTTCCCGCTCATGGTAATTTCGTCGGCCATCTGGTCTCCTAGAAGTTCGCGATGTTCGGGCTGAGACTGTCGAAATCGCCCTTGTTCGGGAAGGGTTGAATGAAGTAGACCTCGTCGGCGTGTCCGTCCTTGTCCTCGTCGATCGCGAGGCCGTTCTGGTCGATCAAGGGTTACTGCTCGAGGTGGGAGAACTGGTCGTCGACGAACGAGTGGGCGATCGTGAAGACGGCGACGCCGGTCCGTCGCACGCTGGCCCCACGATAGAGGACTCGACCGACATCCGCGCCGAGGAATTTGTTCGAGTTCCGCTTGAACGTGAGCGAGGAGATCCGCCCGAAGTCGACCGAGGTCACGGTCTCGGTCAGGATCAGTTCCTGGCGTCGCCTCATGATGCTCGTCGGCGTCCCGCCGGCGTCGACCGGCGTCCCGCTGATATCGTCGTCCGGATCAGGGTCGCCGCCCGAGGGCGTCCGAGGCTCTGACCTCCACGCGAGCATGAACTCGGTTCGAATCTCGCTCGAGAGTTCGACGTAGTTCACTTCGTTCGGGAGCCGCTCAGGCGGTTCGGCTTCCGGGGCCGCGAGGAACTCGGTCGAAAGCATCTCGTAGGTCCAGGTCACGTCGTAGACGCTCGACTGGCCCGCGACCGGGGCGATCGTGAAGTCCTTCGCGAGAAGGCCGGGGATCGACGGGTAGGAGGATCCCTTGTCGGGTACGGCGAGGGTCCCGACCGTCTTCCCGAACGTCTTGAAGACCTGCGAAGGGTCGGTGTAGCCGCTCGCGTAGAATTGACGGGTCCCGGTCCCGCGTCCTCCGCTCGACTGAATGCTCCTCGACTCGAGTTTCTCGATCACTTCCGGCATCAGGCGAACCCTCCGATGATTCCGCCGCCGAGGCGCGCGGTGTTCTGGACAATCTGAGCCAGGAAGTCGCGCGACTGCTCCGAGATCTTCTGGAGGATCTTCGCCTCGTTGACCTGAGCGGAGACCGCCGACGTGAACGAGCCGCCCGCCGTCGAGAAGGTCGAGGTCGCACCCTGGACCGCCGCGTTCGCTTCGTCTCGAGCCTTCGCGATCTCCTTCTCCGCCTTAAGTTTCGACTTCATGAACGCCTCTTCGGCCTTCATCGCCTTCTCGCGTTGCTTCTCTCGTTCCTGCTCCGCCTTCTCCGCGTTCTTCGCCGCCTCCTCGGCGGCTTTTTTCGCCGCGTCCTCGGCCCTGGCGCGGTTCTCGACGTGTTCGAGTTGCTCGAGCTGGAACAATTTAAGCCGCTTCGCGTTCTCGAGGGCGCGAACGAGGTGATCCTCCCCGGCCTTCTCCGCTTCTTCGATCTGAAGGGCGAAGTCTCGCTCGATCTCGCGGCGTCGAATCCGCTGCTCGAGCAGGGCCAGGGCCTCCGCGTCGTTCCTCAGTTGCTTTCGAGCTATCTGGTCCTGAAGGCTTGTCAGGTCCGCTTGGCTCTGGCGAATGATTCGGATCCGCTCTTCGTTCTTCACTTGTTCCTCGAGGTCGCGGGCAATCCTGATTCGAATCGCCGCCTCCTTCTCAAGTTGCTCGATCGTCTTCTCGCCGTTTCGCCTGATCGTCTCCGCCGTCTTCTCGCTCATTACCAGGACGCCGCCGATGAACTTCCCGACATCCGCCGTCGCCTTCTCGACCTGGTCCTCGACCTTCGCGATCTCGATGGCGAGTTGCTGCTGGATCCCGACCCGGACCTTCTCGGCCTCGCTCGCCGTCTCGAGGATCTTCACTTGCCGAAGCGTCGCCTCGTAGATGTCCCGCATCGCTCGAGACTGTTGAGCGGCGGCCTTCCGCGCGTTGTCGAACTCGAGGAGACCCTTCTCGAGTTCGGCGATGTCTCGAAGCTGCTCGTCGACTCCGGCGATCGCGAGGCTCAGGGTGTGGATCGCGTCGATCGCGCCACCGATGCCGAACGGGAGTTGCTTCGCCGAGGCAAGCGCGCCCTCGAAGTGAGCCATCGCGTCCTCGGACTCGCCCGCGAAGGCGTCCATGATTCCGAGGAGAGCCTGGCCGCCGGTCGCCGCCGCCTTCGCTCCGATCTCGATGGCCGCGAACGCCGCGACCGCTTTCCCTGCGGTCTTGACGAGTTTCCCCATCCCCTTCTGCTCGGAGGCGATGTCGCCCACCTTCTTCTCGGTCGCGCCGATCCGGCCCTCGACCTTCTTCATCGACGCCTCGAACATCTCCATATGCGCGATGATCTCGACCTCGAGATTGAATTCAGACGCCATGGGTTCGCCTCATCTGCTCCTCCACGAAGGAGCGGTGGTCCGTTGAATCAGTGCCGCCCGTCGCGGTCTCCTGGTTGTCGAGAATCTGCGCGAGGTACTCGTTGAACTCGTCGATCGGGAGTTGAAGAGGGTCCCCGATCCCTGGGAGGAACTTCAGAAGGACGTAGGCGTCGCGGACCCACTTCCTCCGATGGTCTCCGCTTCCTTTCCCTCGGCCCTGCTCTCGCTCTGGTCGTCGTCGCCGAAGTCCTCGAGGTCGAGGCCGAGGCACTGGAGCGCGATCCGCGAGAGTTCGGTCGGCTCGAGGCCCGCGAACGACTCCGGGAACTCGCCGCCCATCGCGAGCCGCACGATCTGGAACGCGCCGGAGACGGTGAACGCCGCCCGGACGATCACCGACGAGAGGCCCGCCGTCTCGCGATGCTCCCGAAGCCTCGCCAGGCGATCCTCGGCGGGAACTCCGGCCTCCTCGAGGTCTCGGATCAGGTCGCGGCGGTCGCTCTCGTGTCGAAGCGTCTGGAGGTCGATCACCTGCTGGACGCGAAGGCGAGGAACGAGGACGGTCTCGTCGGCGATGGTGACGGGGATCGGTTGCATCGGGTCTCCTTTTATTTCGTGACCATGCCGAAGGGCGTGGCCTGGAGGTCCCGTTGTACCTTCTCCGCTTCGACCGTGTCCAGAATCGAATCGTCGACGATGCCCGCGTGCCGCTTCGCCCGAAGAATCGCCTCGCCCTCGTCGATGCGACTCGGAGAGATACAGACCACGCGCGCCGTCCCGTCGGTGAAGACGAGCCGAACGCGCCAGACCCTCGAGGCGGGCTGGATGAGACCCTTCGCGGCCAGGCTGGCCGGTGACTCGATCACGCCGTCTCATCCCAGGCGACGGTCGGGCCGTCCGAGTCGTTCATCTCGAAGTTGAACGTGACCGTCTGAGTCGCGTCCTGAGTCGAGGAGAACGCGACCGAACTAAAGACCGCCTCGAAGGCAAGCGTCGAGTCCGCCGGAGTTCCGCCCTTCCCGAGGGTGAGCGTCACGGTCCCGCCGGTCGCGGCGGCAGTGATCCCCATCGGACTCGAGCCTGAGGCGTTGTGATAGGGCGTGCCGCCAGCCGATCCGGTGATGTCGAGGACGCCGGAGGCCCTTCGCCGGTGGCCGGTGTCGCCGAAGCCGGTGAGGACCTGGGTCGACCTCGTGAGCGTGGCCGAGAACGTGTTCAGGACGGCCTTGTAGCCGGTTGGAAGGCTCGCGTCGCCGTCGGAGCCGATGAGCAGGGTGGACATGGTCAGAATCTCCTATGAGGTGGCCGAGTTGTCGGTCCCCTCGATGATGAAAGTCGAATCGACGCGAAGGAACTCGCCCTCGATGGTCGGAGTCCCTCGAGACGACGAGCGGATCGCCGCCCGGTCGAAGTTCGGGAGGCCGGTCACGGTCTCGTCGTGTAGCAGCTTGAAGGCTTGCGCTTCGATCAGGGCCAGGGCGTCGACTCCGGCCTCGGTCTTCCCGAAGATCGTCACGTCGACGGTCCCCTGGACCATCGAGTTCCCCCCGAAGTAGTTCGAGACGGTCGAGCCGGAGACCCGGAAGACTAAGAGCGGAAGGGCGGACGAGGCCGGAGCCTCGAGGGCGTAGATCCGCGAACCGACCGAAGACATGACAGGGTTCGCTTGTCCGCCGTCAGCTGCGGTGATCGCCGCGTAGAAGGCTCGAGAGATGTCGACGCTCATCGCACCGGCCCCGCTTCCTTCTCGCATCTCAGTTTGACCTTCGGCCCGAGGACCTTCAGGATCCGGTCGATGTACGGCGTCGCGGACTCGATGCCCTGGAGCATGAAGGGCCGCGCGGGCGTGCCGATCCCGAACTCGTGGCGCATCGCGTAGAGGACATCGGTCCCGGCTTGAACCTGGACGACCTGGCCGACCCGGCGAGCCGTCCGCGTCCGGAAGGACCGGCGAAGGGTCCCGGTGTCGACGCCCGGAGGCCCGCCAGCCGGGGCGGGATTGTTGTCGCCGCTCGAGTCGTGAGTGAAGACGCTCCGGATCCCGATCGCCTCGCCGCCCGCCGCTCCGCCCGCGATCGCCTCGGCGGCCAGGTTCATCGCTCGAGCGATCTCCTCCCTCATGATCTTCGCGACCATGTCGGGGTCGAAGTTGTCGCGGATCTTCGCCTTCATCCGAACACCTCCGCCGCCTCGACGATAGTGAAACAGAGCGAGTCGGAGGTCGTTCGCTCCTGAGGAACTCGAACCGAGGAGACCTCCCAGGTCGTCGAGTCGTAGGCGATGCGATCCGAGACCGAGATCGTCGGCTTCCCGTTGAAGTAGATCGTCGCGCGACGGGTCGATCGCTCGGCCCCGCCCGCCAGGTCGTCGGAGACCGATCGGACCTGGACGAAGCCGGTCGCCCCGCTCGAGGTCCCCCAGGACTCGACGCGACCGCCGGAGGAGTCCACGGTCCCCGCCGTCTTCGTCTGGATCACGAGCGTCTTCCCGTGCTTCGAGATCAGGCTTCGGACGGTCATCGGATCTCCCGGTAGTGGTCGAGTTTTGCGACCCGCTCCGCCAGGAGGTCGGCGATCGCCGCCTGGGTGTAGTTGTAGTCGCCCAGGGCCTCGGCCTGAAGCGTCCGGTCCTGGAGCCGCTCGCGGAAGATGTCCCCGGCGACCTCGAGCGTGACCTGCTCCAGGTCGTCCGGAACGGTCTCGAAGCCTGCGGTGTACTGAACGAAAACGGGGAAGAATCCCGACGGGAAGCGGTTCGCGACCGCGTCGTCGGACCGGATCCCTGGGAAGCGGTCGGCAGTGATGTGGATCCGCCCGGTCTCGAAGTCGACCCGATACTCGGAGACGTTATCGCGAGGGAAGTCGAGCAGGGCCTCGGCGTCGATCACGCCCCGGCCCCCGAAGCGGTAGAGGCTCCGGGTGTAGGCGTTCTTCGTGAGCGTCGCCGACCAGCCCGAGACGCCCGAGTTGATCTGGTTCACAAGGGCCGAGGTCGTCGCGTAAGAGGTCGCGGCCAGGGTGGCCGTAGTAGTCGTCCCGTCGCTCGCGACCTTGTAGAGGCGAAGCGTGAGGCCGTCGAAGCCGACGGTCGCGACCACGTCGGTCGAGGCCGTATCGCTCGAGATGCTGAACGAGGTCTGAGAGCCGAAGGCGATCGTGTCGATCGAGACGACCGGGAACTCCTCAGTCCGCACGGTCCGGTTCCCTTCGGGCATCAGGAATTCGAAGAACGTCCTCGCCTTCAGTTTCCGGTCGCAGTGGCTCTCGATGATCGCGGTCGCCCGGTCGACGCATCGCTCGAGGATCACGTCGTCGGTTGTCCCGGTGATCGAGAGGTACGCCTTCAGGTTCTCGAGCGAGGTCAGGGCGTGAGTTCCGACGGCCATCGGCGACCCTCCAGGGGAAGAGAGGCCGCCGCCCGAAAGCGGCGGCCCCCCAGAAAGAAAGAGATCAGGCTCGGATGAGGCCGGTGAAGCCTCGGTCAGCGAGAACGTCGCTCCCCAGTTCCGCACCACGCGAGAGGATCGCGATGATGCAAGTGAGGCAGGTCCCGCCAGCAGTCGCGGAAACGTCGAGATATCGCTTCCGACCGAGAAGGTCGATTTCGATTCCGTGGACCACGTCGTTCGTGCCGTCGGGATCCGCCGAGGCGGTCCCGTCGACGTTGAGTTGGTTAGTCTCGCCGAGGCCGAGGACGCCGTTCGCGTTCGAGATGTCGACCGCTCCGCTCATTCCAGAGTCGTCGGACTCTTGAACCTTGCAGACGGTGTAGCCGGTCGCCATCGCGCCGCCGATGAAAAGGATCGTGCAGTAGTCGAAGCCGAGCGTGTCGACCGTCGAGGTCGT
>Ga0075480_10000978_pt1 | contig 17797 bp, 14 predicted proteins | sample DEB08_DNA_7_FD_81590 | JGI IMG/M metagenome (GOLD analysis project Ga0075480, IMG submission 81590) | Aqueous microbial communities from the Delaware River and Bay under freshwater to marine salinity gradient to study organic matter... | ecosystem: Environmental > Aquatic > Marine > Coastal ... | reverse complement strand
GGTCCTCAATCCGACGCGAATTTCTTTGGCTCTGTCCGGCAAGTAGCGCTCTTTGATTTCAGCGAGTGGCCCGAGCAGGTTTCGCTCGATGTCGTTGGCGAGGGCCTTGATGGGTGAGATGTAGATGCAGTACACCTGGTCTTTGAGCGACCCGTCGAGTGCCTTTCGGACCAGGTCGTCGATGACCGTCAGGAATGCAGTGAGGGTTTTTCCTGAACCGGTTGGGCTGCAAAGCAGGAGGTGTTCGCCCTCCATGATGGCCGGAATGGCCATTTTTTGCGGGTCGGTAAAATCGGGGAATTTGTCCAGAAACCAACGTCGCACAGGTTCGCTCAAACGGGCCGCCAAGGCATCCGTATCATCGAACGAATCGAGGTAGGTGATTTCTGGCATGTTTTTCTCACGACGCCCGTGCCGTGGCCTCGTGGATGTGCCGTATATAAACGAATGGAATGGTTGCGGGCTCAGGCCCATCCGATTCCATGGCGCCCCCAACGGAGGACTGGCGCTGTTTCAGGAGGCGATGGAGGGTCCAGCAAGGGGGAGGTTTCGTTGCTTGGCGGCAGCGGAACCTCGTGCAAGGCGCCCGTCGGGCAGGACCCAATGCACGACAAACAGCCGACGCACGCGGCTTCAACGACGATTACGGGTCGTTTGGGGTGGTTCCGTCCTTCAGGGTTCTCGGCCAGAGGAAGCAAGGCTTCGAACGGACAGAAAGGGATGCAAAGGTCACACCCGGTGCAAGCCGAGTCGGTGATGCCCACCATGGCTTGGCCCATGGCCGGAGGTCAGCGGCCGACCTTTTGAGTCCTGTCCAACGCCCAATTTTGGCCGAGGGTTTCAAGGGCCTGTGAAGGAGCCAACAGGCATGGTCGAAGGTCAGGACGTCGTGGACCGGCTCGAGCGCTTGACCGGGATGCTGCGGCGACGTGGCGTCATCCTCCCCGCGTTTGAGATTCATGGAGGTGCAAAAGGCCTCTACGATTTTGGTCCGGTGGGCGGCCGTCTCCGCGCCAAAGTTCAGGACGTTTGGCGAGACCATTGGTTGAGTCAGGGCGACGTGGTGGAGATTTCTTGTCCGACGGTCACGCCCTTTGCCGTGCTTGAAGCGAGCGGGCACGTCGCGGAATTCAGCGATTTCATGACCGTCTGCCAAGCATGCAACGAAGCAAGCCGTGCCGACACGATGCTCGAGGCTCATCATCCGAATCCCGATGCCCTCTCCATGAGTGAACTTCAGGCCCTCTTGGACGAGGCCTCACCGCCCTGCCCAGCGTGCGGCGCCATCGAATGGTCGCCCATCGCGGCTGAGAATTTGATGTTCGACACGGTCATCGGTGCGGGTTCCTCAGGCCGTGCTGCCTTCCTCCGCCCTGAGACGGCGCAAGGGATGTTCACGACCTATCCTGCCATCTACCGCCACTTCCGTGAGCGCTTGCCCTTCGGTGCAATGCAACTCGGCCGTGGCTACCGGAACGAGATCTCTCCTCGTCAAGGGATGATCCGGCTGCGCGAATTCAACATGGCAGAACTGGAGTACTTCATCGACCCAGAAGCCGAGGCGACCCATGATTTCACACCATGGCGTTCGACGTCCGTTCATCTGGTGCCTGCCGAAGGAGATCCCTTCCAATCCACCATTCCAGATGCTTTGGACAATGGTGTCATCCTTCACCCAACCGTGGCGTGGTACATGGCCCGGACCCATGACCTGTTGCAGGCCTTGGGCATCGACCTCGACAAGCTTCGATTCCGGCAACACGCACGGGACGAAATGGCCCACTACGCCTTGGACTGTTGGGACGTTGAACTCCACGGTTCCTACGGCTGGGTGGAATGCGTCGGCATTGCCCACCGCGGATGCTACGACCTCGAAGCACACGAGCGCGCCACTGGACAGCGGATGCGCGCCTGGCGCAACCACCCGGAACCGAAAATCGTCGAAATCGACGGCTGGACCACGGACGGTGCGAAAGCCGGTCCTGCCTTCCGAGCCCTTGCGGGACAGGTGAAGGCCACGGTCGAATCGCTACCTGCTGACACGGATTTCCCAACATCTTTGGTCCTCGCGAACGGCGAGGAGGTCGTCGTCGAATCGGAACACGTCAAGCGTGTTCAGCGAACGGAATCGGTGGCGGGCGAGTGGTTCATCCCCCATGTGGTGGAACCCGCTTTTGGCATCGATCGCATCATCTGGCATATCATCGATCACGCGTACCAAGAAGCCGGAGATGGCGACGACCTGTACGTTCGGATGCACCTTCATCCCGACGTTGCACCGATCGATGCGGCCGTCCTCCCCCTCTTCGAGAAGGACGGCATGGGGGAGATTGCATCGGACCTGCACCTTCGTCTCTGTGCGTCCCGTGGGGTTTCAGCGGTGTACGACGCGAGCGGTTCGATCGGTCGACGGTATGCGCGGGCCGATGAAATCGGTGTCCCGTGCTGCTTGACGGTGGACCACACGACCCTCGAAGACGGGACCGTGACGTGGAGGAACCGTGACACTGGGGAGCAAACGCGCCTCTCCATGGACGAAGCGATTCACCGCCTCTCGACGCGTGCTTGACGGCGGGTTGATACACCGTCGCAACCGCATGAGCGTCATGCCCGTGAGCGATTGGACGGAACGGCACCGTCCGTCCTCCGAGCGACAACTCGAGGGCAACGACGCCCAGAGGAGCCGTCTTCGTGAATGGCTCGATTCATGGCGCACAGGTCGCCCAAATCGACCTGGCGTTCTCCTTGTGGGTCCTCCCGGTGTCGGCAAAACCTCCGTGGTGCGTGCCGTGGCTGCGGACATGGGCTGGAGCGTCATTGAGCTCAACGCATCCGACGACAGGAACGCAGCGGCCATTCGGCGTGCTGCCACGCACGGTGCCACCCACCGCTCGCTCTTCCATGACCCAAACGAACCCGCACAACGCACCCTGATCCTGTTGGATGAAGTCGACCACCTTTCAGGTGGCTTGCGCGCGGTCAGCGATGATCGTGTTCGTGGTCAATTGATGGACGACGACGAGAAGGACGCCCTGAAAGGGGACTCTGGCGGCAAAGCAGAACTGCTCCGATTGTTGGAAAAGACCAGCCAACCGGTGGTGCTGGCGTGCAACGACGTGATGCGTCTCTGGGGCTCAGGTTCCTCGTGGCGTTCAACGCGTGACCGCTTTTCTCGCCACGTGATCACGTTGACCTTCGATCGGGTCTCAAACGACGCCATCCGTCGCATCGCCCGTCGTGTTCTTCGCGAGGAAGGGGTGACCTTTGACGGCGAGGCCCTCGATCTCCTGGTCAAACACAACCCAGGGGATTTGCGTGCTCTGGTTCGGGACCTGCAGGTGCTGTGCGAAGGGTTTGATCGCGTCTTGACCGCCGACATCGTACGTGCCCGAATCGAGAGCGGTGGCCGAGACCTCACCATGGGCGTCTTCCCCGGGCTTGGAGCCGTGTACCAATCTCGAACGGCCGAGGATGCGGTGCGTCATGCCGCGACCCTCGACAAAGATCCGGCAGAACTCGTGGATTGGGTTCACTGGAACAACGGGACGGTGTTCACCCAGTCTGCCTCTCGCTTTCGGGCCGCTGAAAGTCTTGCTTTGGCGGACCGGGCTGCGGCCTCGCGCTACCTCAGCACCGCACATCGGTCCTCGTACTGGTCGCTGCATCTGAGCAGCCTTGCCGCTTCGGTCGCCAACGCAGAACCCGTGCAGAAGAAGGTCTACACCGGTTATCCGGCCCATCTTCGACGGACGGCAAGCCGGACGGCTTCCGTGGCTGAAGCGCTGGCAGAGGCATGCGGCGCGAGCAAAGCAGGCATGCGGGCCGAACTGCTTCCGATTTTGTCGGCCTCGCTCAACGCGGAAGGGACGATGGGTGACCATGAGCACCTCGACATGTCCCTCAACCTCGGTTTGTCTGCGAGCGAGCACGTCGCCTTGACCGGGTTGGCCATGAGCCGACGTTCGGCCAAGGATTTGGTGCGTCACTACGACGAGGTGCTCAGCGACCGTCTTCAAGCGCAATCGGAACCTGCCGTGCCAACGCCTGAGCCCGAACCTGAAGCAGCCGTCGAGGCGGAGAAACCTGACGACGTTGCCTCAAATCCTGGTCAGACCACGCTGTTCTGATCTTCGTCTTCGACGTCCTTCTTGCGCGCGCCGGGTTCCCGCCAGGTCGATGGTGAGAAGAGGATGACTGCGGTCAAAAGTTCGAGACGGCCGAACCACATCAGGATCCCCGTTAGGATGAGTCCGGTGTTGGGCATCGCGGCCCACGTCACGGCGGGACCAAATTCTCCCATCGCGGGTCCCGTGTTGCCGAGGGCGCTGGCGACCACGCCGATGACCGAGAGCACGTCCAAGTCGGCTCCCATGGGGGCCATGATGAGGGCCATGAGCAGCGATGCGCCTGCGAACAGCAAGATCCACACCAACAACATCCCAACGATCAGTTCCACCTGTTCCTGCTCGACCTGTTCTCCATTCATTCGAACGGTATGGATGCGCCTTGGGTGAGTAAGCCGATTCAGTTGACGCCGAGCCACCTTGACGGCGAGGCTGATGCGGAGCAATTTCAGGCCACCGGCGGTGGATCCTGCGGACGCACCGACGACCATCAACATCAGGATGACAATTTGTGCGATCACGGGCCACAGCATGTAATCGGCCGTCCCGTACCCCGTTGATGTCGCGATGGCCACGACCTGGAACAGGGCCTTTCGAAGGGGTTCGCTTCCAGTGTCTCCGCCTTGCAAGAGCAGTGCTCCGGTGATGATGGCGGTGGCGCCTGCGAGGTAGGCGAGGTAGGTCTTGAATTCCTCATCGGCCCACATCTTGCCGGGTTGACGTTGGACGATGAAGTACAACAGCGTGAAGTTGACACCGGCCAAGAACATGAAAACGATGATGATGGATTCCAACATGGGATCGTTCCAGTGCCCGATGCTGTCGTCGGTGGTCGAAAATCCACCGCTGGGCATGGTCGTCAATCCATGGTTGACCGCCTCATAGGTGTCCATTGGCGTCAGCCCAACCAAGAGGACGATTTCAATCAGGGTCAGCACGAGGTACATGATCCAAAGTGCTTGAGCGGTTTGGGCCAACTTGGGTCGGAGCCGGGAGAGCGATGGGCCGGTCAGTTCAGCTCTCGCCAACGCCATGCCACCGCCGAGCACGCGGGAAAGCACGACCATGCTTAGCATGATTACACCCATGCCACCCAACCATTGCATGGTCGAGCGCCACAGCAACAATCCACGGGATTGTGCACCGATGCAATCCTCGGTGTTGGCAAAACAATTCGGGGAGGTCGAGATGTCAATGATCGTCGTTCCCGTGGTGGTAAAGCCTGACATGGCCTCAAAACCTGAATGAATCAACCCTTCAAGGGCGATCAGCAGGGTCACGTCGTCGGTGAAGGGGCCGTGAAACATCCCGCCCAACCAAAACGGCATGGCACCAAAGGCCACGACCACTGGATACGCCAAAGCAACGGTCGCAAAGGCCTCCCTGTCCCTCAATCGGTCCGGGGTTTCCGGCGTCGTGCCGTACGTCAACATCAGCCAACTGGAGGCCACGGCAAAGAGGGTTGATGGAAGGAAGGCGACAAGCGCCATCTGCACGTCATCGAGGAAGGCCGTGGCGATGCCAACCAGGGCCAATGGCACGGTCAAGGCCCCCACGGTCCAACCGAGGATGAGGTAGAGCACGTCCCAACGCATGCATCACACCCGGAATTTCTTCTCCACATCAGCGACGTGGTCGGGGGAAGTGAAGATGATGAGGCGGTCGTGTTCGATCAGGGTCTCGTCAGGATGCGGGTCGTGGGAAGACCAGCGTCCATGGGAGTCGCTGCGTTGAATGAAGGCGATGCGCATCCAATCGGGGAAACCGCCCTCGCGGATGCGGCGACCGCAAAACTTGGCGGCTTTCGTTACCTCGTGCGTGACGCCGACCACGTTCGGAATGGTCGAAAGCACCGCGTAATGGCCAGCGAGTTTTCGGTGGACTTGAGTGAGCAATTCATCGACGGCCACGCGGGTGATGTCCACCGAGAAACTGATGCCCATCCGTTGAACGACGTGAACCAAGTCGTTGTCGTTGAGGATCAGGCCGGTGTTGGTCACGCCGAGGTCCATGGCGAAGAGCATCGCAGCGATGTTGGCGTGGTCGTCATCGAGGGCGCCGATGGCGACGTCCATGCCACCCATCCCCACTTCTTCCATGGTCTCCCTGGAGACGTGGTCGCCGTGAATGACTTCCAATTCTGGGTGTCCACCGATACGGTGACCCGAAATGGCGTTGGCCGTTTGCAGGTCGCCTTCGACGATCATCACGTGCGCCCCTTCCTCAAGCCAGTGAGCAGCGATTCGGAGTCCGAGGGTTGACCCACCGACAACGACCACCTTGGGTTGGCTCGGGAACGCACGAACGTCGTGGCCGAAGGTGTGGACCAAGTCGTCAAAGGAGCCGAGTCCCGTGGTGGCCACGGCGATTCGGTCACCAGGGCGGAGAACGGTCGTCCCAGAAGGCACGATGCTACGCGTGCCCTTGCGCTTGAGTCCGATCAGGAGAGGCACCGGCGTCCCAACTTCCTTCTCAACCTCAGAGAGGGGCACGTCAAGAGGAAGCCTGCAATCCTCGGTGATTTCCAATTCGACAAGGTACGCCTCGTGGTCGAAAGGAATCACTTCGGCAAAGGAAGAGGCTCGGATGCCGGATGAGAGTCGACTGATGGCTCCGTCGATGGGGTCGATGGCCCGGTCCACTTCAGCCCAAGCCTTCAGACCGCCATGGGCCTGTTCTTCGAGGATGCTCTCGTCGCGGATTCGGCACAGGGTGAGCAGGTTCTCACGCTGGCCACCACGAAGGTCGTGGAGGTGCTTGGCAAGTCCACATGCCAAGACGTTGCGGTCGTCCTTGTCTGTGGCCGCAATGAACACGTCAGCACGGTCGATTCCGGCTTCGATGAGGGCCTGTCGGTCCAACACGTCCCCGTGCAGCACGAGCATGTCGAAGGCCTGAGCGTTTTTGACGGCCCTCGAACTCATGTCCAGCAGAACAACGTCGTTCTTCTGTTCCTTGATGAGCGCCTCCGCCAAACCAAGTCCGACCCTTCCGGCGCCCGCGATGATCACCAGCATTGGCTCACCTCAAATCCTCGGCCATCTTGGTGACCCTGTACGTCCCGCCGTCAAGTTGCACGCCCTCCGCGGTGCTTACCAGCATGTTTCGTTCGATGGAACGCTCGCCGATGTTTGCAGCCGTGAAAATCGTGCTTTGGTACGCGGAAGCAATCGCGTTGCCGGTGGGGTCGGGCTCTTCGATCCAATCCACGTAGGCGTTGGTGGTGTGAAGCAGCCACTTGTTGTTGACCACGTCAACGCTTGCCTCAACAAAGCAGTCGTTGGCGGCAATGCCCTGCGACGTGCACCAGCCCTCGTCAAGTGGGAGCATGATGTATCCCCAGGCGTGAAGTTCCCACGTCGTGAAACTCAACGGGTCCACCAGTGCACCAAACACGAACCAGCCAGGGATGCCCTTGGTCCGTAGGATGGACAGGTAGGCGTTGGTCTGTTCGTCGCAATCGCCCAATCCATCGGCAAGGCACGTGGGCCCAGAGCGGGGTGTTGTCAGGGCGAAGTCATCGTACGGAACGCTCTCGTGCATCCAGTCGAACGCCGCCCTGGCGAACGCGTAGACGTTGTCTTGCCGCCCCTCAGGCAACCTCATCGAGATCAGGTTGGCGGTGTCTTGGACGATTTGGGCGGTGGCGTCAATCGCGTGCCCTCGGGAGGAGCCGTTCTCATAGTTGCCAAGGTTGTACCACTTCGGGTCGGTGTATTCGTTCACGCGCTGACCGTCCCTTCGGTCATCAAGGTCCGCAAAGGTGCCTGAGCGTTCCAAGCTGATGCCGCTGGGGCCACCAGGGATGCGGCCATCGACCCTGTCGTGGTCCCACCAGGTGTGGCTCGAGACCGCCACGTTGGAAACTGCACTGAACTCAACCACGTCTCCGGCTTGCATGTTGAGTCGGATTTTGACGCACGCGGCGATGGAGCAGTGTTCCTGATCCCCAATGGCTTCACTGGGCCACCACACTTCGTGACCTTGTGCGGAAGTCCATGCATTGTCCCGTTCAAGCACCGATCCATCAAGCGGGACACTGACGCTTTCACCGGCCACCGTGACGACGAAGGATTCAGGAGTTTGGAGTTGCATCGGTGTGCTTCCGTTGATGGACGTGGCCATGCCGTAGGCGCTGGTGAGGTCCACAGGGAGACGGATGGTCTCCTGCAAGAAGCCCGGTCGCTCGAGATGGTTCTCGACCACATAGGAACGTTCCACACCAAACGATGCCTCAACCGGATAGATCAGCGGGCCTTCCAGCAATTGAGCGAGGTATTCGTCGAGGTTGTCGACGGTCCCAAACGCAGCCTCCCTCGCTTGAGGCGAGAGGAAGGCGAAGATGACAAAGGCCAGCATGAACACAGAGCGCTGCCTGTTTCGGCGTCGCTTCATGATGTTTCGAGTGCGGCCCTTCTTGTCAACGACCACGCCGCGCTTTTTCGGGGCCGTGGGCATGGAATAGCCTGCCCCTTTGCCTTGAAGAAATCGGCCGCAGGTGTAGCATACGGCATCGCCGGGCAGCGTGACCGCACGGCAGTGTGGGCAGGTGCCCATGCTACCTTCTGCCAACCGGCGCCGTTTAACGCTTCCTTGGGGGAATCACTCCTCTTCGCGTTCACGGGTGCGGGCTTCACGGGCCCGTTCTGCACGCACGCGTCGCAATGCTCGCTTGGCTTGTGGGCTCAATCCGTCCCATACCCAACCTCCGACGCGCGGTTCAGCGGACAAGAGGATGACAACGGACGTGAGCCAAATGAGAGGCTGGAAGAACGCGAAATAGGCCAACGTCAGAAGCACCATTCGCCATGCAGCGGCGCGAAAGACCGCGCCAAGGCGGCGTCCTTGGAGCATCATGTGCCCTTGCCAAGCGGTCAGAGTGGCCTCCAACCGTGGGAGGAGGAGCCCAAACGCCGCAGCACCGAGCCATCGATGCGAAGCCGTGAAGCTGCCCGTGGCGTTCAGGAGTTGTGCGCTGAGGAACAATCCCTGCATGCCGCCCATGGCGGCTCCAAGCGCCCAACCCGACGTTGTTTGCGCGCTTGCTTCGCGCACTTTCGACCGACGGAGGATCAGGTGCGCGGCCGCAGAATGCATGCCGACAAACCACAAGAGCACGAACAGGTTGGGCCCCTGAGTGGCGGGTGCGCCACCCACGACGACATCGTAGTACGGAATAAACAGGGTTTGGAATTCGAGGGTCGCGACCACGGCGCCGAGGACACAGCCCCAGAGCACATGGCTCCACGCCAGTGTCAGGTCATAGAATCCCGCATACTGGGTCATCACGCCCCGCCATGCAAGCCCCATGCCGATGAGCGCCAGAAGGGCCGCGATCTGGAAGACCACGGCCTCTTGCATGGTCGGAGGCTGGACCGCATGTTGATGAAGCATCCCACGTCGAGAAGTTCAAACCTCGCCGTTCCCCGTGATGACCATGGCCCGACTTCTGCTCTTTGGCGGCAAAGGTGGTGTGGGCAAGACCACATGCTCAGCAGCAAGCGCCATTCGACTTGCAGACGCGGGTCTGAGGGTGTTGTTGGTGTCCAGCGACCCAGCCCACTCCACGTCCGACTCCCTCGGCATCGAATTGGGGCCAGAACCCACGCCTGTGGACGGCGTGCCGGGCTTGTTCGGTTTGGAAATGGATCCTGAAGCACGCGTGGCTCAAGCCATGCCGAAGATCAGTGAAGCCATGCAAGGGCTTGGCGGTGGCGGTCCATTTGCGGGTTTGGCAGGCATGGCGGGCGGCGACCTCGGTGGTGCCGCTGCGGACGTGGGCAACGAGGTCGAAGCCTCGGATTTGCTCCTGCCCGGTCTTGACGAAGCGTTGGCGTTCGATGAATTGCTGAAACACATCGAGGACCTGCGCTGGGACGTCGTGGTCTTCGACACCGCACCAACGGGCCACACCTTGCGCTTCCTGGCTTTGCCCGAACTCATCGATGCGTGGTCGGACCGTCTTCTTCGTTTGATGAGGGCGTCCGGTGGACTGCGCTCGATGCTCTTTGGTCGGAAGGAAAGTGACGCCATGAAGGACGAGCTTGAACGCTTTCGTCGTCGTGTCCTCCACATTCGGCGCATTCTTTCCGACCCGTCGACCACGCGGTTCACCCTCGTGACCATCCCAGAACGCATGGGCGTCAACGAAACCGTGCGTGCCAACGAAGCGCTCCAGCATCACGGACTTCCCGTCACGGGTTGTGTGGTCAACAGGGTCACGCCGGCCTTGGATCATCCCTTCCTCGAGCGACGTCGGGCAGAGGAGCAAGGTCGCATTCAGGAACTGGAAGAAGCGTTGGGTGACCATACCCCGGTGTGCGTCCCGTTGATGGACACTGAGGTCCATGGACTCGAGGGGCTACGGGCCCTCGCAGACGTGTTGTACGGTGACCTCGTTCAGATTCCAGATGGCATTGGCCCTCATCCGATGGGGGCGCCGCTTCACCACGAAGTGCACCGGTCGATGGTCGTGCATCAAGAGGATGACGAAGAGACCATTCAACTTCATCTTCCGGGATTGGCCCGTGAAGACCTGAGTTTGCGGAGCGAAGAGGGGCGTCTCTTGGTGGGGGTCAACGGGCATGAGCGTCACGTCCCTACGTCGAGTGCGGTCAAAGCCAGCACCGTGGTTGCACGTTTCCGTGGTGAAGTGTTGCACCTGACCGTGCCACGCTCTTCGGCGTCAACAGGTTGAAACCAACCCAACGGGAGCATCGTCCATGGCGCTTGAGGGCCTCTCAAAGGGGATTTTCCGGTCCCTTGGCTTCCTCAAGTCGAAGCGTCGGCTGGATGAAGAAGAGCTCCGTGACATGACGAAGAGCCTTCGCCGTGCCTTGCAGGAGGCAGATTTCAACGTCCGACAGACCAAGGAAATCGTCGAGCGTCTTGAGTCGAGGATGCGGGAAGAAGAACCCCGCCCGGGCATCACGCTGCAAACGCACGCGATGAACATCCTCTACACCGAACTCGTTCGGCTGCTCGGGCCTTCGGCTGAATTCCGTCCCCACGGTTCCACGCTTCTTCTGGTGGGTTTGTACGGTCAGGGAAAGACCACCACGACCGCCAAGTTGGCGGAGTGGTACCGGAAGAAGCACGGCGTTCGCGTGGCCGTCATCGAGGCTGACGTGCACCGTCCTGGTGCCTACGCTCAGTTGAGCCAACTGCTCGAGGGCACCTCGGTTCAAGTCTACGGCGAACCCGAAACGAAGGACGCCGCAACCATCGTTCGAAACGGTCTCGAAGCCACTGCATCGGCCGATTTCGTGATCATTGACACGGCCGGCCGACACGAACTTGACGAGGAATTGGTCGTCGAACTCGACGACATTGCTGCGCTTGCCCAAGCCGAAGAACGCTGGCTGGTGATCGATGCCCAGGTCGGTCAAGCCGCTGGACCGGTCGCTGCTTCGTTCCACGATTTGGCCGGCGTGACGGGCATCGTCATCACAAAACTCGACGGTACGGCACGCGGTGGTGGCGCCCTTTCCGCCGTCGCCGCGACTGGCGCGCCCATCGTGCACGTCGGTGTTGGGGAACAAGTCAAGGATCTGGAGCGGTTTGAGTCCGACCGATTCATCTCTCGTTTGCTCGGAATGGGTGACATTCAGGGCTTGATCGACCTTGCTCCAGAGGACCTCGATGAAGAAGAGGCCATGCGCTTGACGCAACGGCTGATGTCCGGTCGTTTCACGCTCAACGACATGTACAAGCAAATGGAGATGATGTCCAAAGTCGGTACGATTGACAAGTTGATGTCCTTCTTGCCGGGCGGCATGCTCGGCGGTATGGCTCAGGCTTCAAAGTCACAAAAAGAAGCCATGCAGGCGAACCTCGACCGGTATCGTGTCATCATGGACAGCATGACGACGTGGGAAAAGAACGAACCTGCGAAGATCAAGGTCGAACGCGTCCGCCGCATCGCCAAAGGCTCAGGCGTCAAGGAGAAAGACGTACGAGAGCTCATCGGACAATGGAACCGTTCCCGCAAGATGATGAAAGGCATGGGTGGAAACCGTCGCCTTAACAAGCAGATGCGGAAGATGATGAAAGAGGGTGAAATGGACCTCGATGGCGATTCCCTGCCGTTCTGACACCAACGAACACCTGACGTTTCAGCCAGGTCTTTGCCGTATGTCTGATTCAGGCCGTGTGCTCGATGCGCAAGGTTTCACCGTCCTTGAGCTCGATGTCGTGCCAAGCAGCCTCGGTGGCCACACCGTTGACCGTGATGCTCACCCTGGCCGGCTCGTCGAACAATGGCTGCAACGTGTCATCTTCTGGGAAACTGATGTTCCAGACCTCAAAAATGAGTTGGGCGGTCGGAGAGAAGGTCTCGTACCCTTCGATGTGAAGTTTGCCGGTTGCGTCGTGCGTGTGGAGAAGGTGCATGGCTTGAACGCATGCTGAGGTGTCGATACCAAGGTCATCCGGGACATCGATGTTCTGGCCATCAATGACCAATTCAACCCTCGGGTGAATGTGCATGGCTAAGGAATCGTGACTGTCTAAACACTGCTCAGATCGGGGCACTGCTGCCGGTTCCGAAGGTTGTGCAGCAGCATCGGTGCTTTCGTTCATTCCATCATCGGGCGCTGAAGTTACTCCACTGGTTCCGTCCTCGTCAGCGCTGGTGCTTCCTTGTGGTGTTGCATTGTCCCATGGTTCGGTGATTCCAAGGACGAGTCCTGAAACGATGACAAAAGCCAGCGCAAAGGCTTGCAGCTCTTTCATGGATGCTGCAAGCATTGTCCTCATGTAAGCCTTGGCTGACAATCGGCGCTGTCAATATGACCTTGACAGCAGAACCCGGCGTGTGGTGGGCTCACCAGTGGCGTGACAGGGCCTTGGCTCTGCGTAGGGTTCCGTGGCGTCGCCAAGGAACCCAAGCCCAGTGGCTCGCTCAAGACGTTCTGCGTCAGCGTCACTGCCGTCGAACGCCATTTCGTAGATGCGCCCGTCTTCGACCGGCGTGGCCAAGCCACCTTCGGTCCAGGCAGGCAGGGGTTGAACGATTTCATCGACGTGCGCATGGGCGCGTGTTCTCAACTCTTCTGCGATCTCATCGAGGGTCGAGCGGACACCGCTTTCGAGTTCGTCCATGGGAATCGGTGATTTTCCTCCGGTGCGACGGGCAGCAAAGACGCTGCCTTGCTCCACGTCGCGGGGGCCGACCTCGAGGCGGAGCGGAACGCCCTTGATTTCCCAATCGTAGTACTTCTGACCGGGATGAAGGTCGCGGTCGTCGACTTTGACACGGAAACCGGCATCACGGAGTCGCTCTGCGACGTCATGTGCGACTGCGACGGTGTCCACGGTCGCGTTTTTCCGCACAAGCGGGCAGATGACCACTTGGATAGGGGCAATGGCAGGAGGCATGATCAAACCAGAATCGTCCCCGTGCATGCCGACCACGGCGCCCAAGAGACGCTCGGACATGCCGTAGGTGGTCTGGTGAACGTGAGCCTGTGTCGCATCCTTCGTTTCGTACGTGATGTCGAAGGCCTTGGCCCATTGGTCCCGGTAATGGTGGCAGGAGGCCACCTGAAGCGTCCTTCCATTGGGCATGATGGCGTCGATGCCGATGGTGTACCATGCCCCAGGGAAGGTGTCCCAGACGGGCCGCTTGGCCTTGAGCACCGGCAAGCAAAGCTTGTGCATCAAGCGGTCCACAATGTCGAGGTCTTGTTCGATTTGCGCTGTCGCGTCGTGTTCGTCCACGTGAGCGGTATGGGCTTCGAAGAAGTGGATCTCTCGAACACGAATGAAGGAACGTGTCTGCTTGGTTTCGTAGCGGAAGGTGTTCACGGTTTGGTAGACCTTGAGCGGGAGATCAGCATGGGAGCGAATCCACAGTGGGAACATGGTGTACATCGCCGTCTCAGAGGTTGGACGCAGGAACATCGGCACGTCGAGTTCGTTTTCACCGGCGTGGCGGACCCAATAGACTTCCTTCTTGAATCCGGCTTCCTCTTCTTCGTCCCTCAGTTCATCAGGGTCCACGCCTTCCTCACGCGCTCGCTTCAGACGGGCGACGAGGGCGTTCTCCTTTTCGAGCAACACTTCTGGAATGAGGAGTGGGAAATTGACCTCCTCATGGTCGGTCCGTTCCATCTCCGCGTGAGTCAAGCTGTCGATGAGGCGCATGGTCTTCCAGCCGTACGGCCTCCAAACGTCCATGCCTTTGATCGGGTAGCGCTTGTCGACCAACTCGGCCGCTTCAACGATGAACGGGTACCATTCGGTGAAGGCTTCTGCCTTGGATGGGATGCCACGGTTGGCCTTGGCGACCTTCTTGCCCATGGTGCTTGGCCCGCGCCCGGGGCCATCAAGATGACGGCTTCAGCGCTTCCGGAAGCCAAACAGCATCAGGAGCGCGCTTGCGCCGGTGGCCACCATGTCTGGAATGCCCCACACGCCGGTCTCGCCCCAAGCGATGTGCTCCGACGTGCGGTATGCGTCGTACCAGTTCAGTTTGAGGGCTTGACCGCAGGAAACGTGCACGCTCGGGTCGCAGGTGGGGATGAATTCGCCCAAACCCATGAACACGTTGTACAGCGCGGTGGCCAAGCCGAGGACTCCAATGAGGATCAAGCCCTTGCGCCTGCGCTTGATGGCAGCAGGTGTTTCCAAGGGAGGAACAACACCACCAGATGGTGCTTCAAGGGGGGCAGGGAGTGGGGTCACGCCGCCGGGAATGATCTCAACCAGCATGTCTGGTTCACCCATGCTCGGTGCAATGGGGCTCTGACCGATTCCGTCGGCTTCCCTGGGCTTGACGGGTCGGACCGCAGGATCCACTTTGACCCCAAACACACGGTCGGCGATGCTGGCCATGACGCGGTCGCCCGCAAGTTCGCCGGCATCAATCTCCCCGTCAAGGAGACGGCGAAGTTGGTCATCCGGTAGGCTCATGCGGTCACCGGCTCGGCGTTGGATGCCTCCTTGATGAAGGCTCCCTCGGAAAATCAGGCCTTGCCTTGGGCCTCAACTTCAGCCCAGTCACGCATGAAACCTTCCAAACCACGGTCGGTCAACGGGTGACTCATGAGTTGTCGGAAGGTCTTGGCGGGCATCGTGGCGGTGTGCGCTCCAAGTTGGATGCACTGAAGCACGTGGGTTGGATGGCGCACGGACGCTGCCAGAACTTTGGTGTCGAGGTCGTAGTTGGCCCAGGTGTTCATGATCTCGGCGATCAATTCCATGCCGTCATGACCCGTGTCATCAATTCGTCCAATGAAGGGTGAAACGTACGTGGCGCCTGCCTTCGCGGCCATCAAGGCCTGAGATGCGGAAAAGATGAGCGTCACGTTGGTGTCGATGCCGACCTCGGTCAGGATCTTGGTGGCCGCAAGGCCTTCAGGCGTGCAAGGGATCTTGATGATGACGTTGTCCGGAAGGTCCGCTTTCAGGGCCATCCCTTGCTCCACCATGCCTGCGGTGTCCATCGCGGTCACTTCGGCCGAAATCGGTCCGGAGCAAATGCCTGCGATTTCGCGTACGACTTCCCTGAAGTCGCGTCCGCTCTTCTTGATGAGCGAGGGGTTGGTCGTCACGCCGTCGAGGATGCCCCAAGCAGCGATTTCACGAATCTCATCGACGTCAGCCGTGTCCAGGAAGAATTCCATGATGACGAGCGTCTGAGGACGTTCCTTGAATCTTGGGGGGTTTTCACTTCCGGGACATCGCGCGCTTTGCTGCTTCTGCAACATCGCTGGCCGTGAGCCCCATCATCTCCAACATTTCCTCGGCTTGGGCCGATTCCCCAAATCTGTCGTTCACACCGACGCGCTCCAAGGGGACCGGGTGGCTGGAAACCAGATGTTCAGCGACGGCGCCACCAAGGCCTCCGATGATGGAATGGTCCTCTGCGGTCACCATGCATCCACTCTTGGCCGAGAGGCGATCCAGCAATTCGGTGTCGAGCGGCTTCAGGGTGTGCATGTCCACGACGGTCGCGTTGATGCCCTCTTCTCGGAGAAGCTCGGCTGCATCGAGGGAGCGCGAAACCATCACGCCACACGCCACGATGGTCACGTCCTCTCCACTGCCGTGTACGATGCCTTTGCCGATGGCCACTTCGTGCTCACGACCATCGTACAGCACGGGTGTCTTGTTCCGCGCCGTGCGTGTGTAGGACGGCCCGTGGTGTGCGGCCAATTGCTTCGTGAGGAGTTTGGTCGACACGTCGTCGGCTGGATGCAGCACGGTCACGTTGGGCAGCGTTCTGTAGATGGCCAAGTCCTCGATGGACTGTGCGGAGGATCCGTCGGTCCCTGTGTGTGTCCCACCGTGCGAACCGCACAGATGGACGGCAAGGTTTGGGCGGGCAACGCCGTTGCGCATGTGTTCGAACGCACGTTCGGTGAAGATGGCGAAGGTGCTGGCGAAGGGGATGTATCCTGAGGATGCCAGACCCGCAGCCGTAAGGAGCATGTTTTGCTCGCCAATCCCGCACGAGATGGTCCGTTCCGGGTGCGCTTTCCTGAACAATTGCGACTTGGTGGATTTGCCCAAATCTGCCTCCAAGACCACCACCTTGGCGTTCTCAGCGAGTTCCATCAATGCGGCACCATAGCCGTCACGCGTGGCCGCCATGCGCGTCATGCCGCCACCTCCCCGAGTTCGACCATGGCTTGAGCAAATTGCTCGTCATTCGGTGCAGCACCGTGGAAGGAGGGGTTGTCCTCCATGTAGGAGACGCCCTTGCCCTTGACGGTTTGAGCGAGCAACACAGCGGGTCCTTCAGAGTGGGCTGCGACGGCCATCAAGGCTCCAACGACCGCACTCATGTCATGGCCGTCAACGGTGAACACCTCCCAGCCGAAGGATGCCCAGGTCGCTTCCAAGTCATGCAACTCCATTTGCTCGATGCAAAAGTCGTCGTTTTGGATGCGGTTGACGTCAACGATCGCCTTCAGGTTGCCAACGTTGTGGTGCTTTGCGGCCATGACCGCTTCCCACACGCTGCCTTCTTGCACTTCGCCGTCGCCAAGCATGACCCATGCATTTCGGTCGGAACCGTCGAGCCTGGCCGCAAGGGCGCAACCGAGGCCAAAGGAGAGCCCCATGCCGAGGGAGCCTGCTGAGAAATCGACGCCCGGGCACCATTTCATGTCGACGTGCCCTTGACAGACGCCACCTTTGACGCGGTACGATTTCAGGTCTTCATGCTGAATGAATCCATGCTCTGCAAGCACGGCGTACATGCCTGGTGAGGCGTGGCCCTTTGAGAGCACGAACCGGTCCCTGTCCTCCCAATCCGGTTCGTCGGGTCGCACGTTCAGGACGCTTCCGTACAGTCCGACCAAGAGGTCGATCTCCGACAGCGAACCGCCGGGATGACCCGCTTGGGCACGGTGAACCATCTTGACGATTTCAACTCGACAACGTCGGGCTTGCTCTTCGAGTGCATCGATGTCGGCGGCCATCGCCGGCGAACCCTCGAGGTGGGCCTTTCATCCTTTCACATTCAACGTCAGGACTCGTCGGTCCGCAACACGCTCGGAATCATGCGTTGAAGCGTGCGCTGCACAGCGCCGAGGATCACAGCGACCACCATGCCCGGCGTGATGCCACGTGGCATGGTTTGCGACACGAGCGCAACAAAGACGCCCACGAACCAAAGGAAGAACAAGAGCGAGGCAAGGTCCCCCAATGCCGTGATGCCCAGC
>Ga0075480_10000976_pt1 | contig 17803 bp, 8 predicted proteins | sample DEB08_DNA_7_FD_81590 | JGI IMG/M metagenome (GOLD analysis project Ga0075480, IMG submission 81590) | Aqueous microbial communities from the Delaware River and Bay under freshwater to marine salinity gradient to study organic matter... | ecosystem: Environmental > Aquatic > Marine > Coastal ... | reverse complement strand
AGGCACCCTTGCCGAGGCCGGCACGTCGGCGCTCGACGTGACCTCGTTTGCCTTCGACCGACTAGGCGTTGACGCCACGGTCACCGATGGCGCGGCGGTGGTCATCAATGCCGCGCCCCAATTCACCAGCAGCCCTGTTACCGTCGCCAGGGCAGGCATCCGCTATGAATATCCTGTTGTGGCCGTAGACAGTGACGGGGACCAAATGACGCTCAGCGCGCCGACACTGCCCGTGTGGGCTTCCTTCCAGGACAATGGGGACGGCACCGGACTGCTCTACGGGCTGCCGGGCGAAGGATCCGTTGGGGTTCACGATGTGAAGCTGAGTGCAACCGACATCTTCGGTGTCTCCGGACTGCAGACCTTCTCCATTTCGGTCAAGCCGAACGGAGTGCCTATCGCTGTACCGGATAACGTGCAGACGCCTCGGGGCGTTGCCGTGGAAATCGACGTCCTGGCCAATGACAGTGACCCGGACGGTGACGTCCTGACACTGCAGCATGTGTCGACCGCCGAGCACGGCTCGACCCAGATCACACCAGATGGACGCGTTCTGTACACGCCGCAGACAGCTTACATCGGTACGGATACGTTCACGTATCGAATTTCCGATGGCCTGGATGTCGCAGAGGGGCAGGTCAGCGTTCTTGTACAGAATGCAGCCCCGGTTGCGACCGATGACACGGCTCGGCTCTTTGCCGGCGACGCGATCGTGATCGATGTCTTGGCCAACGACAGCGACGCCAACGACGATGATCTCCGTCTCGTTTCCCTGACCGATCCAACAGGCGGCACCGTTTCCATCACAGCTGATGGAGCTGTCTCCTACACGTCCTACGCATCGTTCGAGGGCGAGGATGTCTTCGAGTACACCGTAGCCGATGCTTTCGGAGCTACGGATATGGGAAACATAACGGTAACGGTCCTTGGGCTGGGACCTGATGGCGATGGTGTGGATGATGACATCGAGGCGGGCGCGCCCAACGGCGGCGATGGCAACAACGATGGCATTCCGGATGCTGAGCAGACAACAGTTGCTTCCTTCCCCATCGCTTATGGCCCCAATGCTGGTGCCTACCTGACATTGGAGGTTCCAGACAACCTGACACTCACCAGGGTTCAATCCACGGACAACCCGAGCCCATCCACGGCCCCTGAAGGGTCGTTCCCACTTGGATTCTTCTCCTTCACGGTAGAAGGCCTCGAGCCGGGCGGCCTGTTCGAGACCACCCTGATCGTTCCCGAGGGGGTGGATGTGACAGGGTTCATGCGCTACGGTCCGACCGAAGATGCTACCGCCCCCCACTGGTACGACTTCTGGTACGATGGCCTGACAGGGGCCATCATCGAACCGGGCATGATCCGACTGATCTATGTCGACGGTGCACGAGGCGATGATGATCTGCAGGCCAACGGCATCCTGGTCGATGACGGTGCACCCATCCTGCGCAGCAACCAGACGCCTGTGGCCCTGAGCGACGCCGTCACGACGGATGAAGATTCCCCCGTGATCATCCGGGTTCTGGACAATGATTACGACGTGGATGGGGACCCCCTGATGCTGGCCAGTGTGTCTGAAGCCACCCACGGCACCGTCGAGGACCTCGGAGACGGGACGCTGCGGTACACCCCGGATACCGATTACAATGGATCGGATCTCTTCTCCTACAGCGTGACCGACGGGCAGGCGGTGTCCTCTCCTGCAGACGTTTCCCTGACGGTCCAGCCAACCGATGATCCACCGCAGGCCCGGGACGACACGGTCGAAACGCTGGCTGGCGATGCCATTGACATCGACATTTTTGCCAATGATTACGACCCGGATGGGGCGTTTCATCTCGTACAACTGGTGCAACCGTCATCGGGAAGGGCAACGTTCCTCGGAGACGGTATGGTCCGCTACGTCCCAGAGGCCCGATTCATGGGCGAAGATCTCTTCTCCTACACTATCGGAGATGGCACATCCATGGATGAGGCGACTGTAACCGTCACAGTCCTTCCTGTAGGCGTATCGCCTGCGGCGATGGCCGATGCGGCGGCAACCGACGAGGATGTACCCCTTCGGATTGACGTATTGTCGAACGACACGGACTCGGACGGTGACGCCCTCTCCGTCCATGCCTTCACACAGCCCTCCAATGGACAGGTGGCACTCCTGGTAGACGGCGCGCTGACCTACACGCCTGCGCCGAACTTCTTCGGTACGGACACCTTCTCCTACACCGTCACGGACGGTGTGTGGACGGCATCGGCAGAGGTTGCTGTAGAGGTTGCAGCCGTCAATGATCCGCCCTACTTCCCCGACAGTGATTGGCTGGTATCTCCTGCCGATGGAGAGCAAATCACGCTCGTCGGGGATCCGGATCTCGAGCTCGAGATCCAGTGGCCAGATGCCACGGATATTGACGGGGATGAGCTTGGCTACACCCTGCAGATTTCGACGTCTGTGATGTTTGAAGCACAGAACATGGTGTACGAAGAGGATCTGGGACAGCAAACGATGTTCCGCTACCGCCAAGGCGACCTGGCAGCTGCACTGACCAATATGGGAGTTGACCTGAATGAAGCCACAACGGTCTACTTTCGGGTCATGGTCTCGGACGGTCAGGAGCAGATCATGTCGCAGATTACGACGAGCAGCATGATCCGGGGAGCCCTGACGGGAGTGGGAGAGGCATCCGAGCTTCCCACGTATGTGTCACTCGGCCAGAACTACCCGAACCCGTTCAATCCGGAGACTACCATCGGATTCGATCTGCCCGAGAGCAGCTACGTCCGGCTTACCGTCTTTGACATGGTTGGCGCGGAGGTTGCCGTGCTTGTCGATGGCATGCAGGCAGCCGGCCGACACACGGTAACCTTCCATGCCGAGGACCTGCCCAGTGGCACCTACGTCTATCGACTGATGACGGATACGCAGAGCCTGACCAAAACCCTGACGTACCTGAAATAGGGAGATGGTGTGATCAGCGGGTGGGCGGCGCCAGAGGCGCCGCCCACCAACTGTCTCCCGCGCTCCGTTGCGTGGTGAAACGGATTCTGACGCCCACCTGCGCAAGTATCGGCTCCAAAACAGACGTTCAATACAATGGAAAATCTGCTCGACTCCGAGATGGATCTCATCTCTCCCGCTGATATCTCCATGCTGTGCCGCACACGAAGCGGCCCATGTGTTTCAATTTTCATGCCTACCCACCGTGTGCGCCAGGAAGAGCGACACGATCGCCTTCGTTTCAGGAATCTCTTGGCCACGGCTGCCGAGGAGCTGGCTGCCGTGGCACCGGAGGTTGCAACCGGTGACGTCCTGTCAGAGGCGCAGTGGTTGTTGGGAAACAGCGCCGAATTCTGGCGCCATCAGGCAGAGACACTCGCTGTGTTCATGGCTCCTGGGGAAACCTATTGGTACCGATTGCCCATCACTGTAGCGGAATTCCTCAGTGTGGGGGACACATTCCATGTCGCTCCACTCATCCGTGTCATGGATACCAACGGCCACTTTTTTGTCCTGACACTCAGTAGCAACAGCACGCGCCTCTTTGAGGGCTCGCGCTACCAGATGATGGTACGGGACCTGGCAAACACACCAACCAGTCTGACCGACGTAACGCGGTACGACGTCCAACAGCCCTACCTGCAAATACACACGGGTACACCAAAAACTCCTTTCAGCAACGGGGGCTCCGTCGTCTTTCATGGGCACGGTGAAGCAGCTGATCGCGCGCTGATCAAAATGCGCACCATGGAATACCTGAGGCAGCTTGAAAACGGGGTCCGGCATAGCATCGGATCCTCGCAGGCGCCCCTTGTCCTGGTTGGACCACCTACCCTCGTCGGGCAGTATCGGGAGGTGAATCAGTATCCTTTCCTTTTGGAGGAAGCGCTATTGCGTAATCCAAGGGATCTGTCCCTCTCGGATCTGCACGATCAGGTCTGGCCCCTCTTGTCTGCGTATCAGGAACGCTCGAAGAGGCGGGCCCTCGAGGAGCTGAGTATCGTGAGGGGACATGCCTCAAACCGGGTTTCGACGGTATTGAAACGAATGGCGGACGCTGCAGAGGAACGCAGGATAAAGACACTCTTCGTCCGATCCGAAGATGACATTACGGGGCGTCCCGACTCTGATGGACAGAAAAGCCTGACTCCCATCCAGAGCGCAGATGAGACGCAGCTGCTGGATCGTATCCTGGCTCGAACGCTGGACAATGGTGGCGATGTCTACATTGTCGGAGATGAGGTGCTTCCCGGCCATGTACCTGCCACGGCCCTCTTTCGGTACTGAAAATCCTTTCCCGACAGCCACATTCGATGGAAAGAGGGGCGGGCCGGTAGATACCGGCCCGCCCCTCTTCACTTTCCCTCGATCCTCCTTCTCCCTAATCGATGGAGATCTTGCGTGGTTTTGTTTCTTTTTCCTTGGGGATGTGGATCCGCATCTCTCCATTCTTGAATTCCGCTTTCACCTTGTCGGTAACGGAATTTTTGGGCATCGGAATACTGCGAAAAAAGCGGCCATAGGACCGTTCCATACGCAAGTAGTTCTCCGTCTCCTCATGGGACTCCTGCTTCCTTTCTCCGCTTATGGTCAGCTGATGATCCTCCACGTGAACGGCCACGTCCTCTTTCGGAATACCTGGCAGATCCAACGTAATCAGGAATTCCTTGTCTTTCTCGGACATATCCAGGCGCGGTGACCACAAGGCGGGTGCCTCCTCGGTTTCGCGCTCAGCAAACGAAGGGAAGAAATCGCCGAAAAGACGATCGATCTCCCTGCTCAGACCGCTGCGGACCGGCAGCAAGGGGCGTAGGTGTGACATATCAGGCATATCGGTACCTCCTGAAGGCATTATTCATGGTTGGTGAACCGAGCCAAGGTCCTACTCCACATGCATCAGCGCTGTACGTCAAAATCTGATCGAGTGGGGGGTAATCACCCCGCTGATCCGCCTGGCAATGATGCATTTTCCGTATGCGGGTTTCTCTGACACGATAATAGGGGTGACCCTCCTGTCCTTTCCGCCGAAGGACATGGATCTTTCGGTAGCGAATAAGGCCCCTCGTTGATTTTTTTTATCAATTGTGTAGTCAAGATGCCTTTCACCTTGTTCTTCAAGAGTCAGCACAGGCCTCAGAATGAGTCGGTTGACACCCATGACCGGAATATCCACAAAAAGGACCATGACGGCCATATCAGTCATGGCCCATCCGGGTCACACCTGCAAGGAAACGGGAAGTCTGCCCATATCACACAGAGCCTCGAACTGGAGTCATGTCTCATCAAGAGTAACGGAGATCCATTCGAGATCCGCGTGTTACCGATACAGAACACGGACGAGGAGTCCGTCCTCATACGCGCCAAGGAGCTTGTGCACTATGTGCACCCAATAGATCGGTCTACGCGGTTTTTCGACCAGGCCCGATTCATTCTTGAGTGTATTCCCGACGGCGTCCTCCTGGTGGCAGAAAACGGTCTGATCAGGGCTGCCAATTCGAATGCAGGCATCATGTTTGGACGTCCTTCAAAGGCAATTACGGGGGTCCTCATAAAAGGACTCCTCTCCAATTCCGACCCCGATCATTCCTGCGACATGAGCGCGTTGGAAACGGTCGACGAGCAGTCCGGACCTCTCTCCTGTGAGATGGCATGTCACCACGCGGACGGTAGCACTTTCCCGGCCGAGATCACGGTACGCCGTGTCAGGTGGGGACCGGAAGGGTCATGGATCATCGTGGTGCACAATATCAGCCGGCGCAGGAATCTTGAGCAGGATGTGCTTCGCATCAGCGAAGAAGAGCGTCAGCACATAGGGCAGGATATCCACGACCACCTGGCTTCCATGTTCAGCGGTCTTGCTCTCATGGGCCGGGGATTGTTGAAGCAACGGAGCGCGGACCCTGATTACCGGATTCCTGCTGGCACGATCGAATACATGGTGGATCAGGCGCGCTCCGGGGCGGAACGGGCACGCGCACTGGCCCAGGGACTGAGCCCTGTCAATCTGGAGGCCTGGGGGGTGGAAGAGGCCCTGCGCGACCTGATGCACCACGTAGGAAGGATGGCCACTATCGAGTGCTACCTCGATTGCCCACATGAACTGCCTCCCCTGGAGCCCTCCATTGCCTCAGAGCTGTACCGGATTGCCCACGAGGCTGTCATGAACGCCATGAAGCATTCAGGCACGGAGCGCTTGGAGGTAACCTTGAATCTCGCAGATGATACGCTCACCCTGCGGGTCAGGGACTTTGGAGACGGTCTGCCGGATGCAGCCTTTTCCGGCACCGGAATGGGAATTCAGATCATGAAATACAGGGCTGGCCTCATTCATGCCTCTCTGTCCATCAACCCGGTGATGGAGGGTGGTACCTCCGTCGTATGCCGTTTACCACTGAACAGGTGACACAATGAAACGCATCATGATCGTGGATGATCACCCTGTCATGCGCATGGGGTATCGGTTTCTCATCGAATCAGAACCCGACTTGAGCGTCTGCTGCGAAGCAGGCTCCGCTCTGGAAGCCATGGATATTGCCCGAAGGGATCGTCCTGACCTGATGATTGTGGATATCTCACTTGGTGGCATGAACGGCATCGTACTCATCAAGAACCTGCTTGCCGAAATGCCGGACCTGCTTACGCTGGTTGTCTCGACACACGATGAGACCATTTACAGCGAACGGGCCATTCATGCGGGAGCACGCGGATATGTAATGAAATCCGAGGTCGACCGCACGATCGTCGAGGCGGTACGCCGTGTTCTGCGAGGAGGGTTTTACCTCAGTGATCAGATGAGCGCACGGATTCTGAGCCAGTTCCAAAAGATGAAGAAAGGTCGTCCCGACCAGGCATCATCCGAGATCGACCAGCTCAGTGACCGGGAATTGGAAGTCTTCGAATTGATCGGCGAGGGGATGTCCATCCAGGACATTGCCGACGCATTGCTCATCAGTCCGAAAACCGTGGAATCGCATCGAGGACGCATCAAGCAGAAGCTCTCGCTCGAGACGTCCACAGCCTTACTGCAACGAGCCACGCTTTGGGTGGAGCAGCGGCCCTGATGGTTATGCAGTTCCATCTTGAGGGGAATCCACGATCCGGTGGTGGGCCGGAAGCGCATGCCATCAGGGGAGCGTACATCGGCAAGCCAAGGAGCGAGGAGGTGAATGAGAGCCATGAGACGCCATGAATCCAGACCACTCACCGCTGAGCAGCGGGCCTCACACGCCAGGCTGCTGGCCGAGGCACACGTCACACCAGGGGCACTTGCCTTCCACCCATCGAAGCCACTCACAGACCACCTGGATGCATCACGCGATGACCTGGACCGGGTGTATGATGTATTGCTTGGAGCAGCGCGCAGTGGAGAGACCATGCTCCCTGCAGCAGACTGGATCCTGGATAATCATTACATCATCCGCGAGCAGTTCCTGCGCATCCGGGAGCACCTTACCAAGGGTTTCTATCGAAAACTTCCCAAGCTGAGTTCAGGACCCCTCAGCGGCTTTCCCCGCGTGTTCCAGATCGTCTCGGATCTGGCAGATAGTACAGACAATGTCATTGACGAGGCCGTGCTCGGCAGCTTTGTCAACGCCTATCAGGACGTGGACTTCCTGGCCCTGTGCGAACTTTGGGCCATTCCCATCATGATCCGGATCGTCATGATCGAACGCCTCGAGGGTCTCTCGCGGGAAATCCTGACATCGCATGAGATCCGGGATGCGGTCGAGCAGGTGACGAGGCGCATAGTGGAGGAAGAAAAAGAGGCAGACCAATCGCCCGTCCCGACGGATGGATCGTCTTTCGGACGTGGCCTGGAAGCCATAACCAAGCATCCGCTCTTCGAGGTGGACTTATTCCTTGCGCAGGTTTCCCGATCCCTGGATACGGCACGGGGATTGTCACAAAAGGAGCGAGAGTGGTTCAATGAGGCGTTCACCGAGCGCCATACATCAGCCGAGCAGGTGCTGGAAGCCTACACGAAAGAGGAATCCGAACGGCAGGTCAGTATTGCCAATGCCATCACGTCACTGCGCTCGACATCAGAGACGGATTGGACGCATTTCGTGGAAGACCTCTCGGTGGTGGAGCGAACACTTCGCCTCGACCCGTCAGGGGTGTACCCACACATGGATTCGAGAACAAGAGATCGGTACCGCTCACAGGTGGAGCATCTTGCCGAATACTCCGATGTATCCGAATTCGATGTAGCACGCCAACTGTTGCAACTGGCCGAGAATGGTGCTAGCTGCACGCACGTGCCCAAGGACCAACACGTGGGGTGGACTCTTTTCGAGCCCTGTCGACAGCGCCTTGAAGACCTCATCGGATATAGCCCCCCGCTTGGCGTTCGCGCCCGGCGATGGACTGAGCGGCACCCCGCTCCCGTCTACTTCAGTATGGGCCTGTTGATCTTTCTCTCCGTGCTCGCCCTGCCCATGTGGATGGTGCTGACCACGACGCCATGGCCCTGGCTTGTTGCCGCGGCGGCCATGGTGGCCGCTCTACCGGCTTGGGATCTGACCACAGCACTCGTGAACTGGATCCTTTCCTTGGTGCTTCCACCACGAAGCCTGCCTCGTATGGCATTTGCGGAGGGTATTCCGGATGATCATCGTACCATGGTGGTCGTTCCCACACTCCTTGCCTCCGCAGAGCATGCCCGGCAGCAAGTCGAACAGTTGGAGATCAGGGCTGTGGCAAACGCTGACCCCAACGTTCGCTTTGCCTTGTTGACCGGTTTACCGGATGCCCCTGCCTCCGATATGCCGGGTGATGCGGAGATCCTCGAGGCTGCCGTGACGGCCGTACGGGACGTCAACAAGCGGTATGACGATGGGCATGGAAACATGTTTTTCCTGCTTCACCGCGCCAGGCAATGGAATGCATCGGAGGGTGTATTCATGGAGTGGGAGCGAAAGCGGGGTAAACTGGAAGAGTTCAACCGGCTGCTGGCAGATCCAGGGGCGCCCTCGTCCTTTACCCTGATCGAAGGGGGATTTGAGGCCTTTGTCCGCTCAGGCCCCATTCCGTATGTCATTACCCTCGATGCAGACACGCGCCTGCCGAGCGGGGCGGCCCGGGATCTGGCACGAACAGCTGCCCACCCGTTCAACATTCCGGTGGTTGGTACGGACAAACGCACAGGGAAACGTGCCATCCACCGCGGTCATGCTGTGTTGCAGCCACGTATCTCCATTGTCCCGGAAGAAGCCGGAAAAACGATGTTTGCGCGGCTCTTTTCGGGTCATGTCGGTCTTGATCCCTATACGACAGCTGTTTCCGACGTCTATCAGGATCTGTTCGGAGAGGGTATTTACACCGGTAAAGGACTCTACCACGCAGAGGTCTTCCGGGATCTGCTCGACCGGGCATTCCCCGAAAATGCGGTGTTGTCCCACGATCTGCTCGAAGGCTCGTTTCTGAGGACAGCGCTCGTGACCGATGTGGAACTCTTTGACAGCTATCCATCAACCTACGCTGCCTATGTAAGCAGGCTGCATCGATGGATTCGGGGGGACTGGCAGCTGCTTCCCTGGATACGGGGACGATCTGATCTTCGGGTTCCGGCCATGGGGCGTTGGAAGATGCTGGATAACCTGCGAAGATCCCTCTCCGCCCCGGCCATGCTCATCTTCCTGCTCTTTGGTTGGGTTGCTTTGCCGGGCCTGGCCCTTTACTGGACACTTCTGGGTATGGCGTTACTAGCCCTGCCGGTGCTTCTGGGAGCCACCACTGTCCTGCTGACCCGACCGACGCGCGGACCGGGCAGGCGGAAGCTGTCATCCTTCGGCCTGGAGACGCGCATGAATCTGGCTCGCGCGGCCCTCACGGCGGCTGTTTTACCGGATATGGCTCGTGTGGCCCTCGACGCCATCCTGCGGACCCTCTGGAGGAGTCTTGTTTCACGCAAGCGGCGGCTGGAGTGGAAAACGGCTTGGGAGGCTGAGATCGGGCTCCCATCGGGGATTCCGGTTGAACTTGGCCGTATGTGGCCCAATACGGCTCTACCCTTGATATGGGGCGCCACCTCCCTGATGACCGGCTGGGGGATGCCGATCGTGACCCTCCCCTTCATGATGGCCTGGCTGGCTGCTCCCGTCCTGACCTGGGCTCTGGGTCGGCCACATCGCACACGGACAACCGTCTTGCCCGAAGCCGATCTCCGATTACTGAGAATGACGGCATGCCGGACATGGGCCTACTTCGATCGTACCATCGGACCCCCTGAACCCTGGCTACCACCGGACAATCTGCAGGTCAAGCCGTCGAGGGGCATCGCACACAGAACGTCGCCGACCAACATGGGACTGGCCTTGTTGGCCGTCCTGTCGGCCGTTGATTTCGGATACCTGACGCACCAGCGTGCCGTGTCCATGCTTGGCCATATGCTCGAATCCATGCAACGACTCGATCGCTACAGGGGCCATTTCTATAACTGGTACGACACGAGGAACGCATCCGTCCTGCGTCCCCGCTATGTTTCGACCGTGGACTCAGGAAATCTGCTGGCCTCACTGATCGTGCTCCGGCAGGGTCTGATTGAGATGAGCATAGCCGGCGGACCACCCGGACCCATCTCGCACCCCGAGGAGGGCCTTACAGACATACTGGAGGTGCTCAAGGAGGAGGTAGAAACACGTGCAGACCGCTTGGGAACGCCACTTCTGAAGGAAATCACAACCCAGATCGATGAACTCATGCGTACGATTTCCGGGGAGGCCAGGGGTCTTGAGCGTGAGCAATGGCTGGTGCGGGCCGATCAGCTTGAAAGCGCCCTGATGCCACTGCAAGAGGACGATGTGTCCGGAGACCTGGCCTACTGGAGCCGGCAGCCGGCGCGCCACCTGCGCGCCTTCGGGGACGCCCCGAAAGGCATCATGGACGGGTTGACCGAGTCGACGCAGGTGCTGATCGGGCTGTGTGATGACCTTATCCGACCGATGGAGTTCGGCTTTCTCTTTGATGCCGACCGCTCCCTGCTGACCATCGGCTTCAATGAGGACCGCATGGCACGCGACCATGCAACCTATGACCTCTTTGCCAGCGAGGCCCGCGTGGCCTCGTTTCTGGCCATTGCCCGAGGAGACCTGCCCGCCCGACACTGGTTCCATCTGAGCCGTCGCTTGACTGAGGTTGGCAGTGGCCGTGCTCTGGTGTCCTGGGGAGGCACCATGTTCGAGTACCTGATGCCCCTGTTGTTCATGAAGCGGTATGAACATTCCCTGCTCGATGAGACCTATACCCATGCCGTCAAGGCCCAGATTCATCGGGGACGTGAGCATCAACTGCCTTGGGGTGTGTCGGAAAGCGGATACGGCATGCTGAATCTGGACATGGACTATCAGTACCGCGCCTTCGGCGTACCCGAACTCGGGTTGAAGCGAGGGCTTGCCCAGGACTATGTCGTTGCGCCGTATGCAACGTTGCTTTCGCTGGCTGTGGATCCAGAAAGCGCCCTCGAGAACATGAGGGTACTTAGCAAGGCGGGGCTGCTTGGCTCGATGGGTTACTATGAGGCCGTGGATTACACCCGCGAACGGACAGGTGCTGGCAGTATCCCGGCTATCGTCTATTCCTACATGACGCATCATCAGGGGATGGGTTTGCTGGCCATCTGCAATCTTCTTTTCGGTAATGGGATGCAACGCCGTTTCCATGCCAGCCCCCTCGTGCGTTCGGTCGAGCTGCTTCTACAGGAAAAACTGCCTGATGTCATCGAATTGACAACCGTGCATGCTGTCTCCGCGCAGCGGGAGCCGAGGGATACCTCCCACGTCGAGACAGCCGTCACCCATATTCCGCGTGCGGGCGTCGATGCAGACACGCCCCACGCCCTTTTCCTGACCAATGGCCGACTGCACACGTGTATTACGGCAGCCGGAACAGGATATACAGCGCTTGGGGACGTTCAGCTGACCCGTTTCACACCAGACAGGATTGCCGACGGCGATGGCCTCTTCATCTACATTCGCGACACCTGTAGCAACGCCCTCTGGTCAACAGGACATCAGCCCGTGCAGCAGGAGGCGGACCGTTATGATGCCTGGTTGCACATCAACAAATTCGAATCGGCCCGTGTGGACAACTGGATAGAAACGTTTACGGAGGTATGCATCTCTCCTCTGGATGACATCGAGTTGCGCACGGTCACGCTTACCAACTATTCCAAGGAGGAGCGGCGTCTTGAGATAACGAGTTTCACCGGCGTGTCCATGCTGGAGAGACGCTCCTATGAAGACCATCCTGCCTTCCACAATCTCTTCGTTCAAACGGAATATCTGGATGAACACCAGACGCTGCTGGCGCATCGCCGACCGCGTCGAAGCGAAGAGGACGAACTCTGGATGATTCACGGCCTCATAGACCATGATCAGACTGACACCGCGGACCCTGTGCGCTATGAGACGGATCGGAAAGCCTTTCTGGGCAGGGGGCGTACCCCGGCACACCCCATCCGGCTGTGTCCGGACTGCCCGCCAGCCCATCAACAGGCCTCTGGGGCAAACGGGATACATGGAGCACTGGGCAGTGTCCTGGATCCCTGCTTGAGTCTGTCATGCACGGTCGTGATAGGACCAGGGGAACGCACCAAGGTTACGTTCACGACCGGTGCGGCACGCTCGCGAAGCAAGGCCGAATACCTGGCCGACCAGTATGACAACCCGCAGGCTGTCGAACGTGCCTTCCATCTGGCCGAGGCCTACGGAATCATCCAGCTGAATAATTTTGATCTCCGTCCTGAGCAGGCATTGACTGCCCAACGGATAGGCGGCGCGCTGCTTTTCGGGCATCCCGGACTTCGAGCTCCGGCCTCAGTGCTGGAACGCAACCGCGCCCAACAGCCTGCGCTGTGGGCCTATGGTATTTCAGGGGATCGACCCCTCGTCGTTGCGCATATTCCCGACGATACCCACCTGGATACGGTCAGGCTGCTTGCACGCGCACATGCCTTTTGGCAGTACAGGGGTCTGAACACGGACATCCTGTTCGTGTACGAATCCGAGGCATCCTATCTCGATGATCTGGGAGATCTGGTCCAACACGCCGTCGAAGTCCCGGGTCGGATCGTGGATGCGACCAAGGGAACCGTGTCCCTCAGGCGCCTTGACGACATTCCCGAAACCCATCTGACCCTGCTACACACCGTAGCAGCCGTCGTCATCAGGGGAGACATCGAATGGAAAGATGACCTGGGCGCCGCGACGAATACCATCGTGTTTCAACCCCGCACAGGGGACAGGCGTACGCCCGGAGAGCAGGAAGACAGGCCGACAAAACCCAACGGCTCCCAGGATGTCCTGGGCGAATTCAACACAGCCGACCAGGAGTTCGTCATCAACCTGCCGAGCGGCCCACAGGGCCCCCAACTGCCGCCCATGCCGTGGGTCAACGTCATTGCCAACGATACGCTCGGGTTCGTTGCCACTGAGCGGGGCGGTGGTGTTACCTGGAGTCGGAACAGTCGCGAAAACAGACTGACACCGTGGTCCAACGATGCCACATCCGACCCGGTTGAGGAAGCCATCTATCTGCGTGATGCCCGGAGGAAGGATTTCTGGTCGCCCATGCCGGGCCCCGCACCGGACGGGGGATCGTATGAAGTGCGACACGGCTTCGGCTACACGACGTACCTGCATGAGGCAGCCGGCATGCGGGAGGAAACGACCCGGTTTGTTGCCCCCGAAAAACCGATCAAGATCACCCGCCTGCGCCTGATCAACACGTCAGACGCCCCACGCCATCTGCATGTCGTCTTCTACAACCGACTGGTACTTGGTGTGACGGCGCAACGAAGCGCTCCCTTCGTCGTGACCCGGCGCCTGGAAGAACCGGATGCCATTGTAGCAAGGAACGCATACAACAATGAGTTCGCCCAGCTGACGGCAGGCGCTGCCCTGCTGCCCGGATCCCTGGCTCACACTCCGAGCTTGACGGCGGACCGGGGCGCATTCCTGGGACGTAACGGCCATCTCTCAGCGCCTGCAGCCATCACCTCCACACACCGCCTGGATGGTTGGACCGGGGCCGGTAGAGAGCCCTGTGCGGCGTTCATGGTGGAACTGACCCTGCCAGCCCATGCATCAACCACCTGCAGCATGATCATGGGGCAAACGGATTCTGAGCAAGAATTCGTGACATTGATCCAGGAACTGTCCAACGAAGGCGCCCTGGAAGCCACGCTTGAAGCGGCAAAGGACAGATGGGCCTCACTCTGTTCCCGTTTGGTCATCCGGACACCCTCAGAGGCCCTCAATGCGGTCGTGAATGGATGGCTGATCTACCAGACCGTAGCCTGCCGCCTCCTCGGGCGGACCGCTTTCTACCAGTCGGGCGGCGCCATCGGTTTCAGGGATCAGCTCCAGGACGCGGCAGCCCTGTTGGCCCTCGGCCCGGAATGGACGCGACGGCAGATCCTTATCCACGCAGCGCGGCAATTTGTCGAGGGCGATGTGCAGCATTGGTGGCATCCTCCCTCCGGGCGAGGGGTTCGAACCCGGATCTCGGATGACCTGCTGTGGCTACCCTGGATTACTTCCGAATACCTGCGCTGGACGGGAGACGATGATCTTCTCGAGGAAGTGGTGCCCTTCCTCGAGGGGTTACCGCTTACCGATCAGGAACACGAACGCTACTTCACCCCCACCCCGTCCCACGAACAGGCATCGGTCCGGGAGCACTGTTTTCGCGCAATCGATCGTTCCCTTCCCGTCGGCGTCCATGCCCTGCCGCTCATCGGTACGGGAGACTGGAATGACGGCATGGACCGGGTTGGAGATGCAGGGCGGGGTGAGAGTGTATGGCTCGGACTGTTCCTCTACGATATCCTGAATCGATTCATTCCGATATGCGATGCAGCCGGTCAGGAGCAGCGGGCAGCAACCTATCGACATGCCGCCCGGGAATTGAAACAGGCCGTCAATACAGCTGGATGGGACGGCGGGTGGTACAGGCGGGCTTTCTATGATGACGGGACGCCCTTGGGCTCCGCAGAATCCATGGAGTGTCGAATTGACGCCATGTCCCAGGCATGGGCCATATTGACACAGGCTGCCCCGAGGAGCCGCGCGGAAACGGCCCTCGATGCTGTTGAGGAGCACCTGGTGGATCCGGAGAACGGCCTGATCCGGTTGCTGACACCCCCGTTCGACCGCACGGAACACGATCCCGGGTACATCAAAGGGTATGTGCCCGGTGTACGGGAAAACGGGGGGCAGTACACCCACGCTGCAATGTGGGTGATCCAGGCCTTTGCACACCTGGGGCGGGGAACCCGGGCATGGGAACTCATCGACATGCTCCTTCCCTCCAATCACCTCAAGACGCCGGGTGGACAGAACAGGTATCAGGTCGAGCCCTACGCCCTGGCCGCAGATGTCTACGCCGTACCCCCGCATGGTGGTCGCGGCGGCTGGACATGGTATACCGGCTCAGCGGGATGGATGTATCGGTTGGTACTGGAGTCCATTCTCGGCCTCTCCGTGGAGGAGGGCGGGCGCCTGGTCATCCGCCCCTGCCTGTCCAAGACCTGGGAGGGATATACGATCACTTGGCATGTACCTGAAACCGCTCTCACGGCAGAGATCAGCGTACGGAATCCGGACGGGGTAGAGACGGGGATACGATCGTGCACGGTCAATGACCAGCAGGTGCCGACCGAGAAAGACCGGGTCATCCTTCCCCTCCCTTCTGGGGGTGGCGACGGCACAATGACCACGATGCGTGTCGAGATCGTTATGGGAGCGCAGCCGGATCAGTGTGACGGCTCCTCCACGTCATTCGACTCATCGCCGTAGTAGCACTCATCGACTTGCCTGTCCGCCTCGCTGATGGGCTCATTTTCGTCCGTGACCTCCAGTTCGTAGTGCTCTGCGGCCTCTTTTTGCTCAGGATCGGCGCCTTCGCCAAGGTACTCCATCGGATCGTCCCGGATGTCGGGATTGTCGAAATGTGTATCGGAGTGCATGGTCTCTTCCTTCATGTGAATGACAGGGTGTCCCTTCCATCGTAGCCAACCCAGCACTGGGACGGCGACAGGGCATTCCTTAAAGACATCTGGGCGCGGCATGGAAGGTGCTCTGTAGGGAGGGTCCCGACGCCCAGTGGGGCCCTGGATGCCGCACAGGAGCAGGGCCCTGACGACCTACTGCGTGATTTACCTACACCGAACAGGGATGGAATCCGGCTTTCCCCGTGGCAGAGGCTTGGGTACCATGATGCTCGATTGCAACGTGAAAAAAGTGTAGGTATGAAACCGATCCGTGTCCTTGTATCCGACGCAGATGTACTGGCCCGTCACAAAATCATTTCGGTGCTTGAGGCAGCCGGAGACATGGTGTGTGAGGCTGTGTCACCAGAGGGTGTAGACCTGCTGGCAAACATTGCCGAAGACCCTCCGGATGTACTGCTGCTGGATATGGAGGAGACATCAAAGAACGATCCGTACTTGCTCTCGCGCATCCACGAGCTGCGACCGGGGCTGCCTGTGGTCGCCTTGGTATCGCGCAGCAAAGGGGGAGCCGAGTTGACCATCGACTTGCTGCTGGAGGGCCTGTCTGAATTTGTGACCAAGCCCGAAAACGGTTCGAATGTCCTCTTTGCTGATGACCATCTACAAAAGCGCCTGCCACCGATCCTGCGTATGGCCGCAGGGCACCATCACGTCCGCTCACATCCGGCACGAGGTCGTGACGGGCTGCATGCGGACACCAGTCAACGGAGCGATGCGGCGACGGCCATTGCCATCGGTGGCTGCAGCGGCGCCGTCCCCATACTGAATGATCTCCTCGCAGGGCTCGCTCCTTCGCCGGCCTGTGTACTTGTAGCCCAGCATATGCCCCGGTTTTTCACCACTGCGCTGGCCAGGCGGTTATCCTTGGTCTCGGCACGCCCCGTGGTCGAAGCCTCGAACAACGACCTTCTCGATTCCGATACAATCTGGCTCGCACCGGGTGGCCATCACATGGGCATACGGGTGGCCGGTTATCATCACCACCTGCATGTACATCGGGGCCGACGTGAATCCGGATGCCGCCCTTCCATTGATGCGCTTTTCCGGAGCGTGGCCGAGACGTTCCAGGAAGGAGCCGTTGGCATCATCCTGTCAGGATGCGCCATGGATGGCCTGAGGGGCTGTAGAGCCATTCGCGACCATGGCGGACGCGTCCTTGTGCAGGATCCCGACACGGCGCAGGTACCCGATTTGCCCAACGCCGTGATTACTGAGGGGCTGGCAACTCATGTACTGCCCCCCGACGAGCTCACTGTCCTCATGAATCGAGAAGCATCCCGGGCACCTCTCCCCGCCTTCCCACTGACCTAGACAGGCTCCCTCCCGAGGGGTCCCCTCACAGGAGAAGGGCCTCCAGGCGCGCAGCCGATCATCCCAATCAATGAATCCATTCCCATGAAATCACCACAACTCATTCGGTGGCTCGATAACCCTGTTATACCCCCTGCAGCCTTGATTGGCGGTAAAAATGCCTCCCTGGCCGAGATGAATGTCAAGCTGTCGAAACACGGCATCCGTACGCCCGACGGATTTGCGACAACGATCTTTGCCTTCCGCAGATACCTGTACCACAATCATCTGGAAGACCCGATCCACTGCATACTCGAAAACTATGAGAATGACGGAATACCCGTTGAGTGGGCGGGCAATGACATCCGGAGTTTGATTCTGGGCGGATCCTTTCCAAGAGACGTTGAAACCGCCCTTCGCGAGGCCTACGATCAGTTGGCCCAACGTGCCGATGCCCCGGATGGACTCGTTGCCGTCGCTGTGCGATCCAGCGCTACAGCAGAGGATCT
>Ga0075480_10000974_pt1 | contig 17812 bp, 16 predicted proteins | sample DEB08_DNA_7_FD_81590 | JGI IMG/M metagenome (GOLD analysis project Ga0075480, IMG submission 81590) | Aqueous microbial communities from the Delaware River and Bay under freshwater to marine salinity gradient to study organic matter... | ecosystem: Environmental > Aquatic > Marine > Coastal ... | reverse complement strand
GAATATTTTGAAATGGATGGAAATTCATATCTTGCCTATACAGAATATGACGCATATTACCAATATCTGTGTAATGCTTATTATACGCCTCTGCCGAATGGCTATAATTGCCAACCAACAGGTTTGGGGAATTACCTTTGCTATAATATTTGTCCCGGTGCAGCAACCCAAACCAACTCAAAAGTGATGAAATATAACACAGGAAGTAGCGAATTCGAAATCTTCCAAAATGATCTACAGACTTTTGGTGCAATAGATTTTGAATTTTTTCAAATAGACGGATCATCATATCTTGTAGTAGCTAATAATAATAAGTTTATCCCAAATGTCCAAGCTGTTACATACGAAATTGATTCACAGATCTTTAAATCCGATAAAAATAATGATGGTAAGTTTGCAGCGGAAGAAGATATAGAGACTAAAGGAGCAACGGATTGGGAAGTGTTTGTTATGAACGGAAAGACTTACTTGTCTGTTTCGAATTCGCGTGATGATTCTGGAGATCTATCACAAGATTCTGTAGTTTATCAATATGACGGGACAACCGTTGTTACAGTTCAAGAGATTGCAACAGATCATGCGGCAGACTCGGAATATTTTGAAATAGATGAAAGATCATATTTGGCGATAGCCAATTATTATAACAGTAGTTTTTCCACATATACTACCAAATCAACCATATATTTGGCGGACGAAGCGTATTCCTGTGGGACATTTGACGAGTGTACCAGCAACCCATGTCAGAATGGAGGAACGTGTGTAGATAGTATAAATAGCTATACTTGTACATGTGCTTCTGGATATTCTGGAACATTGTGCGAAACTTCATAACCAATCAAAGATTCAGAATTATCTTTGGTTTAAGTGGTTTCATATAAATTTTATATATAATTTTAAACCCTTTCATATATTTGTCTTGCTTTTTATAATTACCAATAAAAGTAAAAGCAAATAAATGTTTATTATCATTACAACTCTTTGAAAAGATACCTCTAACACAAAGTTTATTTCTTGGTGGTGTTCTTAAGGTGTAGAATTTATAACACATTTGAGTGATAAAATAGGAAAATATACAGTATTGTGGAGCAATCAATGCGCAAGTATAGAGAAGTTCATTTCCATAGAACATTATAGGAATGTGAGGTAGGCTATTTCAATGGAACAAACACTTAACAAGATTTATTATATGCCAATTACAATCAATTTTGTTTTGTTTTGTTTGGCAAGTTATACATACACTCTGGCTGCGTCCTACATTTTAAAAACGAGCCTCGTATATAGCCTCGGGTATATCGCGCTCTACACTCTGGCTGTGTCCTACATTTTACAGACGAGCCTCGTATGTAGCCTCGGTATATTGCGCTCTACACTCTGATTCTTCCCAAAAAAATGTATATAAACTTTGGCTATTTTCACTCCCTACGCGATTTGTACGGGCAAAAAATAAAAATATGTGGGAAAATGTCAAAAAATGACAAAAAATGACGAAAAATGACAAAAATTCACAAAAAAAATCCAAAAAAAAGAAGTATAGTAAAAATTTTCCAGGGAAATAAAAAAAACAGTCCTTAAAATTAATTATTTTTTTTAAAAAAAACTCTATTTCCGCTATGAAGTGGGGTTACAAATAACATTTTTGCGGAAAGCGATCATTTTTTTGAAATAATTTACTATTTTATAAGCAGAAACTATAAGTAAAAAACAAAAAAGGCACTCTCTAATACAAAAACACTGTAAAATACTTTCATCTATTTGAGTTAGTTTGTATGCTAACAGAAAATTCTTATCATTTCCTTGTTTAAAAGCATTGCGGTGAAGGTTTTAATACAAATGAAAGGGATATTAATTTTTTTGTTAATTTATGTATAAAATTAGCACAAGGGGTCACGGCCCCCGTTCTATATTATAAAATTGTGTGCTTAAATTATATTATATATAAAATTAGCACAAGGGGTCACGGCCCCCGTTCTATATTATAAAATTGTGGCTTATGGCTTACGTTTTATAATGTAAGAATTGTGTGCTTAAACTATATTAAATGTAATTTAAACACTAGGGCTTATGGCTCACGTTTTATGATATAAGAATAGAGTGTTAAATTTTATATTTAAATTAATAAAAATATTCAATGCCGTTTCTTTGAATTAAAACCATCACCATGGCGTCAATTGAGGTAACATTATTTTTTTTGTGTATTCTCTACATCCCTTCTTATTCTATTAAGCTAGTTTTCGATCTATTCTTTATGAATAAAATAACAACAAGGAAAATATCAAAGATGATTGGAGTTAATTTTTTTAAGACTTGTTAATTTATTATACTTATTCTTATTTTTTTGTTGATATTTCCAAAATAGATTGAAGTTGGCAACAACATGATGAGAAGGAAAGCAACACAGATGTTGACAATGATCAACGATCGATGCCCCCTTTTCTGATTCCATGTTTGTGATTGTTATTTTCTGTTTGTTATTTTTTTGTCAAACATCTCTTTTTAGATTTTTCTGTTGATATTTTTACACTATTAGATTATCGACAAAGAACAAAGGAATGAAAATAATGATGAACATGGGAATGAAAACAATAATGGGGTAAGATAAACATTTTTATATTTTTTCACGGTACTTTTGTTGATATTGATTGTATAAGTATCCAGTGTTAATTGAAGATTTCCCTTCAACCCAACAACACGAGAAAAATCTATTTTTTTCTGTCTGGAAATGACACTTTGAATTTGTTGAGTTTATTTATAGAAACCGTCAATAATCTTCCTTTCAGAAGTCGGTTGATTTGTCCTATATGTAACCTCATTTTTTGTATTAGGTTGTGTCATTATCATCTGCGACAACAAAGACAACCACATTTTCATTTGATATAGTGCAAGGTGGATGTGTACCGTATTGTCTTCAGCTAATTCTTCCTGGAGTTGATGTTCTACAAACACTACAAAGTATAGAACCCAATAAATATGATATTTTTTCCCCAGAGACAGTGAAAAAAACACTACGTGCACATAAATATAATTATAAAAAAACGAACCTACATGATGCTGTCACATCAACCTCCGGTGCCTATCTTGTTTTTGGGACTCTCAGTTGTCTATTTACTGGACGGTGGATAAAGGAATGTGTTGACAATAACTTCTGGGGATATACTAAAGAGACTGTGTCTCCTCATACATTTCATTGTGTTTTGATTTTGGATGGTAGATTGCATTGCCATAATCTTATGTCCGAGGACAATGTTCATTTTAGTATTCCGGCTATAGATGCCATTTTTTACAAAATGCCAAAAGATATTACTTTAACACCTCGTCATTTTCCTTCTTGTAATAGGCAAGTACCAGTACCAAGAAAACGTACCAAGAAAAGACGAACCGAACAAAAACAATTTATTACCCAATATTCTTATTTGCACAGCGTTGGGAATGTTTTGAGTATAACAGCTAGTATAGATTAGACTTATTTTATTGCATCTAACTAGGCTCATTATTTTTGTCTTTTTTATTTCAATAAAGTAAACGAACGTGACTTTATTTTGTTTCCTCTCTTATCAACGTATTCTGTTTATAAATGAATATGTAATTAAAAGAATAAAAATATTTTGGTTTAAAAACATACTGGTACAATAAAATAACCTTGCCATACAAATGATTGGACATTTTTGTATATTTTCAAGTGACAACATGGCATCCCAAATTTGTGCCTATCCCACGTTTTGTGTGACAGATTCAGATCTAAGAATGTTCCAGACTTTAGTAGCAGTAAATAAGAAATCAAAAATACACCAACACCAAAAGAAGAATAATAATAATGATGAAAAAACAAATTTCGGTTTAAATGATACTAACTCTAACCCACTTCCTATTATCACATCACATGTACCCTTGGCTGCTTCGACTCTACGACAGGCCAATAGAAAAATTGAAGACATCAAGCCTACCCCCCTAAATTTTATTTTGACAGAAAAATGCGAATGGACTATATATGACGAATGGCTCAATGGTGTTCGGCCAGTTGGGAGTTTTGAAATATATACATTTGTAGTGACTCTTCAAAAGAAACTGAACAAATGTAAACTAAAAATCTGGTAGTACATAATATTTTTTTATCATGGGGGATCTTGAAACGGCACTTCGCGCATGTAAGGAAATCGGGATTATTCGGAACAGGATATCCCGTGGACACCAACAGCAGCATGCGCTGTCTATTGGAGCACAAGAAAAGAACAAGGCAAGACATGGAGTACCAAATGCAAACAAAATTATTCCAACACATATAAGCCCGGGAGATTTGTTTCGGTATGAAGTGTTTGCAGAGACGCCCGCGGATATTTCCGGATCGAGAGAGACGCTGTATCACGCTTGGATCCGCGTACCTTCGCGAAATAGTTTGGCTAGAAACTGTGATGCTTGTCTTAGTCGACACTCTCAAAAAAATATGTGGTGTTCGGCCAATCATTCTAATCAACGAGCTGCTGTTTCGTGGATGGATAATATTGTCAAGCCGTACCAAGGGTGGTTACAGAACCGACCCACTCATAAATTGTTGGTCAAATTAGATACATTTGACAAACCAGAGCTACTTGGAAATTCTCCACTGCGATGTATCAAATGGGTTTTGCCGCTTGGCTCAAAGTGTGGAAGAGCTGTTTTTCAGGGACCATCCAGAAATAATCACACTACAGACAAGACGTTTAGTTACTAAGACGAATGTGAATTTGTGTCATGCTCAATGCTGTTTTGTGTACTTGGATCTGGGAGGAAGAGAGTGATATCTAGCATAGGTTTCTTCCAAGTAACATGGTCGACAAAGAAATCAATTTGAAACATGGCCTCCATTTCCTGATCGGAAAAGTGTACTAGTTTTGTGGCAGGGCTGACAGGAATGCCGTGTCGCGCTTGTTTCAAAAATAGTGCCACTGTATCTATTGTTTTTGATCTAGCATGGATATCATTTGCCCGGCGGTTCGCTTCATGACGTAATTTACTAAGTGGATTTTTTGATGTCGCCTGTCGCTTTTGTGCCGGGATGGATTGGAAATACATGACAATGTTTAATAATATATTCAGACGAACAGGATCTTTGGCAATGGGGTTGTTTCCCTGTGTAAGATCTTTGTCGTAATATTGCATCATAAAATAATATCGTGAAAGATCTTCCCAGTAATCCATGACATTATTAAGAAATGATCGTGACCACCATGAATTATATCCAGAACAAAGCATGTCGCAAAGACCCGAGGCATTTTTCAAAAAGAAAAGAGCTGTGTGGTAACAACGCGCAATGATGTAATAATACTTGGTACATTCTTCTGTATTACTAGGATCGATGAATGCCAGTCTTTCATCGACAAGACGGGTTGCCTGTTGAATAAGAATAAATGCCAACACAATGGACCTGAGATCACATATGTTTTTCTTGGAAAGAAACCAGACATGTTGCTTTGCAGGTAATGCTGGCATGTCGATCCATGATATGGTCTGTACTTTATAAAGCCAGGCCTGAACATTACAGAGATGTACAAGAGATGCGTGTATGTCCTGAGCATCTGCCAAAGATGCAAGTGCCTCAAATCCCGTCTTTACAATAAAGGCCGCATCGTATACAATGATTTGATCCGAACATAGCTTCCCAACCACAAATGGACAAGGTACTTCCTGAGTAACATAAAGTTCAATATCACCAGTCTCAACAAATTGTCGAAATTCTGTGCAATACTGTTTAAAATCATTACGTATGGCACGATGTACTTGCACATCATTCATACTAAATTGCAAATCGCCCGATCGACTATTTTCTGGAATGGTGATCAGTGTCGCAAAATCAGTCTGTGTCATATCCAAACACTCGCGGGTAATGTCGCTGGAATCCACAGGAAAGTACACCCTTGCAAACTTTGGATGTGCCATGACGAATCTGTTCTGGAAAAATGTCACGTGTCTGTTGATAATACCTCCAACTCGGATTGTGTCTGTGATCGGGATTTATATTAATAACATGGCAGGTCCAAGTAGGAATTTTATGACAAATGTTGTGCCTTTGTCATATAAATGTATTTCAAAGAAAAGGTTATACTACCCTATCCGTATATTTGGAAAAATACACAAAGATACTCGATGTTTATAACTACATATCCATTATTCCAAAATGGACGACCCGGCGTACGAACGTATTAAAAAAGCAGTCTCCTACATGCTTGTTATTGAAGGGGACAAAAGAAAGGGAGTTTTCAGTGGAACAAACTCTGACTGGAAAAAAAATAGAGGAGAGTCACAGAACATTGGTGATGATGATGATGATGATCATAGTGACAGCGATATATCATATTTTTCTGAATATGACGAAGATAGTGACAGAGATGATCTTATTCCAGCGGCTCAACCATGCTCAAAACATTGGTTATGTGAATCCGAAATGGAATTTAAAAAACAAGAAGACCGGGTCAATGCTATGATTCTTTCTCCAGAACTTTCCACAAAAGAAAAACGCAGGATTGCTGATGAAAATATGAGCAAAATTGTGACCGGCTACTTTCTAGAATCTGAATCGGAAACGGAAAGCACTGAAAGTGACACAGATGATGAAAATGAACAGAATCGGGAATTACAGGATGTAGATGATGAGAATGAGAACAATCGGGAGCATCGTAATAGAATTAATGGAAATGGGCCGAATCGGGAATTACATTATATAGATGATGAGAATGAGAACATTCGGGAACGTCGTGATAGGATTTATGGAAATGGGCCGAATCGGGAATTACAGGATATAGGTGATAAAAATTGGAATAGTTGGGAACGTCGTGATATGTTTGATGAAAATGAGCTGAATCGGGAATTACAGGATATAGGTGATGAGAATTGGAATAGTTGGGAACGTCGTGATATGTTTGATGAAAATGAGCCGAATCAGGAAATTGTAGATGAAGGGGGATATTCATGGACTGATAGTATGTTTTCACCCGAACCAAAACAAAATGAAAATAGGATGTAGATAGTGTATGATAAAAATGATTTATGAAAAATAATACAAAAAATGGAAAGCAAGAAGAGAGAAGGGAATCAAAAGAAAATAAGAGATTAATCCACAATTTAAACACATTATTCTTTAAAAATATATCCGAGTCGATTAAAACAGAAAATAGATTATGAATAATTTTATGTAATTAAAGGAACAGTATTCTCTGTTAAATCACTTGAGCTGGATATTTTTTCTGTGACAGTATCCTTTGCTGTATGTAATAAGTAATCTTCAAATGCGCTCATGTATTGAATGTTTATCATTTCCCTTTTAAAAACCGGAGTTTCGACCCTGACTCTTTCTGTCAATGCACATGAGCGACATTTCCAATTCCAAAATGTACAATAACATGGCTGTTCACCAATTTTGCGTGTTTCTTCAGAAACTACGGTGCCCACCTGTGTTTCTGCTAGTGTTGCGTTGACAGTGCTAAAAAGAATACATCCACTATATCCTTCGTCTTCTACATATCTAGTTCTGATGTACACCGCTGTTCCCGTTATACCCCCATTACTATCCTGCTTGATAATTTTGAAAAATTTTTCAGGAGATTTAGGGTTATTACTGTCGTTACTCTGAGTAAGATTATGTACAATCGTTTCCGGGAGAGCATGTTTGTATAATTGGACAAATTTTTCATAAACTTCATCTATACTGTTTTCGTTGTGAATGCAATCATATCCAGAAACGGCATCGAAATCATTAAGTAATACTGCTTCTAGTTGAGATTTGGCTACGGATGTTGAGTCTGTTTTGGGAATGATATATTCTCGACTGTGCATTGCAAATTCGTCTTGCATACTATATTCTTCAGATGAACGTTTTGATCGTTCGGATGGTATGATTGCATGTATTGTATTCCATGCCTGCCTGACATGTATGTTGTCACTGTCATAATAGGCTATTGCTAAAAAGGCAACAACGCCTATTTCGAACAAACGAAGAATCATTTTGGAAAATAAAAATGTTGTGTCATGTCGTCTTCGACCTTTGTTAAATCTCTTATTTATTTTTGAATACAAAATAAAAATAAAAAATACAAGGAAAAATCGAGCGTGTTTTCAAATTATGATGACAATTTTATTGGTGTATTATAATTCTTGTATACAAAACATCCATTTATAATAGAACAATATGTATCTTGATATACAAGAATGGTTTTGTTTTTGGAATCATACTTCCAGAAAATTGCATGACGTAACGTAACAACTATATATACATTGCATTTCAAACCATACATATTCTCGAGAAAAAAGTATCAATCAACATAATTTTTGGTTGATATTCATTCTTGATTCGACGTCACTAGTTTCTGTAGTAGTATATGAGTTATATGTACTATATCCAGAGTCGGGATCACTCGTTTCCTCAAAAAACATAGGATCATATTCAATCTCCGAATTGTCCCAATCCGTATCATTTTCAATTTCCTCTTCTGTTTCTCTAGCGGTAGCATCGCTTAATTCTTCTGATTCAGAATCCACTGGAAAAGGAATGGTCGGAATTTCATTTGGTGTATATTCTTCATCATCAGAAAAATTGTTTTGGTCTCTGAAAGCGTCGTAGAGTGTAGGGTATCCATCGTCAGCCCTACCGCCTACTTGCATGTGATTGATATGTTTGTCGCGAGTATTCTTTTTATTCTCAAATGAATTTCCACCCACACTGTAGTACATTTCAACAGGCAAGTATCCGACTCGGTTTGTAATTGGCATGTGGTGAGACAAAACCGCCAAAGGACCGGCAAATTTTGCTGCCTTTTCTGCAAACTTTAAATCTCTTTCTAAAGTTTTCAGTTTTCCCTGAACCGCAAGGGCCTGTGAACTATCTGCTTTTGCCGAACACGGATACGCAGCAACCATCAGCGGCATGGTGCCAGGATTGTGAGCATTGTTTTCTATGCTTAGTGGCGCAGTAATGAAAGGCTTGGTTCTACACGAAGAGGTTGGCCTGTCGTCCATGATAGCAAGCGGTACTAACAAACGCCACAAGTCAAGGGTTTTTTGATCCTGTGTAACATTAAATACGGTATCCAGAGACCATTTTCCTTTACTTGGACCTTTTAAGAATCGATTATATTCTACTGCGTTACTTTTGTTTTTTTGCTCGTTTACAATACGCATTTGTTCCCCTGTACTTGGGTTGATTAACATAGCCGCAAACACATAAAATGAATCGTCCTTTCCCTCCTCAGGGATACTTTCCATACTGAGAACTGATAAAAAATCATTGTGAATATTTTTTTTTATAGTTGAAAAACAGCTTCTGTTCTTGATGGCTTGTTCAAGAAATTTAGACTCTTCGTATATTTTGTTGGCAGGTGTCCAACCTGTTCCATCCGCCGTTCCGATTGGAACCCAGTTTGTATCCCAATACTTTTCTTTTAATAACCACACCATACAAAAATGAACTTGTGGGGGTTCTGTTTTAAAGAATGGATCAGTGTCTCCGTTCATGGTTGAATTTTGTGATAGGTGTGGTGCGCGTGTTCCGAGTAAGGCTTGATAAATATCATAGTGCTCTAAAACTTGTTTCATGCGATCAAATACACTGTCTTTTTTCCAATTTTGTTTCATGAACAAACGGAATAAACTGACAATATAGTTTCCCGAATCTTCACAATCACCAGAAAAAAGATATTCCGATGGTAGGGCACCATGGAATGCCATATTACTAAACTGTTCTCCGACTTTTTTATTTCCACGACACTCTGATTCTTTTGGTGATTGTGAATAATCTGGGTCTGGTGTGTATAATGATGCTGTCCCAATACTATTAAACATCCGAATGGCCAAAAAGAAAACATCATTGTGGGATTGTAGCATATTATACGTAATTGGTTCTTGTGTTCGGTATTGGACACAATTGATTGCATTGTAAAAAATTGTCTCGAGTGATTTCGGATGTGTTATCCAGAATGGATTGCTTACAATACTTGCAGGCATACAAATATTTAGAGATTTACCTTCTTTTAGCCATACATCTACATCTGTTTTGCTAAAATAGATGTGATCTGTGTATCCATACAGGCTGTTTTCTGCATGATGTGATTTTCTAAGATTGTACTCTATAGTAGAATCCAATGTTTTTAGAAATTTGTTACAACGACGCTGTACACTTTCAATGTCCTCCTCCATCTCATAGAGAAAATGTGGTCTGATAAAAACATTCAAAACGGCATAGCTTGGTGGTCGGGCATCGTATGTTGTAGATGGAACACCATACTGTGTGAACTTGAACTTGAGTGGTACATTTAATTTTTGGAATACAGACGGCGCTAAAATTAAATGTTTATAAATACCCATGACATCATATCCATCCTCACACTTTGTTAGTGTCCATGCGATAATGTGTATTACCCATGGCTCCTCTATGCATTCGTCTGGAATTGATAACCCCTGAACACGTATCATTCCACGGGCGTCTGCTCGCATTGTTTGAACAAACTGGCGCTGCTCTTCTGCTGATAAGGCGCGTTCCTCAACATGAGGGCATACCAATTCCACTGTAACAAGACGGTTTTTATCATCGTTGTTCTTGTCATTGACAAGATGCACATCAAATGCAAGTTTATGTGTCATTCTGCCAATATAGATGTTATTGTACACGACAATGAGAAATGTATTTATTTTTATTTTTCAAAAGGAAAAGATAGCTTTAAACCAAGCCAAATCAACATAGAATGAAAAGATAGAAATAAATAGCCAATCATGGATTCGTCCATCTATATTGTTGGCGACGAGTTTACAAATACGTTTGAGGAGCTACTTGTGTCATCGCAAGTGGCAACAAGAAAAGATGGTGTTTTAAGCAATGCTGTGCGTACAAAGAGTGAACAACCAACAGATGGCCCTTATGCAGGGAGTTTAAAAAATATGTTTTACACTCACCAAAAAAAATATAAAAAATATATTGACGAATACACAGATGCATTTAAGATACGGTCCAGATGGGATGTTCTTTCTTCGGATACACAAGCAATCGTTTATAGAGATGAAGGAGAAACACGCTTGCGTCATATGCTAGATACACTGGTAACTTTAAATAAAATTACTACACAGAAAGACATGCCATTGAGCTCAAAACAATGCCAATGGCATTTACAAATGTTGGGCCCGTCTTTACCATATATTGTTGGCCCTAAGCGGTTCCGTGATAATTCCCGTAGGTACCTTTCTCTTATTGGTGCCACAGAAGTCCAGACCAATTGTTTTATCACAGCGCCGCGTCGAGAGGGAAAGACTGTTGGGATTGCGTTTTATGTTGCATGTTTATTATATGCAGTCCCAGATGCCGTCATAAGTGTATTTTCTCAAAGTCAACGAGCTTCAGGAAAAATGATGAAGGAAATTCTTACATTTTATAATATGTTCCCTGGTGCAAGAGACTCTATCATTCGCAATAACGCGGAAGAGCTCAGTGTTCGAATGGATGGAAATTTGCGTTCTTTGTTCTGCTATCCCGCTGCTGTTAACAGTAAGTTTTGTTTTTATTACAATATTCTCTAACAACATGCATGTCTGCCTCCAAAAATCAATAAATAGCACAGAAAATGTCCGAAACTGTTCATTTACAACATTGGTAAGTTGGGTGACACATGGCTAGAACAGTGTCATTTTTGTAAGCAAAGTATAAAGAAGCCAATTCAAGATGGATGCAGGACTCAAAACACACTTGGCAAAAAGGCGGCGCTTGGAAGATGGAACACCTTCTGCATTAAAAAAAATATTGACCGAGAAACAAGTTCGTAGACTGACAAAGATCCAAAGACGGCACAAGCAAAGGGACTTGCTAAAGAGGATGGATTCTGTTCCAGTTATATTACACGAAAGACGCCCCAAATACACATTTGTAGAATGCTTTATGGACTCCGAAGCAACGGACTCCGAAGTAACAGACTCCGAAGTGCTGGATTTGGAAGCAACAAACTCTGAAGTAACAGACCCCGAAGTGCTGGATTTGGAAGCAACAAACTCCGAAGTGTCTGACTCCGAAGTGCTTGACCCTGAAGTGGCGGATTTGGAAGTGGCTGACTCTGAAAGTAGTTTTAGTACTTCCAGTGACAATGTACATATCCAATGCGCTGCTTGTCACGATGGAATAGCTAATCAGTTTGCGCACATGGAATACGGTGGTTGTCTATATATAGACGAAGAAGAGGAGTGACTTGTTTGATATTTTTGGAAAATACTTTGTAAATATGATTCACTGATATTTCAGTGATGTAATTTATAATAAAATATTTGTTATGTTTTTGTTGTATTTTGTGTCCACCCAAAAACTAGGAGTGTATTGGATGGTATTAGTTATTGTGGCAATACCTGTCTCTTTATTGTTGTTCGAATGTCGCCAGCTTGGGTGGACAATGCAATTGTCCTAAGCACTTTTCAGTACGTTTAGAGCATGCACGAAGTTGATTTATATTAATGGGTTTTGCGTGCATGACATTGCATAAATAATCCATGCATTTGGCAATGTTTTCGTTCTTTCGCTTGCGTTGCTCCGCAGAACTTGCTTCAATTGTCAAAAACGTGTGCATTTCGGGGGTATTTCTTTCATACACAATAGGGTGTTGACTTCTTGGTGTCCACCAATCCTTAAAACTCCTTTGGACTTTGGATAAACTTTTCTCCGACCGGTGTATCACAGGTGTAGCATCAACAATTAAGCAAGCTCTTCCAAAAGAATCCAGTTGCAGTTCAGGTGTGCTTGGTATGTACCAAAGTGGTAAAGAGCACCACCACAATGCTATCCCACCATCGGTTTGAATATGAGGGGGGACAAAGTCTCGCCATAGGAGAAGCATGTCCGTGCGCAATATTGTACACCCGATTTCAATCGCATTAGTCACCCTTGCAATTGAATTTGCAGTTCCAAATTCTAAACGCGTTAAGATAAAATGTTGTTTGACATCACTTGGATGGATATAGGCCGGCATGCTTATAAGTGCATCTTGCTTTTTGATGATATTGAAGAGGAAAGGGATATCAATTAATGATATTTCCATGTCTAAATCTGTAAACCAAATGTACTTATACTGTCGTGCAATATCTTCCGGTGGCTGTACTTTCCAAATATATGCTTTATTCCCAGTCAAGTTAACTTTGTACTTGATTAAGTCTTTGTACCACGATGTTCTTTCATATGGTTGTCTGCAATTAGAATGGCCATTATCACAGTCATAATGAATTAACATCCAATCCAATGATATGAGCTCGGGTTTTGTTTTAATCATTGATTGGAGAGCGCGCTCAATCCCCACTACGGTTAATGCATTGTTATTCACAATCATTACAATAAGAACATCGAAGCGTTTACTTTTTGTTTTAAGAGTAACATTAGACTGGTGAGTGTAGTTCACCTCAGGAAACCATGTGGGACTAGCAAATGGTAACATTCCTCCCCGAAACGATCCGCTTTGAAAGTCGCACACAGTGCTTTTAGATAACATGCTGATGAACCACAAAATCCTGTCCAAGTACACGACACACAAAACAGCACATGCGAAAAGAAATGGTTTCCATGGTTTGCACCGAGCCATAGTGATGTGCTAGTACGAACATTATTGGACTTAGTTGATTACATTCTAATCCTGGATGGAGAGGATATATACATTCGCACTATTGCCCTGGGTACCACAGCTGGTATCACGGCTATTATTACCATGTCGTTCATTGTGTCGCGGGTATTTTGAGATATGTATTATTTTCAAAAAAGGTGTCATGCTTTATGTGTTTAAGCAACAGTTTGTTTTCTGCTACTCTCATTTTCACACACCACAAACAAAAGTAAATAGATGTAAATGATATTTATCGGGAAGTGCGTGGGGTATTTTTTTTCATGATGGAAAAATATCAGATATCTGCATGGCAGCCATGTATGAGGGCATTGTCATTAACGGCTGCTTCTCGTTTTGCTGATCTCATTGAGACACAAAAGTTTTCACAAGAAATTCTTTGCGAAACAATTTTTGCGTGCGACTCTTCTGCACTACTTTCCGCTGTGCGTGAGTGGAAGCTACTTATTCGTGAATTGAAAAATGGTACTCGGAGATATGGTATTTTTATTAGGGGTGGTGCCACTGGAAATTTTAATCAAAACAAGATTTCCCTGAATGTGGGAAAAGAAGGGGAGTTTCCCTATATTGTTGTTATGTATGATCATACTGAAAATAAGGACCCGACATTTCCTTGCTTTCTTGTATTGAAGATGTCCTCTGCGCAATCACTTTCGATTTGGAAACCCGCAAATGGCACCTTGGACTTCAAAACAATGTATACAAAGGAAAAACCCAAGGAAAAGGATAGTCCATCACTTCGTGAACTATATTTGAGTGGACGGGGCATGATGTGTTTTGTCGATTCTGGGATATTTGTAACTGAAGAGCAGTTGATGAACATGATTCTTGTGGATGGAAACATGAAGTACATACAGGAAAGATATATGGTCACTGCATTGTATTCCAAACATCTGAAAAAGATAAATCCATTTCTAACCATGTATTCTTCATTTTCCGATATGTTTCGCGTTTTGACAAAAGACGAGGTCCATATGCTTAATCAGGAATGGTGCCAAAATGTTTTTGATGCAGCAAAAAAGGCAGCTTCGTGTGAGAAACAGAAGTCACTTCCTTCCGGAGAAAACCAGAATACTACTATATTCACAGATGGTTCCGAAAACGAACAGGATGACAAACCTATATCAAAGAAAAGGAAGAATAAACAGAAACATACTGGAGGTAAAAAAACAAATTCCAAGCCACCTCGTCGTTCAGAGCGTCTTCAGCGCTTGTCTGTTCAAGAGGATGACTCTGGAACCAATAGTGATTCGGACACTTTAGAGTGCGACAGAAAAACAATCCGTGTTGCTAAAAGATTTATTGTGTCTGATGACGAATCAATCTATGGAGAGTTTTCCACTGTTGAGGTAGACGCAGAAGATGGCATGGAAAGTTACGATGATGGCGACGAAGAAAAATTGGAAGAGGGTGAATACGTCGACGACGAAGAGGATATTGATTTACTTGATGACATAGATGTAGAAGATATTCCACCCGAATTAAAATCGGCCTGTGCTGAATACGATAATTTTCTAGATGCGTTACAGCATAACAATGCCTTTATAAAAAACAAATACACGACATATCTTTTACCCAAATTTGGGCATGTCTGTGATGAGGACAAGGACCAATGGAATCGCCGGATATGTGCGTCGATTATTGCGTTGACTCCGAAGTTGCTTGAGGAGTATTCAACAACTACCGCTTTTGTATCTGGCAACCATCATTGTGAGCTGTGTGGGATACAGAATCGGACATCCAAAACAAGCGTCCCAATTCTTTTGCCCGAGTTTGTCAAACATGCATTGAATCCAACCTTTGATTTTTCATTGAATATGTTTACGGGCGTGGCAGCAGGAAAAATATGTGCAAAACGATTTGAGCAGAGTGTTTCCTATATTGGTGCTTTTGATAGTATCTTTTCACAAACCAGTGTGGTACAAACTCTTGATTCAGAAACCCTGGTACTTCTATACAAGCAAATAATGGACCTCGAAACCAGTCTTGCCCAATATTAAGAGTAAAACTAACTACAGTCTTTATCTCCAAAAATCACAATTTGTTCCAAACAGAGTCCCGATTGTTGTCATTTTCAATGTCGATTGGATTGGATGCAAGTGGGACAAAGGCCTTCTCGTCGTTGGAGTTGACAACTGAACCGACCATGGGGATCAAGGGAACTCATCGTGCTGCCAAGGCGGAACCAACTCGCTTTTTTGTGTTTTCACTTTTAACACCACTGCACAGCACTGACAAACTCATTTTGAATGAAGTGCGAAATTTATGCAATGATATGGTAGGAAGAGTTATTCTGCGGGAAAAATGTAACCATGATAGTATTCGGTCTTTATTGACACATCTTTGGGGAAAACATTATGCAGATACAGAGCGTGATATCTATATTATAGAATATTGTTCCACACACACAGCTGACGATATGCTGCTGCTAGAAATACATCGTCTTTGCAGAGGAATGGTGGGCTGTTTGTCTAAGGCTGGTCTGATTGAATGTGTACCCTTGCAGACCCAAACACATGCTCTTGTATTTCGTAAGCGGAAACGCTTGTTTTAATGTTTGTTATCATATTTTTTACAATAAAAATGTCCCAAGTTAACTTAATTTTTGTCGGAATGATTGTCGAGACTTTTTCTTGTAACAAAATGTCGAAAGCATGGCAGTTACATTAATTTCTAGATTCTTTTTTCTAAACCATTCCATGAGATTATGCGCCTCGCATCGGTATCGTTTCTTTTCAGCATGGGGTTTCAAATATGACTCAACATAGAACAGAATGAGACAGCACGCATCTGATATGTCATGTTGTCTTTCCTTGTCAATGAACGAATCTAAATTCTTAAGTATTGCATGAGATATACCCACGGTTTTTTCTTTTCTCTTTTCATAAGAAAGATGCCCAATACCAAAATGCTTGTGCATACTCTTGGGATGAATAAGTTTTATATCACATGTTAGTTTGATGCTTGGCAAGGACAAACAACTGTTATAAATACCACGGTTGCTCTGTAATGTGGTATAAAACACTTGCTCAATATCTTTCATTCCACAAGGAGGCTGTCTCTCAATAATAATTACATGACTTTGTTCAAACCACTTTTTGTATTGACTGAGAAAATGAAGTACAAAACATGTAGCGCTTTTATCATGCTGGAGACTGCATTTGCTGTTTTTGTTTTTTTTACATTCCCACAATTTTAGATTTATCTTGTCTGCAAATTTTGCTTTGGGTTGCTCGGTATAATCATTGTTATATTCCAAGCAAACCAGGCCCAAATTTAAAAGGCCAATGTCAATTCCCACCACAACCCTCATATTATAACCACTCAAAGAGAACTCCCTTGACACATGTTATCAACTTGTTTTTTAAAATGTGGCATTTATTGGTAAACAAATTTTTACAAAAGACAGCACGTGTATTGTAATAAAAAAAGAAACAACCATAAACAAAACATCATCCCTTGTTCCAAAACAAATCTTCATCAATGCATTGATATATCTTCCCTCAAAAAGCGCATCAAACAACGGAGATCCGCCTGTATACAAGAAAATAGCTCCGGCTGTTCTATTACTTTAGAAAGCGATGCCATAAGTTTGTATCCAAACATTTTCTTGATGTGTTGAATGGAATAAATTTGTTTGTGCTTTGTGTAAAACAGATTGAAATATCGATAAACACATTTCCTAAACATTTTCTTTTGAAGCTTCGTGGCACCCTCTTCAAAAACACAACGCATAAATTTTAAAAGTATGTCATGGTGATTGTTCGTAAGATCTATTAAAAGCCGTTTGTAAAACTCGCGTGAAAATATTTTCTCTGCCATCTTTTTTTCACTTCAACCCGCAACCAACTTACTTATATCTAACATAAGGAGTGTGAAAATGACCATGAAATGGGAAATGGGTAAATTTTAAAGTGAATGATGAATGATGAATGATGAATGATAATAATACACAGTGCTGACCATTGTTTCCAAACGTTGAGTATGAGCACGTGCGGGAACAAAAATGGAAAAAATATTTTATGCGGCTATGCATAGTGCTAACTATTGTTTCCAAACGTTGAGTATGAGCACGTGCGGGAACAAAAATAGAAAAAAATATTTTATGCGGCTATGCATAGTGCTGACCATTGTTTCCAAACGTTGAGTATGAGCACGTTTGGGAACAAAAATGGAAAAAATATTTTATGCGGCTATGCACAGTGCTGACCATT
>Ga0075480_10000972_pt1 | contig 17822 bp, 15 predicted proteins | sample DEB08_DNA_7_FD_81590 | JGI IMG/M metagenome (GOLD analysis project Ga0075480, IMG submission 81590) | Aqueous microbial communities from the Delaware River and Bay under freshwater to marine salinity gradient to study organic matter... | ecosystem: Environmental > Aquatic > Marine > Coastal ... | reverse complement strand
GCAGATTTAATCACTTTCAGTGAACACATAGTTAAAACTGAAGATTGCGATGGTGATTTTTACAATCCAAATAGTTCTTGTTACTTTTCAGCATTAACTCCAAAAGATCTCTTTGCTGCACTAGATGAAATAAAATCAGATTCAATTGTTATACCTCATGGTAACACTTGGGGTTTTTATACACCTAGCGAGTCAAGTTGGGATAAACAATTATCCAAAGAACAAAATAGATCTGATAAGCAAATTTCTTTTGAAATTATGTCTGGTCATGGAAATTCTGAAGAATATCGACCTTGGAGCGCAAGTATTACCGAGAATAATGTGCAATTTTGTCCAGAACCTTCTAAAAATTATTTACCATCTTGTTGGCAAGCTGGGGAAATTATCAAGGAAAGATGCCTTGAAAATCAAAATAGCGAAGCAATCTGTGACAAAAGGGCAGCTTTGGCAAGACAACTTTATATTGAAGGAGGACTATCTGGGAAATTTGCGGTTAAGGGTATTACTCCAGAAGAATGGTTAGATTCCGGACAATGCAAAGATTGTTTTATTCCGGCATTTAATTATCGACCTAGAGGCTCAGCTCAATATGCTTTAGCCTTAAGAAATTCTCAGGATGGGGTAGAACAAAGATTTAAATTTGGTTTTATTGCTTCAAGTGATAATCATCGATCAAGACCTGGAACAGGTTATAAACCAGTAGATAGAATGGTAACAACCGAAGCAAACGGTCCAGCTTTAAAATTTCTCGAAGAAAACTTAACCCCTCAAGAAGAAAAATCTGACCAACCAAGAAAAGTTAATTTAGAAGAATTAGACATCCCCGATCCATTTTCTTTATGGGAACCCATAAGACAATCATCTTTTTTTACCACAGGAGGATTGGCTGCAGTTCATGTTGAAAATAGATCAAGGAAGGGGATATGGGATAGTTTTAAAAGAAGAGAGACTTATGCTACCAGCGGGCCAAGAATTTTGCTTTGGTTTAACTTAATAGATACAACTGGAAGTCTTCCTATGGGAACTGAAACCTCAAAAAAAGATAATCCAGTTTTCGAAGTAAAGGCCATAGGTTCTTTTAAGCAAAAGCCAGGTTGCCCCGATTATAAGTTAGGAAATCTTTCCAGTAAGCAAATTCAAACTTTATGCAAAAACGAATGTTATAACCCTTCAGAGGAGAGAAATGCAATTACTAGAATTGAAGTTATAAAAATTACCCCACAGAATTCAGATAACGAGGACATCGACAAGTTGATTATGGATCCTTGGAAAATAATAGACTGTCCTAAAGAGGGAAATGGCTGTCGAGTTCGTTTTTCAGATGAGGATTACTCTTCCGATAAAAGAGATTCGGTTTATTATGTTAGAGCTATCGAAGAGCCGTCTCTTAGAATTAATGCTGGAAATCTTAGATGTGACTTTGACGAACAAGGAAACTGTAAAAAAGTAAATATCTGCTATGGAAATTACAAAACATCAAGAGATGATAATTGTACGATGATGTCAGAGGAGAGAGCTTGGTCTTCTCCGATATATATAAACTACCAATAAATTTTTTGAGAAGTGTGTAATACTTATTTTCTGTTTAGCTTAAATAATTAAATGAGAGAAAAATTACCCTTTTTGACTAAATTTTTTTATGGATTTGGCTCATTAGCCTATGGAATAAAGGATAATGCTTTCAATTATTTTTTATTATTTGTATACGTCCAAGTTTTTGGATTAGCACCAAACTTAGCAGGGTTAGCAATATTGTTGATGCTGGTCATTGATGCTATTTCAGATCCTTTGATTGGATATTTCTCAGATAAAACTCAATCAAAATGGGGGCGAAGACATCCTTGGATGTATGGATCAGCCATCCCTGTTGCAGTTTCCTTTTTTCTGATCTGGGACCCTCCACAAAACATGAGTCAAATGGAATTATTCTGGTTTTTGCTGATTGTAGGAGCTTTTATTAGAACAGCAATTACCATTTATGAAATACCAAGTAATGCCTTAGGACCTGAACTTTCGAAAGATTACGTAGAAAGAAGTTCTCTTCTTTCTTATCGTTATTGGTTTGGTTGGTGGGGAGGTTTAGCAGTTTGGAATTCTCTTTGGATCTTCGTCGTTTACAGCACTCTAACTGGTACTCAAGATGCTAGATTTGTAGCTGATACTTGGATTACATATGGACTTGTTTGCAGTCCTATAATGTTCATAGCAATAGTAGTAACTGCAACTGGAACTCATAGACACATTAAAGATCTTCATGCCCCTGAAGTAGAAAGAAAAACTTTAAAGATTATTCTTAGAGAGTTATATGAAACCATGACAGTTAGCAGAAATTACATCATTTTGTTTATTGCAATGATTATGATGGGCATAGCAGGGGGGATAGGTACTAATCTGACGTTGTATTACTATAGTTTTTTTTGGGAATTTACTCCTCTTAATATTCTTACAATTGGTTTGAGTTTATTTTTAGCTCCGTTAGTTGGAATTGTTGTATCTCCTTTTTTAGCTAATAAATTCGGTAAGAAAAATGGCGCATTGGTTTTATTTGCTGTCTCATTAACAGTGGAAAATGGGATTATTGTCTTAAGACTTTTAGGTTTATTACCTGAAAATGGGTCGCCAATTGTTCTTGCTGGAGTGCTTGTTTTTCACTTTATTGGAGTAGCTACTTCTGTCATTTCTTTCACCACTCTAAATTCAATGGTTTGGGATACTGTAGAAGAAGTTGAAATTAAAACTGGAAGAAGAATGGAAGGAACTCTTCTGGCAGCAAGATCATTTGCTCAAAAGTGTATGAGTGGAGCTGGAGCTTTTGCAGCAGGTATGATTTTGACTTTTGCAGCATGGCCAGAAAATGCAGTTCCAGGAAAAGTTGATCCTGAAATATTATTTACCTTTGGAGTCACAGCAGTAACAGCTTCTGTCATTTTATGGGCTATATCGTTATTCACCATATCTTTTGTAACAACTACCAAAGAAAGTCATGAAGAGAAATTAAATGAATTAAACTATGTAGAAAATCCTGACTAAAAATGATTAAAGAACAAATAGAAGAAAAATTAAAAAGCGAAATGTCTTCAGTTTATATTGAAGTTATCAACGAAAGTCCTAATCACAACGTTCCCGATGGATCTGAATCACACTTTAAAATAATTGTTGTCTCTGATGAATTTGAGAATATGAGACCGGTACAAAGACATCAACTAATTTATAAAGTACTTACAGAGGAGATGAAATTGATTCACGCAATAGCAATACACCCCTTCACCAAAAAAGAGTGGGATAAGAATAATCAATCTAGTTCCGATTCTCCTGAGTGCTTAGGCGGATCTAGTTAACAAAAATTTTCTTGTGTTTAAAATTGGAACTTTCTATAAATGTTTTAATTTTCCTCTATATAAAGAGTTAGAGGATGGTTTAAGAGATCACTGCACTAAAAGAATTATAAAAGGAACAATTATACTTACCCCAGAAGGAATCAATGCCACTGTTTCATCTGAAAGAGATAAAGCTTTAGAAGATCTAAATTTATATTTAAACAATTTGGTTGGAAACATAAAATTTCGTTTTACTTCATCAGATATCTCTCCTTTTAAAAGATTGAAAATAAAAACTAGAAAAGAATTGGTACCATCGGGAACTAACGGAAAATCCTTCAATCATCAAAGCAATTATTTAACTCCTATGGAATGGCATAGTTTTGTTACAGACCCTGAAAATATAATTATTGATGTAAGAAATGATTATGAAAGCAAAGTAGGAACCTTTAGAAATTCTGTCATACCGGAAACAAAAAATTTTAGAGAATTTAAATCTTTTCTTAAAAGAAATAAAAAAACATTCAAAAATAAAAAAATAGGAATTTTTTGTACTGGAGGAATTAGATGTGAAAAAGCACTTTACTCTTTTGAAAAAGAAGGACTTACCGATATCTATCAACTTCAAGGAGGTATATTAAACTTTTTATCAGAATCCAAGGATAAATCATCTTGGCAAGGAGACTGTTTTGTATTTGATGAAAGAGTAACTGTTACTGATGAACTTTCCCCTGGGGATTACAAGCAGTGTTATGCATGCAGAAGACCTCTTTCTGAGGATGATCTACAAAAGCCTGAATATAAAAAGGGCATTTCTTGCCATAATTGTTTTTTTGAAAAAACCGAATCAGATAGAATTAGATATGCAGAACGACAAAAACAATATGATACGAATAAATCATGAATATTTTTTTCAATTTTTTAGTAGATAAGTCAAAATTTTTTGTTTTTTTGCTAATCGCACTATCTTTAATAAGCATTTTGGGACTTCCAAAATTTCAATTGGATGCTTCGTCAGATACCTTGCTTTTAGATAATGATCCTGATTTAAAGACGTATCGAGAAAATTCTAGAAAATATGGTTCTAGTGATTTTCTTGTTATTGCATTTACTCCAAATGAAGAAATTTTTACATTAGAAACCGTTTCTCTATTAAAAAATCTCGTAGAGGATCTTAAAAATGTAAATGGTATTAAAAATGTCTTAAGTTTATTTGACGTACCACTTCTTAAATATTCAGAACAATCCATAAGCGAATTAGCCGAAAATGTTGTGACCTTGTCGACAGAGAATGTTGATTTAACAAAAGCTAAATATGAATTTGAAACCAATGAAGTTTATAGAGGTTTATTAATTAGTGAAGATTTAAAAACCATTGCTTTTCAAATGTCTTTAGAACCAAACAAAGAGTATCAAAAATTAATTTCAGAGAGATACGATTTAATAGATCTAGAGATGACTCTTGAAGAGGAAGTTTTTAAAAACAATTTAGAAATTCTTGATTTAAAAATTGATGAGCAAAAAAAAATCAATCTCTCCAATGAGGCAATACTTATAAATGAAGTAAGAAACATTACAAATAACTACAAAGATAACGGAGAGATTTTCTTGGGCGGTGGAGCAATGATTGCGCACGATACTATAAAAATGATTCAACAAGATTTACTTACTTTCGGCGTAGCTGTATTTTTTATGTTTGTCCTAATTCTTTCTATTATTTTTAAACAATTCAGATGGGTTGCTATCCCATTAATCTCTGCGTGCTTATCTGCACTTTTCACTACTGGGCTTATAAGTTGGATGGGTTGGAAAGTAACAGTGGTTTCAGCTAATTTCATTGCTTTGCTGATGATAATTGGTATTTCCTTAACGGTTCATCTAGTTGTAAGGTATAGAGAGATAACTTCAAGATTTCATGATCTTACCCATAGTGAGGCTTTAAAAAAGACTCTGTCACAGATGTTTCTACCATGTTTGTATACAGCTCTCACCACAATGGTTGCTTTTGCATCGTTAATAATTAGTGATATTAGACCCATTATAGATTTCGGATTATTAATGGTTTTGAGTATATTTATTGCGTTTACAGTATCTTTTATATTTTTTGGCTCTCTTGCTTCATTAATGAAAAAAAACACTAAGGATACTAAAGTTGATTACTCTTCAGGTTTTACCACTTGGATAAATTCTTTAGTTGTCAGATTTAAAAATATTATTTTACTAATATCTTTGATTGGTTTTATTTTCTCTTTGGTCGGTATCAATAAGTTAAGTGTTGAAAATAAATTTATTGACTATTTCAAGCCAACAACTGAAATTTACCAAGGTCTATCATTGATTGATAAGAAGTTAGGTGGAACAGCACCTTTGGATATCATTATTTCTGCCCCTCAAAGCGCTACGCAAACCAATGATGAGTTTGAAGAAGATTTTGATGATTTTGGAATTGAGACTGAAGAATATGGCTATTGGTTTAATTCGCAAAATCTATCTTACTTAGAAGAAATTCATGATTATTTAGAAAGAAGACCAGAAATTGGCAAGGTCCTTTCCGTATCTAGTGCAATTAAATTGGCTGAAATAGCCAAAGGAGAAAAATTAGATGACCTTGAATTGGCATTATTAAGAAAAGTTCTTCCGGAGGATATTAATAATCAACTTCTTAGTTCTTATATTTCTGAAGATGATAATCAGGTTAGGTTATCTGCACGAGTTATTGAATCTATGGATGGATTAAATCGAAAAAATCTTATTGATGAAGTTAAAACAGATTTAATTCAGAATTACCAACTTAGCGAAGAACAATTTTATTTATCCGGTATATCAGTTATCTATAACAATCTTCTTCAAAGCTTATTTCAATCTTTAATTGGAAGCTTAACAATTGTATTTAGTGCAATTTTTATAATGTTTATTATTTTATTTAGATCTCTTTATATGGCCTTAATTGCTATGATTCCTAATTTATTATCTGCTGCAAGCGTTCTTGGAATAATAGGTTGGTCTGGAATTCCTTTAGATATTATGACCGTTACTGTTGCTGCAATCAGTATTGGAATTGGTGTAGACAACACAATTCATTATGTTCATAGATTTTTAAAAGAATACGATCTCCAAAAAAATTATGATTTAGCTATAAAAAATAGTCACGCCACAATTGGCAGGGCGATGTTTTACACATCCCTGACTATTGTCTTGGGATTTATGATTTTAGTAAGTTCCAATTTTAATCCTAGTGTATTTTTTGGAATATTTACCTCTTTTTCTATGATAATAGCGATCCTAGCAGCATTAATGTTATTGCCCGTTTTAATTAGACATCTAAAACCTTTTGGGAGAAATTTACATGGGACCACTTAAAGATATTAAAGTTATTGAAATGGCCGGGATTGGTCCAGCTCCATTCTGTGGAATGATTTTGGCTGACATGGGAGCAGAAGTAATTTCTGTTGAGAGGATAACAGCAGCCGGGAGAGGCTCTAGCGCAGATATTGCCTCTAGAGGAAAAAAATCTATAGCAGTAGATATAAGAAAACCGGAAGGTCAAGAAATTATAAAAAAATTAATAGATTCAGCAGATGTCTTAATTGAAGGATTTAGACCTGGAGTAATGGAGAAAAATAATCTTGGACCAGATGCTCTGTTAAACATTAATCCTAAGTTAATCTATGGAAGAATGACTGGCTGGGGTCAAACTGGACCATTGGCTAATGCTGCGGGACATGACATAAATTACATTGCCCTAAGCGGTGTACTTGGTGCAATTGGTAAAAAAGAGTCTCCACCACCTCCACCTTTAAATCTTATAGGTGATTTTGGAGGAGGAGGAATGTTACTTGCTCTTGGAGTGTGTGCTGCTTTAAATACAGTAAACAAAGAAGGAAAAGGACAGGTTATAGATGCTGCTATGACTGAAGGATCCGCATTATTGATGAGTATGATGTATGGGATGTTAAGTTCAGGTATTTGGACAGACTCAAGGGATTCTAACCTTCTCGATGGTGCAGCACATTTTTATGGTTGCTATGAATGCAAAGATGGAAAGTTTGTTTCAATAGGCTCTATAGAACCCCAATTTTATGCTTTGCTCAGAGAAAAAATGAATATAGATGAGGATATTTTTGATAACCAAATGGACAAAACCTCGTGGTCAGCATTGAGAGAAAATTTAGAAATTAGATTCAAAGAAAAAACCCGTGATGAATGGTGTGAAATTATGGAGGGTACTGATATTTGTTTTGCTCCTGTTTTGTCTATGAACGAAGCTATAAAGCACGACCATAATATTGAAAGAAATTCATTTTTTAATATGGATAACGTAATTCAGCCTTCTCCAGCGCCAAAATTTTCCTACTCAAAAAGTGAAGTAAGCCATCCTCCTGTTAAGGTAGGAACACATACCAAGGAAATAATGTCTTCTCTTGGATTAGATGAAGAAGTTATTGAATATGTTTCTAAAGAAATAATTGCTGAAGCCTAAAGATTAAAGAATCTCATACTGTTCTCAAAAAATATTTGAGAGATTTCAGTTAAATTTTTATTTTGAGAACTGGCTATTTTCTTTGCAACTTCAACAATAAACTTAGGCTCATTTCTCCTTCCCTTAACTTTTAAATTTTTGGGTAAAAGATAAGGTGAGTCTGTTTCGATCATTATTCTGTCTAAGGGCATAGTCGATATCAAATCAATCATGTGTTTTCCTCGAACGGGGTCACAAATCCATCCTGTAAAACCAATCCAAAAGCCCTTATCAAGGTACTCATAAAATTTTTCTTTATTCTCTGTAAAACAATGAACTACAGCATTAACTTTAAGATCTATATGATCAAAACAATGAATAAAATCTTTGTGAGCCTCTCTCTGATGCAGAAAGAGTGGCAAGTTAAGTTCCTGCGCTATTTCAATTTGTGACCTAAAACAAAGAATTTGATTTTCTTTTTTTGAAAAGTCTCTGTAAAAATCTAATCCTGTTTCTCCAATCGCTTTTACGGAATCATGATTGCTTAATTTTTTTATTTTCTCAATATCAGATTCTTCAAAAGAGTCAGCATAATGAGGATGTATCCCGCAGGTTGTTATAAAAAAATCTTGGTTCTTCTCTGCTAAATTTAAAGAGATTTTTGTATCTTCAATGGAAGTACTTGTAATGCAGATTTTTTTTACATTATTAAGTTTTGCTTCTTCAATAACTCTATTGAAATCTTTATTAAAAGATTCATGAGTTAAGTTGGCTCCTATGTCAAAATAAGAATTTTGTATCATTAAAATTTATAATTGAGTCTAAACATGAGTATTTCTGAAAACTTTAAAGATGCTATAAAAGTAATTAAAACCTCAGAGGGGAATTTTACAGCAAATATCTCAGATAATTGGAGTATCGGTCAAACTGCCAATGGTGGTTACTCTATGTCTATATTAGCAAAAGCTTGTTCTATGCATCTTGATCATAAAGATCCTTTGGTTTTATCAGCTAACTATATAGATCGAGTTGAATTTGGTCCTGCAGACATAGAAATAACAAAAGTAGCTTCTACTAGAAGTACTTCGACTGCATATGTTTCTTTTAAACAAGAAGGAAATATAAAAATTTTTGCTACTGTTACATTTACAGATTTTTCTAAAATGGCAGGTCTTAAAGATAATTTAAGAAACGAACCTAAATTTGATCCCTACGAAACATGTACTCAAGTTCCTTATAAAGAAGGTTTTAGCCCTAAACTAGATAGAAATTTAGAAAAAAAATATTGTTCAGATTCATTGTGGTGGAAAAATCCAAATAAAAAAAATAAAGCCACACTAAATTTATATATGGGATGGAAAGACGGTGGATTAGTAGATTTGTTTGGACTTATTTTATTTCTTGATGCAACAACTCCACCAATATACAACAAGTTAGGTACAGTAGGATGGGTACCTACACTTACATTAACATCTCATATTAGAAATATTCCTGAACCTGGACCTCTAAAAGTTATCGCAAAGACAGAATTTATTACAAATAACTATATCGAAGAGGATAGAGAAATATGGGATTCTAAAGGTAATTTAGTAGGCCAATCAAAACAATTAGCTAAATTGAGAATTAAGAAATAATCCTTAAAAAAATTGTTATTATAGATTTTTGAAATTTACTTAAATTAGGAAAATACATGAAATTTACAGGTACAAAATCTTATATAGCTACAGATGATCTAAGTCTTTCAGTAAATGCTGCAATTGCTCTCGAACGTCCTTTATTAATTAAAGGAGAGCCTGGGACAGGAAAGACTATGTTGGCACTGGAAGTAGCTAAATCCCTCGATCTTCCACTAATTGAATGGCACATCAAATCCACAACCAAAGCTCAGCAAGGGTTATACGAATATGATGCCGTTACAAGACTAAGAGACTCTCAACTTGGAGACGAGAGGGTAAAAGATATTTCAAATTACATTCAAAAAGGAAAACTGTGGGAGGCGTTTACATCAGAAAAACAAGCAGTTCTTCTTATTGATGAAATAGATAAAGCCGACATTGAATTTCCAAATGATCTTTTGCAGGAATTAGACAGAATGGAATTCTATGTTTATGAAACAAAGGAAACCATAAAAGCAACAACAAGACCAATCGTTATAATTTCAAGTAACAACGAAAAAGAATTACCTGATGCATTTTTAAGAAGATGCTTTTTTCATTACATATCTTTTCCAGATAGAGAAACAATGAAAGAAATCATTAAAGTACATCATCCTAAAGTTAAAGAAAAACTTGTTAAAGAAGCATTAGATATTTTCTTTGATGTTCGAAAAGTTCCTGGATTAAAAAAGAAACCATCTACTTCCGAGTTAGTAGATTGGTTAAAACTGCTGATGGCAGATGATTTACCAGACGAAATTTTAAAAAATAGAGATCCCTCAAAAGCAATTCCACCTTTATATGGCGCTTTAGTTAAAAACGAGCAAGATGTCCAATTACTTGAAAGATTAGCTTTTATGACTAGAAGAGAGGGAAATAATCAAAATTAATTAAATGCTAATTAATCTTTTTAAAACTCTCAAAGAAGTAGGGGTTCCTTGTACTCTTAGAGAACTTCTAGATTTGATATCCGGTTTAGAGAAACAGGTAATTTTTGCCGACATCAATGATTTTTACTATCTATCAAGATCTGTTCTTGTTAAAGACGAAAAACATTATGATAAGTTTGATAGAGCTTTTGATATTTACTTCAAAGGCTTAGAAACTTTAGACGACGTTCTTCAGGCGTTGGTTCCAGAAGAATGGTTAAGGAAAGAGTTTGAAAAGTTTTTAACTGAAGATGAACTTAAAAAGATTGAAACAATGGGCGGTCTTGAGAAACTTCTTTCAGAATTTAAAAAAAGATTGGAAGAGCAAAAAGGCAAGCATCAAAAAGGCGATAAATGGGTTGGTACTGGGGGTACATCTCCTTTTGGCAATGCAGGATCCCATCCTGAAGGAATAAGAGTTGATGGTGAAGGAAAGCAAAATAAAGCTGTAAAAGTTTGGCAGCAAAGAGATTTTAAAAACTTAGATGATTCAGTTGAGCTTGGCACAAGAAATATAAAAGTTGCTCTTAGAAGGTTGAGAAAATTCATCAGACAATCCAATGATGAAGAGCTTGATTTAGACGATACCATCAAAAGTACTGCTAAAAATGCTGGCTTGCTTGATATAAAAATGGTTCCGGAAAAAACTAATGCAGTAAAAGTTCTTGTATTTTTTGATGTTGGAGGATCAATGGATCCTCATATTAAAATATGTGAAGAATTATTTTCCGCATGCAAAACAGAATTTAAAAATTTAGAGTATTTTTATTTTCACAACTTCATTTATGAGACCGTATGGAAGGATAATAGAAGAAGACATAACGAAAGGATTAAGACAGAAGATGTGATACATAAATATGCATCAGACTATAAGATAATTTTTGTAGGCGATGCAACCATGGCCCCTTATGAAATCACTAACCCTGGTGGAAGTATCGAACATTGGAATGAAGAAGCTGGATCTGTTTGGATGAAAAAAATCATGACTACTTACGATAAATTAATTTGGTTAAATCCAGTCCCTGAAGAACATTGGGATTACTCATCTTCAATTGAAATTTCAAGACATCTTATTGACGATAATATGTTTCCTTTAACACTTAAAGGTTTAGAAGACGGGATGTCATTCCTCTCAAAAAAATAATTTGAAAGCTTTAGAAATTAATAATCTTACAAAGATTTACGATAATAATTTAGTAGCCTTAGACAATATAAGTTTTGAAGTAGAACAGGGAGACTTTTATGCTCTTTTGGGTCCAAACGGAGCAGGAAAATCTACTTTAATTGGAATTATTAGCTCATTGGTAAATAAATCCTCTGGGAAAGTAAATATCTTAGGGTTAGATATTGATACTCACCATTCCGAAGCTAAGAAAAAAATTGGAATTGTTGGTCAGGAAGTAAATTTTAATCAATTTGAAACAGTTCATAATATTTTACTTCATCAAGCCGGTTTTTTTGGCATGCCATTTTCTGAAATAAAAAATAACTGTGAGTTTTACCTCAAGAGATTAGATTTATGGGATAAAAGAAATGAACAGGGTAGAAATTTATCAGGAGGAATGAAGCGAAGATTAATGGTTGCAAAAGCTTTGGTTAATAATCCTGAACTCCTCATTCTAGACGAACCAACTGCGGGAGTTGATACTGAACTTAGGAGATCTTTATGGGACTTTTTAATAGAAATAAATAAAAAAGGAACTACTATAATTCTTACTACTCATTATCTAGAAGAAGCAGAAAGACTGTGCAAGAACATATCTATAATTGATCGTGGAAAGATTGTAAGAAATTCAGATATGAATTCTTTTTTAAGAGAAATTGAAATTGAAACTTTTGTTTTTGATTTAAAGGAAAAAACAAATAAGAAACTATTTTCACAAGATTTTGATATAAAAAAGATAGATGATGCTACTTTTTCTGTACAAGCCAATAAGGGCACAAATCTAAATTCGGTATTTGATTTTTTTGATAAAGAAGGAATAGAAATATTAAGCATGAGAAACGAAACAAATAGACTTGAAGAATTATTTTTAAAACTCACCAATAATGACCGTTAATGAACAACTAAGATCTTTATTCATTCTTTTAAGAAAAGAAGTTTTAAGATTCTTCAGAATCTGGAGTCAGACTTTGATTCCTTCAGTATTAACAACAATATTGTATTTTTTAATATTTGGTACTTTTATTGGTGAAAGAATTGGCAAAATGTCTGGGTTTGATTATATGCAATTTATGGCACCGGGATTGGTAATGTTAGCAGTTATAACAAATGCCTATTCTAATGTAGTCTCATCTTTTTTTGGTGTGAAGTTTCAAAGAAGTATTGAAGAATTATTAGTTTCTCCTATGCCTACTTATTTAATTTTAATAGGATTTGTTCTAGGCGGAGTAGTTAGGGGAATAATTGTAGGTTTCCTTGTATTACTAACATCTTTGATATTTACAGATATAACTGTTCAGAACATTCCTTTGACGCTACTTGTTGTCGTAATGACAGCTTTTTTGTTTTCAATTGCTGGTTTTTTAAATGCATTGTTTGCAGATAATTTTGATGATATCAATATCGTACCCACTTTTATTCTTACTCCTCTGATTTATTTAGGAGGAGTTTTTTATTCTGTTGATCTTTTATCAAATACCTGGCAATTGGTCTCAAAGGCAAATCCTTTGCTATATATGGTTAATGCCTTTAGATATGGAATGATAGGCGTATCGGATATCAATGTTCAATTTGCCTTGTTGATGATAACCTTTTTTATATTAATTTTTTTTACGCTTGCATACTATTTGCTTAAAAAAGGATATGGAATAAGAACCTAATGATTTTCGAGCTTTACCTAGAAAAGTTTAATTTATATTAAATATTATGGAGAGATGGCAGAGTGGTCGAATGCGCTCGCTTGGAAAGCGGGTAAGGGGGCAACTCCTTCAAGGGTTCGAATCCCTTTCTCTCCGCCAAAAATTTAATGGAATATATTGATTCAAAATATTTTAGCTATGCGGATCCAGATGATCCTTGGTATCGTCAGTTTATAATAAGAACCATTGAATCTTTGGCAGGTCAGCCTGCTTTATTTAAACTATATCGGGAATATCAGGAAAACCCCAATAATTGGGATAGCTTTTGGCATGGATGTTTAGATCAACTTAAATTAAAGTTAGATTTCAATTCCAATGTAAATATTCCGAAAGACGGTCCTACCATCTTCGTCGCAAATCATCCTTATGGAGTTTTGGATGGGTTGGTAATTAGCTATTTTGTATCAAAATATAGAGATGATTTTAAAGTTCTAACACATTCACTATTATTAAGAGCTCCTGAAACAAAAGGTTATTTGTTGCCAATAGATTTCACTGGAGACAAACAGGCTTTATTAACAAATCTAGATACTAGAAAAAAATCAAGAGAACATCTTGCAAACGGAGGTTCCATAATAATATTTCCATCAGGAACTGTATCTACGACTGCTAAATTTTATGAAAATACGAAAATGGCTTTTGATCCTCCATGGAAAAAGTTTACATCAAGACTAATCAAGCAAACTGATCCAACTATAGTTCCTATTTATTTTTATGGATGTAATTCTATAAAGTTTCAATTAGCGAGCCATCTTGGGGATATGTTTAGAGCTTCGTTGTTATTTCATGAAGTAAAAAGGCGAATAGGTAGCGACTTTAAGTTTATAGTCGGAGAACCTTTTAAATACTCAAACCTTAATACAGAGTTATCTAACGAAGAACTTGCGGAGTATCTTAGGACTAAAACTTATTTATTAAATCCTACAATTTCAAAATCACCCCCGTATGGTTTAGATATTTAATTAAATTTCTTTAGCGCAGATGGTTTTTTTGCTATCTTATTGTAAAGGGGAATTAATTTGTTAGTTTTAAGTCGCAGAAGAGATCAAACTCTTGTAATTGGTGATAATGTAGAAGTAACAGTTTTAGAAATAAAAGGAGGTCAAGTCCGTTTAGGGATAAATGCTCCTAAGGCTGTTTCAGTTCACAGAGGAGAAATCCACGCCAAAGTAATTGAACAGGGTTAAAAAGCGCCCGTAGCTCAGTTGGATAGAGCACCTGGCTACGAACTAGGGTGTCGGAGGTTCGAATCCTTCCGGGCGCGCCATTTATATGAAAATTAAGTAAAATATAATCATGTCATTAAAATTAAATAGCGATTCACAACCATTTGTAGAGATTAATTCTCCTAAGTATGAAGAAATATATTCTTTTGAAAGAGATTTTGATTTAACCGACCTTTTTATGTTTACAAAGGGTCAACCTTATGAAAAGTTTGCGGAATTAAGAAAAAACGCACCGGTATATTTTCACAAAACAGGTCCAGAAGATTCAGAACCAGGTTTTTGGGTCTTAACAAAATATAAAGATATTGAATTTGTTTCAAAAAATCAGGATATTTTTTCTTCACAATTGGCAGGCGGTACCACTCTGACCCATGGTTTTACAGCTGCTGACGATACTCCATTGTATAGATCCACAATGGATCATATGCTGAGTTTAGATGGCTTATTACATTTAAATATGAGAAATCCTCATATGGCTTTTTTTAATCCAAAATATGTGAGCAATCTAAGAAAAAAAGTCGAATTAAAAGTCGATCAATTACTAGATGCAATTGCCCCTCTTGGTAGTTGTAATTTGGTTGAAAGTGTTTCTGCTGAATTACCAATGTTTACTCTATGTGAGATGTTGGGAGTACCTGATGCAGATAGACCAAAAATAATAGAATGGATGAAATTTTTAGAGATGGCTCAATTGATTGCTGCAACTCAAGCGGTTCAGAATAATGAAATATCTTTATCCGAAGAGCAAAATCAGGTTGCGCCGGATCCAGCCTTAATAGAAATGTTTACAAATATGGTTAATGAAATGTTCTCCTACGGCAGACATATCCTAGAGGAAAGACGAAAATCTCCAAAAGATGATTTACTTTCTGTTATTGCAAACATCGAAATAGATGGTGAAAAACTACCTAATGAATATTTAGATGGATCGTGGCTTTTAATTATTTTTGCAGGAAATGATACAACTAGAAACTCTATCAGCGGCACAATGAATTTACTTTCAGAGAATCAAGATCAAAAGGAATTAGTATTGAACGATCGTTCGTTGATTCCCAATATGGTTCATGAGTCAATTAGAGTTGCTAATCCTGTTACATACATGAGAAGAACAACTAAAGTCGATACACAAATTGGCGATCAAAAAATAGGACCAAATGAAAAAATATCTTTATGGTACGGAGCGGCAAATAGAGACCCTGAAATTTTTGAAAATCCTGATAAATATGACATTAGAAGAGAAAATGCAAAAAAACATTTATCTTTTGGATATGGAAGACATCTATGTTTAGGTAAACATACTGCTAACATGCAGCTCGAGGTGGTTTATGAAAAGATTTTTGAAAGATTTCCAGATATGACGCAATCAGGAGACATCATATATACACCTAATAATTTCGTAAATGCTATTCAGGAGTTACCTGTAACTTTTACTCCAAAAAAATAAAAATTATGTATGCAAAAAGCCTAATTGTTTGTTTCTTGGCCTATTTCTTCTCGATACTATTTGGATATTTTTCTTTGATTTATTTTGATTTAGGTAATCTTTGGTTAGATGTCCTTTTGGCGCATATTGTAGCTACTTTAGTAATTTTTATATTTAGCATTATTTATAAAAATTCAAGTTTATACGATCCATTTTGGTCTGTTATTCCGCTTCCAATTTTTATCTATTTAATAATGTATCCAGAAGTTGATGAGCCTTCTAGCCTAAGATTTATTTTAATAGGAATTCCTGTAACTTATTATGTGATTCGTTTGACTTGGAACTGGTTAAAAACTTGGCCCGGTTTAGAAAAAGAAGATTTTCGTTATATTAACCTTTATGAATCTTTTGGAAGATTTAAGTTATTTATAAATTTTTTTGGTATACATCTTTTTCCAACCTTGATGGTTAATATATGTCTATTTCCACTATATTTCGCAATCACCATTAATGATCAACCAGTTTCTTATATAGATTGGTTTTTTTGTATTTTCACTATCCTAGCTGTCCTACTGGAACATATTTCTGATGAACAAATGCATTCGTTTAAAGCTGATGAAAAAAATTCTTCAGTAACAATGAATAAAGGATTATGGAAATACAGTCGACATCCAAATTATCTAGGAGAGATTTTGTTCTGGTTTGGATTATTTGGTTTTTCCTTGTCTCAGTCTTTTGATAATTTTTGGCTTATCATTTGTCCTTTATCCATGTTTGCGATGTTTATTTTTGCATCAATTCCAATGATGGATAATAGAAGTCTTGAAAGAAGACCAGACTACGAAGAGTATATGAAGAAAACTCCTGCTCTCATTCCTAATCTATTTAAATAAATGTTTGATCAAATAGTTATATTAGGTCTTCTAACCCTAATGGTAGGGCTTTTCATATGGGGTAGGTGGCGCTACGATGCTGTTTCTCTTGGCGTCTTATCTTCATTTGTTTTGTTTGGCTATATTCAACCAGAAAAAGCTTTTAGCGGGTTTTCTCATCCCGCTGTAATAACAGTTGCTTTAGTTTTATTAATTAGCAAGGGTTTAGAAAGATCTGGATTTATTGCCGTCTTAGGAAGAAAGCTTCAGGTTTATGCAAATAGCGAAATTCAATTTATGATTTCAATCACTTTTTTTGCAGCAGTTCTTTCATCATTTATGAATAATATTGGTGCGATGGCAATGCTTTTGCCAATAACCCTAGGCATCTGTCAAAAAATGAATTGGAACCCATCTAAATTTTTAATTCCTTTATCTTTTGCTTCTATTTTAGGGGGAATGAACACAAAAATTGGTACGCCGCCAAACATAATTATTTCTGAGTTTAGGAAAGATTATGTAGAAAAAGATTTTGCTTTTTTTGATTTTTCTTTTACTGGTGTTCCGGTAAGTATATTAGGGATTTTATTTATAGCATTTATTGGTTGGAGACTCATAAAACTAAGACCAATAAACTCAGAAAACAATCCTTTAATAGAACTTGAAGATTATCTTGTTGAAATGGTAATTACAAAAAATAGCATGCTTATCGACAAAAGAGCTTTAGATTTTAGAAATGAATTGGATACTGATACTGCGCTAATAGGTCAAATTGATGAAAACGGAAAGAAAATAGAAATCCATGGCAATCAAAAGTTATATGAAGGACAGATTCTTATCATGAAAATAAATCCCGATATGGTTGCAGATATTCAGCAAGAATTTGGTTTGGACATTGATTCTGAAAATGACCTCACTTCTATAGATGATCTCGGTGGTATTGAAGCCATTATCGTTCCTAAATCAAGACTGATAGGAAGAAAATATCAATACTTTAAGAGGCTAGTAGGTAGAGAATTGTCCTTGCTAGGATTATGGCGAAGAGGTTTAAAATTTAGATTTAGATTATCAAATGAAAT
>Ga0075480_10000971_pt1 | contig 17841 bp, 16 predicted proteins | sample DEB08_DNA_7_FD_81590 | JGI IMG/M metagenome (GOLD analysis project Ga0075480, IMG submission 81590) | Aqueous microbial communities from the Delaware River and Bay under freshwater to marine salinity gradient to study organic matter... | ecosystem: Environmental > Aquatic > Marine > Coastal ... | reverse complement strand
GTGATTGACCCGCCCTTGTTCTGGTTATAACCGTGCGGCGTGAGCGTATTAAGGCGGTTTATCCAATACATTTCACGTTGTCGCAGGCTTTCAATATCCGTTGTTTTTTCAATTGTTTTGAAAACAAACTTTTCCGAACCGTATTTACGGATAGCTTCCCAAATACTGACGGGGCTGCCTTTACCGTCTTTTGCCATTTTTAAATGGCCGTATTTTCTATCGGACAATTTTTTAGATGTAATACCTACATATTGCATCCCATTTACCGAATTTGTGGCAAGGTACACAAGCATATCAATCTCCCGTAGTGATATAAGATATCTCTCATATAATATAAATGACAACATATTGTCAACAGGAAAAAGAAAACCCCCAGAGCGGCATCACTCTGGGGGCTACACTACGGGAATGTAAAGCTTGGGGGCTCTACGAGGATGAATATATACGAATGTATGGGAATTGCAACATATAAATAATGTTTTTTTTCAATTATTTTTGTGCAAAACTGACTTATGTACAAAGCACTCAATGCGGGCAAAATGGGCGAGTTGATTTGTCTTCTTCGGTTGATGAAGCTGGGAGTGTCTTGCGAAATCGTACATTTAGAAACGACTGACGTGGTTGCTTGTACGGACTACGGAATTATTCGGTTACAGGTCAAGTCCAGCCAATTTAAGATAAACGGCTCAACTCGTGGTTATCAGTTTTCTACAGCATATAGCGGGAAGAAAAAGCCCCTGACCAAAGAGCATTGCGACGTGGTTGCGTTTGTTGCCTTGGACAGGGAGCGGGTTTTGTTTAAACCGGTTGAATGCTTGCGTGGACAAATTACGAAAAGACTTTTGCCCAACAAGTTTGATAAAGATGACCTAGAGTCTAGGTCTTGGAACCACTGCGTAGATTATATGTTTTTATGAAAAACAGCATTATAAACGCCCGTCATAGATAGCTGCTTCCAGTTCCTCATCGCTCATGCTATCAAAATCAAGCTCCATGAACCGCGGTTTGTATTTCGGTTTCCGCGGCCGCACTGGTTTAGCTTTAGGGGCGGCAACTACTGGAGCGACAACCGTATTATTTTTTTCTTGTAGATATTCGAGGGTGGCGTATTTATGTCCGCAAGTAAGGCATTTACGGTTGCGACGAATGGTATTCCCGTGCGGCCTGCTATTATAGACTTTACTTTTCCCCTGACACTTCGGGCAAATCACATTGCTCTCCCTGACAACACTCGTTGATGTAAAGGTGGCACACGGAGCATTGCACATGGCCGTGTACCTCAACAGGTTTTAAACTTGTTCGGCAGCGCGGGCATTGGTTGTTGTTTAACAGTTCCTGCATCTTACCGGCGTCTCCGAAAGGTTGATTAGAGATCGAGGGCGGATACTGTAATTCCCTATTCGTCGGTCTCTTCATCTTCAATCTCCCCTGACCCGCCACAAAGTTCGCATTCCATTAAACGGTCTTCAAGCCCCCCGCCCCGCCAGTCCATTGGTGCGGGGACGGCGACTTCATATTCACATTGTCCCCAACCCCCGCACTCTGGGCAAGTCCTCATTTTACAATTTTGAGGGTTTGTTTAGCGCGTTGCTTCTTATAATGTTTGTTATAATGCGCTTTGACCCGATCTGGGTTTTGTTTTGCCCAATTGCGCTTATTGCAAGACTTAGAACAAAACAGGCGTTGAAGACCCGTGAGCCGCGTACCACATTGCTTGCAGTTTACACGGCCGTTTTTGCGCTTTAATTTTGGCTCTTTTGGCTCTTTTGCCCACTCTGGGATAAACTCGAAAGACATTCCACCATCAGGGGTGAAGTGAACGTCTTCCGGAAATTTCTGTTCCTGCTCATCCAATTCAGCTTCAACCAGAAGGCCGTAGGCCGCGAGCCGCTTCATAGAAGGCGTGGCTTTCACACCACGCTCGTCGATATCGTTAAGAACGTCCCCGATTGTAGAGACAATTAGTTTTGTGTAATCCATTTTAGGCTCCCGTATAAGAGTTAACATTATTTATCCCATACCATAGGGTAAAAAATATATCAACCGAAAAAAGTTTTAACTTTATTCCGCTTATTTAGGTTTTTCTTATGGCGGCCTTTTCGCCGAATACGCTTTTTAAAAGCGAGTACGACGGTTTGTTTAGCCATTCTGTTTATAGACTTCCCACATTATCCGAAGCTGCCCACTAATTGTGCGCCCTTCCGATTTTGCGAGACTTTTAATCTGCTCATATACCTCGATCGGTACTAAAACAGATTTCCATTTTGTTATGTCCATAAGAAAACCCCTACATATGGTGCTGATATAAGCGAATATATAGGAGCACTGGGGATAAAACAAGCAAAAAAAGCCCCGTACCGTAGGTACAGGGCGAGTTTAGGGAGGAAACCATTACTTCTGTAGTTTATACAACATTAAAAGTAATAAAGCTATCTGAATAGCATCAATCCAAGGTACGCCGAAACCATTGCTCATGTTACTTTGCCTCGCCCCAACTAGGCCCGATTTCAATATCGCACTTGCTGGGGATTTCTAATGGTACAGCATTTTCCATTATGTTGGCAACCTCTGCGGCATCTTCACGATTTTTCACAGAAATTGCGATTTCGTCGTGGATTTGAATGAGGGGTACGCGCCCAGTTTCATAAATATTCACCATTGCCTGCTTTGTCATGTCCGCAGCCGACGCTTGGATGAGCCGGTTCAAGGCTTTGTAGGTGTATGCCCGCTTTAGTCTGGTGGTCTCGCCGTACTCTTGCACCGCTTCGCGGTAAGGCAACGCCTTGTTCATGGCGAATGTATCGGGCTCCCAAAGGTCAAACCGGCACTTACGTCCTAAGATAGACCTGACAGAGCCGCCGCTGGCGCGGTCATTGAGCCGTTTCTGTACGCCGTTCATCAATCCTTTAACAAACGGAACGCGCTCGTGGTACTGCTTAACTAGGTCTTTTGCTTCGTCTACTTCGATGGCTAGCTGATCGGAAAGCTTGTTCACGCCCATCCCGTACATCATACCAAGGTTAATCGTCTTTGCCTGTTTGCGTGGGATATCTGCCATCTCTGCTACCATCGTATGAAAATCCATATTAGGATCATGTCTATAAGCATTTACAAACTCCTCTACGCCGCGCATTTCTATGCCGCGTGATTTGTTATAAAGGTGTGCATAGTGAACCAAGATGCGCGGTTCTTGCTGCGAGAAATCAATCGCAGCCCACTGCTCGCCTTCTTCTGGTAGGAATAGGCTACGGATCATCGGCCCGAGTTCAGGGTCGCGGGCGGGGATTTGCTGTAGATTTGGGTTTGACATTGATATGCGCCCCGAAACCGTACCGCCGTCGTCAGACCTAATCTGGTTGATGTGCCCGTGAATGCGTCCGTCTGACCGGCAGTGCTTCATAATAGTGTTAATAAACGTGCCGCTGGTCTTGTTTAAGTTACGCGCCTGCACGATTAGCTGGGCTAGCTCGTGCGGGTGGTCAGATAAAAACGATTTAGTAAAGGACGGTGCGCCCTTTTCTGTTTTTGGATACGGGATGCTCAGACTGTCAAAAGCTTTGGCGATTGACGCAGCCGCCCATAATTCCACGTCCTTGCCCGCAACTTGCTTTATCTGCTTTACGATATCTTTTTCTTTTTTAACTAAGGCGTTCCTTGTGCGCTCTACGCGGTCTTGGTCAACGCGAACACCGCGCCAAGTCATGTCGATCAGGCACGGTAAAAGTTTTAGTTCTAGTTCAGCGATATGCCACAAGTCTTCCTTGGTTAACTGTGTGGACAAATAATTCCATAATTCCAAAGTTATTTCTGCGTCGTTTTGTGCGTAGGGGCCGACATACATTGCAGGCATCTTCCACATATCGGCTTTAGGGTCTAACCCAAACTCTCTGGCCGCTTCTTGCAGCGTTTTCTCTGTCTTAATTTTACCCAGAAGCTCGTAACAGAGTGAGTTCAGACTGTAGCTAAATCTGTTTTCGTCTAGCAGCGCAGCTACCAGCATTGTGTCGATGATCTTCCCGTTTAGCTCAAAGCCCATCCGGCGTATCCAGCCAGCGTCATACTGTGCGTTGTGCATGATCTTATCAGCGGGACACTCGAACACTTTTTTAAGCCACTTGTTTACGATCCGCTCGTCTAGGTTACCGCCGCCAAGATGCCGGATAGGTATGTATCCAGCCCAGTCTGCAACAGCTATTGCGTAGCCTACAACCTCGCCATCACCGGTCGGCCATCCGGGCCCGTTGGTCTTGATGTTGGGGTCACGAGTTTCAACGTCGATAGCGATTTGCTTTGCGCTGAAGATGTCAGGTAGTTCTGCGGGTGGAACCCATTCACTCTTGGGACCGAACATTGTCATTTGCAAACTCATTAAAAAAGTTCCGTATCAGAAATAAGGTCTTCTCCACCCAGCGCAGCATAGCCACAGATATCAATCCACGAGTCCTCGTGATCTGTTTTCATTAGACGTGCGGCCTTTACCATAATCATGCAGAGCACAAACTGCTGCTCCGTCACCTCTGTTCCTAAAATCACAGACCACAACTTGGCTATGTCCTGAAAGTTTTTGTGAGCATCGCCGTAATCTTTTGCGCGATCGCCGTTAATTAAATCTCCGGCGGTGTCTAAAATTTCTTCTCTGTTCATTGTATATTGTCCCCTTCAGGTGGGTTGATTTTATTACATTTAGGACAAGCATCGACGTTTGCGGCGGTGTATCCAGCCCAAGTCTTTTCATACCAGTCGTCAGGTGTTCTATGCCAAGTGTTCCATTTGTTGCCACATTCCACACACTCATAATTCACATTTATCATGTAATCTTGTATCTGAATGATGCTCATATGAAATAAGCCTTTGTTGCGTCTTCTGGTTCAACTAAAAAGAGGTTCTGTTTAGTTCTGGTGAGCCCGACATAAAATACTCTGTGTATATCGTCTGGCGCGAGTTCAGCCGCTTTTGCCGCAGCCGGTGATAGTCCGGTAAATAAGACCACGTTATCTGCTTCACCGCCTTTAGAGCCGTGGATCGTGGACAGTTGTATACGGGGTTCGGCGTTAAATTTCTCACCCCGCCGGAGTAGAGCCGTGATGTACGCACGGTCGGCACTGGGCAGTCTATCCATTGCTGTATGCCAAACGCAATCACGGATGTTTTCCTCGAGGTTCGAGGTGCCTATAATATGCACCAGTTCGAGAAGGCCGTGATCCGCGATCAGTTCATCGAGTGTAACCAAGTCATCATTATCTAAAGCGGGTAATTTTTTAAATCCTCGCTTGACTCTGTCTCCAACTGACATATAACTGTACACGGCTCGTGCAGTCTCCCCCGTAACTTGTTTACCCTTTCTTAACTGTTCCCATCCGTTGACAGCAACACTAATGCTTTCAGGCACGGATCGCTTACCTCGGTAGCTAAATAAGTGGCCGCGGCCGCGTAAGTCAGCTTGAACGTCAGAGAGGAAGTATGCGGCTTGGGCTAGCACGAGCCACGATCCCTGCGAAAAGTTAATAGCCGACACGTCTGTCACGCGCTCTACCGCGCCGTGGTCTTTGCGCGGCAAATAGTTTTTAGGGACGCGCCTTTTAATCCTACGGACTACACGTTCGGCTAGTGGGTGCACAGAAGCGGGAACGCGGAAGGACTGCTCTAGTACCTCGTAACCGCCGTTAAGGCCGATAAAGTGCTCCACGTCTGCACCTGCCCAGCGGTAAATGGCTTGGTCGTCATCGCCAGCGCAGTATATTTTTTCGGAATGCTGCTCTAAAACGTGCGCTACATCCCATTGTAGGGGCGACAAGTCTTGCGCTTCGTCGATAAAGGTGACCGCGAGCCGTGGGCAGAAGGCCGCGCCCTCTCTTACAAACACCTCCAGCATATCCGTAAAGTCGTAGAGCTCGAACCGGTTCTTATATTCAACGAGGCTGTCGGCTATGTACTTGACCTTGTTCCAAGGCTCGGTGATTTCGCTTTGGTTATACTGCTCGCGTAGGCCGACTTTGCGTAAACGGGCTAAGTTAATCAGGCTAATTACGGGATTACTATTTTTACTTAGGTCGAAAACATCTTCGCCGCTTATCTGCGAGCCGTCTACGTTTAGGTCAAAGCCGAGGGCCGCGCCAAGTTCTTTATAGTGTTCGGACTGCATAACCTGTTCTTGCCGGATACCGGATAAGCGAAGGGCAAAGCTATGTAGGGTACGGAACCATGGAAGCTGTTCTTTATCAAAACCAAACCGTTTACTTGCCCGCTCAACGGCTTCATTTGCAGCCTGCTTGGTGAAAGCAAAGTATCCGATCAGGGACGGGTCTACGCCCGCCGACAGGGCTTCGTCTACCCTGTTAAGCAGGGCTGTAGTCTTACCCGTTCCGGGCGGGCCGTATATACGAAAGATTTTAGTTTCCATGTTCTTCGTCCACAATATCTTCAATTTTTTCCATAAACTTTATGAAGACGGGGGTTTCGTCTCCCACCCACGCTCCGACTACGTTGTAGAACATGAACTCGACGGCGTCGTCAAACTCCATTCGATCTCGCTCGCACAAGATAGCAACGCATTTATCAAAGTCGTACGCAATAACGTCCGGTTGGCTTGCGCGGCTACACACGCCCACAAAGGCTTGATTAAATCCATCAGCTTTTAACATTAGAAGGGTGACTCCTGTTGTCCGTTAAAGTCAGGGGTTTTTAATTCCACGTCCATTCTTTCATAAGAAGGGATAGACCAAACCCGTATAGGTCGGCCTTTAATTTTTAACAAACGACTTTCCCCGCCCATATCGCGGAGACGCTGAGCTATTTTATAAGGCTTATATTCAAAAAACTTGTTACGTTTTAAGTACGCTTCAAAGTCTTTCATTCGGAAGAACGTGGTGTTTGTTTCTTCATCCGTCCACGGACGCTTCAACAATATTTCTTCCCTATCTTTTGCCGCCTGCATATGAGCACAAAACTCTTCTAAATAGTCATAGAATTGCCCGCTAGTGCTGGCGTCTTCAGCAACGTCGATGATGGCACTTTCATTTGCTTTCATCTCGTTCATTAAACCGCCTATGCGCGTCTCCCACGCCTGTTTACTGAGTGTGCGCGGCATTGTGTTCAACTGCTCCATACAAGCCTTCTGGAAGGCTTGTTGGCTCATTAAACCGTCAGTGTCTAATTCCAGCGGCTCGCCGTTTACATCAACAAACCAGACAGGCGGGTTTGAGTTGTACTTACGCAAGTTGGCGACGGTCGCGCCCTGTACCATAGAGCCGATACCGTGCTTTTTTGTTTGGCACAGTTCTTTGTTGCAATGCGCGTTGATGGGCGCATCGCTGCACCGGTACGCATAGTCTTTTTTCTGTAGCTGCTTTGCTACGACGTTGACCTCGCTTAAAGGAAGCGGCGGCTCAAGGTACTGCAAGTTGTATGTCAGGATTTCTGACTCCCAGCTATCGGGGTATGCTTTGCGTAAATACACGCCTATATTAAACAGGCCGTTGTTTCTACCGCCCTCGCTGATTTTGTTTTTAATTAAAAACTGTAGACAAGGCGGACCGTCACGCATGGTAGCGGTCTCCACCTCTTCCCCTATTTGTAATTTAGTGATCTGCTCCGGAGTCTGTTTGTGCGTTTCATATAGCTCAAAAAACTCTTCTAGCTCTGCGCTGCTACCGTCATCTTTAATAGCATAGCGCAAGCCTTCTTCTGCGTTGTAGTAAGGCAGGTTCAGGAAATTTCCCACGTCATCGCGCTCTAAGTGGAGCTTAATCTGTTTTGGAAATATCTCGCTACCGCCGTAGCCGAGGGCAGCAGAAATTTGCTTTAACGCGTCCTGCATATCTTTTGCATCTACCCAGTCGGTAGTGAACAAGAAGCAATGCGCCCCACCAGACTTTGACCGGCAGACCACCAACGGCAGTTTCAGCTTCCTGATTTTTTCAACCAAAAGCTTATGGTCAAGCGGGTATTGATCAACGTCAATACAGCCCCAGACGCACTGGTTGTTTTCGTTAATCGGTATAATGCCGATAGCGCGTCCGGTGCCAGCGATATGCCCTTCCCACAGTTCCGTGGTCCGCGGTTCGCGCACAATGGCTGCTCGTCCGGTGTTCTTACCGTTCGCTTGTGTTTTTTCAATTTTATATGTGCCATAGGCCAACTGTAGGCCGTTAAATATGGCGGAAAACTTTTCTACAGACATGATGCCCCCAAAAGCAAGAAGGGTGACGCTATAACGCTATAACGCTATAACGCCACCCCAACTGTTTAGAACGGTACGTCGTCAGAGAAACCTTCTCCGCCCGCGTTTTCGTCCTGATGCTTAACTACAACCTCACCGTCGCTAATGCTCTTCGCAAAATCTTTTGCGCGGTTGTAGATGTTGACATCTTCTACCGGACCGACGCGGCTCATTTCCCAGCCGTGCCAGCTACCTTTGCTGTTTTCTTCAAGGGTCGTCTTCAAGTTGTAGACGTGGCTAAAACGTGGCGGAGTAAACGGCCCGTTCTTGCCTTGCAGGGTTAATGAAGAGATCATGCTGTTCCATTTGCGTGACTTCTTCAACTGAGTTGATTTCATCGCAACCAGAGCCGTTTCGATCGAGCCGTCATCGTGCAGTACAATTACGTAATGCTGATGCGTTTCTTCGATGTACTGCCCAGAGCCGTCTTGAACATATTCGCGGTTGTCGGATGGGTCACGCTTGGTTTCAGGGCGCTTTTCACCCGGAGCGTAAATTGCTACCGGAGCTCCTGTCCCCTCGCCCAGTGGAGCCCACTGGATAAATCGACGCTGGTAAGCGACAGGAATTACTTTCAAGCCGTCCTTACCTTTTGTGACAAGCCCAGAGACGGTGTTGTAAATGTCCCCTTTGCGAGCATCTTCCAAATTATCCAGTTCTTTGCTCATACCGCCCAGAATTTTTAGGAACGGCAGGGCAAGGTCGTCTTGGCCCATGTTTTCAAGACCGACGCCTGCGTCCGCCTCAAACATTGATGGATCAAACTGGATTATGTCCGCAGATTTTTTCACTGCTACTTCTGTCTTTTCAGCCATTTTATTTACTCCTTTTGATGATGGCACGTTGGCCGACGTAGGCTCCGAATAAGTCCATTGGGAAGTCGTCACCATTCTCCACACGTTCCTTGACAAAGGCACGAAGCGTCGATGGGTGGATACTCGTGTCTTGTTCCGCAAAGAAACCTTCTTTTTCTGCAAAGGCTTTGAAAGCCGACGCCTTGTCGTCTTCGCCTCTGCCAAACGTACACGCAACGGTATTTTTAACGATATCGTCATATCCATTCTCCCGAAGCCACTCATAAGCGGCCGGTCTATTATCTACGAGGATAGATGCCCCGTAGGTTGGCTTGACTGAGATTTCAGAACCATCATCAAGCTTCATGCTGGTCAAACCGATTTCGGCCAGCATTGTTGGCAAGTCTTCGTCCGTCATTTTCATCAGAGCGCGTTTTTCCGCCTTGAGCTTTTGCTCAAGTTCGGCAACGGTTTCTTCTTGATCTCGGATTGCTCTTGCCATTCCGGCGACGGTAGTGAGGTCGCCTTGGTCCAGTTTTTCAACTGATGAAGCTAACTTTTCTTCAAAGTCTGCTTCCATTTGGTCTAATATATTGCTCATCGCAATCTCCTTTTTTAAAAGACACGTTTCCGGTCTTGACATCGACTTATATAATCGTATATAAACGCATAGTCAAGGAGAAAAACACATGCGGGAATATAAATTTAAAACCAAACCTTTTGACCACCAGATGAAGGCTTTGAAAGATTCGTGGGCCGCGGACTATTACGCGCTGTTCATGGAGATGGGAACAGGCAAGTCAAAAGTAGCCATTGATACTATTGGCGCGTTATATAAAGCCAAAAAAATTAGTGCGGCGTTGATCCTAGCGCCTAAAGGCGTCTATGACAACTGGGTACAGGGAGAAATACCAACGCACCTTCCCGACGATATATCACGGCTGGTAGTGCGCTGGACGCCGTCCACGTCTAAAACATTTCAAGAAGAGATGAAAGCGCTCGTGTACGATCCGTTCGAGGGCATGAAGATATTTGTTATGAACGTAGAAGCGTTGTCCACGCCGCGTGGTACAAAAGCGGCGTATGCTTTTCTTTGTAAAAACCCTTCTAACATAATGGTGGTTGACGAAAGCACGACGATTAAAAACCGTAAAGCTACGCGCACCAAGAACATTATGATGCTGGCTAAAGACGCTAAGTATAAACGTATCTTGACAGGGTCACCTATTACTAAATCCCCAATGGATTTGTACAGTCAATGTGCGTTCCTGTCCCCCAATGCGCTTGGCTTTAGTAGCTACTATTCGTTTCAGAACCGGTACGCGCTTGTGCAAAAGCGCACGATGGGCACTCGCGCCTTTCAGGAAATTGTAGGGTATCGCCGTTTGGACGAACTCAATTTAAAACTAGACCTGTTCAGTAACCGTATACTCAAAGAACACTGCCTTGATCTTCCGGACAAGATGTACATCAGGCGGGACGTTGCGCTAACCGATGAACAGAAACGCGTGTATACGCAGATGAAAAAACTGGCGCTGGCTAAGTTGGAAAACGGAGAGCTAGCCACAACGTCTAGTGTCTTGACGCAAATTATGCGCCTTCAGCAAATATGCTGTGGGTTTTTGCAGCCAGACGAGGGCGAAATTGAATTGTTAGAAAACAACCGGCTAAAAGAATTGCTGGAAATAACAGACGAGTTACAGGGAAAAGCTATCATTTGGGCGTCGTATACACACGACATTCAACAGATATCTTCTGCCCTGCGCGATCGCTTTGGGCCCGAAGCGATCGCAACCTATTACGGAGCTACACCACAAGATGAACGTCAGGAAATTGTAAATAAATTCCAAGACAAAGACAGTCCGCTCCGTTTCTTTGTGGGTCAACCGCGGACAGGGGGCTACGGGATCACCCTGACCGCGGCTAACACAATGATATATTACAGTAACAGCTACGATTTGGAAATACGGTTGCAGTCAGAAGATAGAGCTCATCGCATCGGTCAGGCAAACAAAGTCACATATATTGACCTTGTTTCGCCGAACACGATAGACGAAAAAATACTAAAAGCACTGCGCGGAAAGATAGACCTAGCGGGCAAGGTTTTAGGCGAAGAAGTACGCGATTGGCTTGTTTAGCGCCGAAACGGAAGCATTGACCCTATTCCAGACCGCATAAACCGCATAAGCCGCGGGTCTTGCCGGGGGCGGCGTTGTTGCCTTTGCCGGAAAAGCATCTCCATAAAACTTTCCGCGTTAGGTTGGGGTGCAACAGAGAGCCCTTGGGGCACTCCGGGAGGTGCAACAGAGAGCCCTTGGGGCACTCCGGGAGGTGCCACCGGCTCTTCAGTAGGCATATCCCCCGACATCGGGCCATAAGTATTTCTGAAGAGGTTTTGTTGCATCATGCCGGGAGGTGGCGTAGGCTCTGGCATGCGCTCAAGCATGCGCTCACGCATAGGAGCAGGCATGCTCCCAAGCATGCGCTCACGCATAGGAGCAGGCATGCGCTCAAGCACCGCGGGGGGAATATTAGGTGGTGCCATGCGGTCTCTCATAGGAGCAGACATACTCTCACGCATAGGAGCAGACATACTCCCAAGTATGCGGTCTCTCATAGGAGCAGGCATGCGATCAAGCACACTTCTTGCTTCTTCCGACCTACGGTTACGGTTGTACTGGTCGGGAATTGGAGGCATAGGCTCTGGGTTTGAGGGCAGGCTCTGGGGTAAGCTGGATGGCGGCATTTCATCCGGGCCGCCCCTTTTCGAGGCTCGCCTTAGCGCTCTAGACATTAATCCAACACTCATTACTCTACTGCCCATTTTTTTGTCCTCTTAAACTAGAATAAATCTTTAAGTTTATTTATAGCGCCCTTAAACTGATCCCCTACATTCTTATTAATGTTTATAGTGTCCGAAAAGACTGGGGTTGAGCCGCTAGCATCCTTTACCACGTTTCTTCGTTCAGATATAAGTTGCGCGGGTTGAGACCTATCAAAAACGCCCGGAGTGGAAATCTTCGCGCTAGGATTCATGTTATTATACAATGCGAGTGATTCCGACGGATATGCGCTCCTTCTATTTTTATACGATAGTACGTCCTGTAGCTGGTTCCTAGCAAGGTCCCCAACAAAAACTTCGTTCCGGGGGTCCGTTTGTGCGGTATACCCCATCAACTGGTCCCCCCGCTGGGTTCTATCAATTAAAGACCCTAGCCCGCTTGTCTCATAGGCAGGCCTCTCCAAACTGTTAATGCCGGATAAATAATTTTCTACCAGTTTGTCGTTAGCCTGCATTATTTTTGCTGCGTAGGGGTTGTCAATCGGGCGGCCATCATACCCCGTAATCGACTGTTGCTCCGGTCTCTGAAAGGGGTTGACCGAGTCTGGTTGCGTAGAAACAGGGGTTCCAAAAGTTTCTTTTTTTTGAAGCACGCCTGCGTTATTAGCCCTATATGAATTGTATTGTGGCAGTTTAACTTGGATAAAAGACTTTAGTTCGCTGGAGTTAGTTGGCAAAGTGGTCGTTTCGCCGCCTATGTCGTAAAGGTCCCCCAGCTCTGGGTCCCTACCTAAGAAAACGGTTTCATCGCCAGAAATTTTGTCTATATTTTCTAGTATTTTTGCCCGTTCGTCCGTTGTAGCGTTTATGCCCTCTTTCTCTAGGTTAAATTGTAATAAAAAGTCTTTCTGTTCGTCTGATAAAACGCTTCCTCCGCCAAGGTCTTCAAAAATGCTTCTTTTTGGCTCTTTTGGCGGGGTGTAAACGTCGTCTCTGTAAACACCTTTGGAATCTTTGTCGAGGCCTAACTTAATTGAGGGGTCTAGCTGACCGGGCTCGAAATTTAGGTCTCTTCTTAATGCTTTACGAGTAGCCATCTGCTCTTGCTCGGAAAGACTATCAAACCAATCTCGGCGCTCTTGATACGGTTGGCCTGTTATCCAGTCGCTTAATTTTCCATCAGTGATAGACCCGATCTTATCTTCGGCGGCTTTCACTTCAGCGGCGGCTAACTTTTCTTGGGCGGCCTTCTTTTTTGCAGCTTCAGCGGCGGCGGCTTTCATGGCCTCTTCTGAGGCGCGTTGGCGGTCCGTGAGCTCGACGTCCTTTTCTTTAGCGGCCTTTTCTTTAGCGGCCTTTTCTTTAGCGGCCTTTTCTAGGGAGGCCTTTTTTGCAGCGGCTTCTTTAGCGGCCTTTTCTTTAGCGGCTTTGTCGGCGGCTATCTTTTTGAGGGCGGCGTTCTTATCCGCTTGTTTTAGCTTATTAACTTTTTCAGTTGCACTTAGCTTCGACCAGTTAGCAAGCGTCATGCCGACTCTTTTGGCTTTAGCGGCGTCGCCAGATGCAGTTTTTTCTTTAGCGGCTTTATCGGCGGCGGCTTTATCGGCGGCGGCTTTATCGGCGGCGGCTTTATCGGCTTTTTCTTTAGCGGCTTTATCGGCGGCGGCCTTTTCTTTAGCGGCTTTTTCTTTAGCGGCTTTGTCGGCGGCGGCCTTTTTTTTAGCGGCTAAGTCTGCCGCTACCTTCAGTTCGATTTTTTTAATGCTACTGCCCATTTGCTGCCTCCACCGAAAAAGACCCTGTTTTTAGCCCAGCAACAAACCCCGGACGCCTGTTTTCCATGCCGCGCATAAAACGCCAAGGGCCGGTATGCCCGGCACTCTTGCAACGCTGCATCAGTTTTCTTTGCGTAAACCTAGCTACTTCCATTGCGTTATTATACGGCGCTATCAGGTCCATCACGTATAAAGTACCATCTTCTGGTTTATTTTTCCATATGTCTTTAGGAGAAGACAGGTCCCACTCGCATACGAACTCTTCTTCTTCCTCTGGCGTCAAAAAGGTGTACGAAAACATCCCCACTGGTTTTTCCTGTTTATACATTACAAATAACCGGTCGGCATCTATGGCCGGTATTATCATATAGTCAACCGCCAGTAACGAATAGTCACAGTGATAGTCAGACTCTAGCATCAGTTTTAGGACATCTCTCAACATTACACTAGCGAGCCAATACCCTGCTGACGGATCATCCCTGATGCAAGGTCGTTCGGGAACAGGGCAGCATATTGCTGCCGGTTTACAGGGCCACTAGGTGCGGGGGCCGCGGGCGGCGGAGGTGGCGGCGTAGCCGACGCAAGAGTGGCGGTGGGAGGTGGAAGCGTAGCCGACGCAAGAGTGCTGGTGGGAGGTGCAACTCGTTGCGCCGGAACTGGTTGTGTTGCAGGCATAACTGTTGGGGCGGCAGAGCTTTGTTCTTCCAACTCTGACTCAATAATTTGCTGGTCTATCTCGTCATCAGCTTCACGGAACGCGGAGCCTAGCTCTCTGCGAACAGGGCGAATAAAGCCTAATTCTTGAAACTGTTCTTTTATACTAGATAAAAGGCCTGTTTTCTCCCGCTGCGTTGGAGTTTTTCTAAGCAAGTCCGCTAAAAGTTTTGGGTTAGTCATAAGCTCGCCCATAACATCCATTTTTAAAGACTCTGGAACTTTTGAAAATATTTGGCGCAGGAACTCTTGACCGCGAGAAGCCGCAGTAATGACGCCCGGGCCAGATTGACCGCCAGTCATCATGTTATATGCTCTAGTTCCCGCCGCAGAACCCGCAATAGACACATAGAAATCGACCATCGGCCCCATTTCTTTTGCAATATCCACAAGGTTCCCCTTAACGGCGGCAGTTTCTACCCTAGCTAATTCCGTCAAAAAAGTTTTCATTGTCTGAGCTTCACTGTCGGTCATCAAGCCCTTGCTTTTCATGTATGCCACCGGTGACATGTTGGACGGGGAACCCTTCATTCCCGTAAACAACACCTTGTACATAGTACGGGCATCCCCAGCGCCACTACTTAGGCCGGATTTAACCGAAGCGTATTCTAATATTGAGGCCTTTATACCTTCTTTGGCGGCTTCTCTTTGGCTCTCTGAAAAATTTTTATTACTAGCCATTTTTACCAACCGGTTTAAATCCCTTACCGGGGCTCTACCGTTAATTGCGTCCCCTACTGCATGAATAGGGCTGTCTGTTGTTTGCGGTAAAATATCCTGAAACACCTTCATAGCGTTAAGGCGTTTGGTTCTTTTTTTGTTTTTTAGCTGGGTCTGTCTTAAAATAACTTCAGCTTTTTCAGAATCTTCTAAATCTCTGCGTAACGCCGCAAAGCCGTCTTCCCCTAGAAGCTCTTTGTTTTTTTCTAACCACCCGCGCAGTTTTGTTTCATCTATGCGCGGAGTTATGTCACCTGTTTCTGGGTCTCGTACCTCCCGATAAGCTTCGGCGCGAACATTACGAAGCATGTCTTCTATGCTTCCAGAAACGGTGTTCAGAGTTTCTTCGGGGGTTGCCCCGGGAACTCCTTCGGTACGCATGAAAGTGGCGATATTTTTTAATTGATTTACTCGGAGAAGCGTTGGGTCCACGCCGCCTGCAAGAACCCGGTTAGCTAATAGTTCAGGCGCAATTCTAGCTTCCCCTGTTTTTGCCGTTCCTAAGATATCGCCAGCAAAAGTTCGGGTAAAGGTGTCATTTAAGGCTCTAGAATAAGACCTAGCCGCCTGATAAGAAGCATCCGCAACAGCTTCCAACGCGTCTAAGTCATCTAACAGCCCTTCCGCAAAAGCGTAAGCAATACGCGCTTCGTTATCATCTCCACTGCTTCTAAGACGACGACCGAGAGATAAGGCTTTTTGTCTCATGTCTTGAACTTCTACTAAAGTAAGAGGCGTTACCTCTCCCGCAGGATCGTCCATCATTCGTTGTAAATACTGGAAATAATCGCCTTGCGGGCTTCCCGCTTCAACCCGTATTAAAGTGTCTTGCTCCGCTTTTATTTCTCTTGCCGCCGCCTCGGCAGAAAGCCCTTGCGTTCTTTCTCTTAGTTCGGACAACCGGCGTTGAAAGCCCATGTCCAGTTCCGGCATGGGGTCGCGGTCTAAGTTTAACTCTTTCCGTTTGCGCTCGACAAATTTAGCAAGAGGAGACAAAAGATTATCTACTTCGTCTCTAGCTTCTTTTGTGCGCGGAACAGCGTTATCCCAAGCTGAAATAAAGTTGGGAACATCCACTTCTTCCCCGTCAGCGTTTCTAAAAGTTGTTATTTCAATATCTGGAACAGCAGCCCAAAGCGCTTTTTCCTGTCTACGGGCAAGTTCCATTTGTGTGTCAACAACATTAAAAAGCTGCCGCCCTAACGCGGCATTATCTATGTCTTGGCCTTTGACACGTTGAACAGCAGCAAGTGCATTATCTGTGGCTTTTCCAAGCCTTTCAACCATGCCGCGCGCAAACACAGATTGAGTTACGCGCGCAAGTTCTTGCAAAGCCGCTTGATTAAGGGCTTGATCCCCACCCTTTGCTGCTAAAACCAAAGCATTGATTTGATTTCTAATCATGTTGGCTGTTTCTTCAGCGGCGGTATCTCTCGCTCGCCCTAAAGTAGGGCTGCTTTGGGCGATAGACGCTTCAATAGCCATCATTACAGGGTCGCCAGATTTGGTTCCCGCAGTTAAAGATATTTTTTTGCCCGCAGAATCTACCAGCATGTCGTCAATATCATCTGCCGCCAGTTTTTGAGCTATTGTTGCAATATCTTCGGACGTATAGCCCTGACCTTCTAAAATTTCTACGATGCGCTGGGCACCTTTATTCTGTCTTGAAACAGAAAAAGCTTTAAGTATACCTTTTATACCGCCGTAATTTTTAAAGCCTTCTTTTGCAGCGTCATATGCGGCCACGGCTTTTTCTGCGCCTGCGCCAGCCAAACCGAAGGGCGTACCAAACAAAAGTTCAAAGCCTATTCTAGGTAAAGCTTCCCCCGGGTATTGCGATTCCGCTATACCCGTGCCCACAGTGGCCCCCGCGGTTGCTGAAAGCTCCCCCGCAGCTAGCGGAATAGGAGCTATTTTTGCGGATTTCCCGGTGGCGGACAGCATGTTTTCCGCAAAACGGACCATGCGGGCTGCGCGTGGGCCTTGATCTTGAACATATTTTGTTCCTTTAAGATACGGTACAACCGTAGTGTCTTGCAGTCTAAACCCGTAGCTGGATTTAGGTTTTACAAGAGAAATGTCTTCTGGTTTCGATCCTAAAAGTTTAGCGCGTTGCTCCGCTAGATTAGTTAGATACTCCGCCCCACCCAAATTAACTTTAGAACTAATAAGATAAGGTGTGGGTAACCATCCTAAACCGCTGGCCGCAGTTTTGCCCATCTCATATTGGACACGGGTTCCGGGGCTAATTGCTTGCTCCTCCCCTAATACGAAATCGGTAACCTCTTCCCCTACTTCATACCCAGTAAGGCCGCCACCCACCGCAGCAACAAGCGGAACACCAAATTTTATCGCTGCTGTAACAGGGGTGGTCGCAGGAATTGGCGCGGTAAGTCTAGACGCGGTTTTACCCGCGGCTACCGCACCAGACATAGAAAAAACAGAAGGGCCTATTTCTCGCTTCATGCCGCCGAAAAAAGTGCCTTCTTCAAATCTCTGGCCTTCTTCATTTCGGGCAAATAAGTTAATAATGTCCACGTCCGAAATAGGCTTATTTTTTAAGTTTTCAAAAGGGCCGTGAACCGCGGCCCATAGGGGGTGGGATTTAAATTCACTAGACTGCTGCGACTTTACAAGATTTTCATAGCCCCCGGGAAACATGGCGGGGTTTTCCCGAGCAAATTGCCGCACTAACGAGCTAGCCAAAGCAGCGTCAGGGCCCTCTGCGTAAACATTGTCTTCCGCATCGCGCAGTTCGCTATCCCCAAAGCGCTCATAAAAAAGATCAATTTGATCTTTTGACAAGGTAATAGGCTTTCCAAAAAGCGGGCCTTTTGC
>Ga0075480_10000970_pt1 | contig 17852 bp, 29 predicted proteins | sample DEB08_DNA_7_FD_81590 | JGI IMG/M metagenome (GOLD analysis project Ga0075480, IMG submission 81590) | Aqueous microbial communities from the Delaware River and Bay under freshwater to marine salinity gradient to study organic matter... | ecosystem: Environmental > Aquatic > Marine > Coastal ... | reverse complement strand
GGACAGGAAGAAGCAAACTTCCGTGATCTTCTAGATCAGATGGAGGAAGACGGAGAAATTACCTCCGAGCTAACAGCTGACGGCGAGCTTTACCTGCCCGCATCCTCCGAGCCTAAGTTCATCAAGAAAGGCGCGGAGTATTTGCTACAGAACTCCCGGGGCAAGACCACTGGAAAAGCATCCGTAACAAAGGCGATCAATCCCAAGAATGCAGCCAAGCAAATACCTGCTCTTCAGGCGCTGAGCGATCGACACGACGATCCGCTGTCCTCACCTGCCGCATGGCTGAGGTTCGAAAGAGATCTTACGGGAAGTAACACTACGATCCGACCGCCTCACGGACTGATCTCTCTGTACAACGACATAGATACGTGGGTCGCTACTCATTCGCGCCTGTCTGATCAACAAGTACAGGCAGCTAGGGAGGGGCTAGAAACCGCTCGAGAGATGGGCGAGGTCTATGCCTCAGGGGAAGCAACGCCCGACATAACCGGAAAGCTCATGCTTTGGGGCATCATGTCGAGAATGCTCACCGCCTCGGCTCAAGAGGCTGGCTTTGTTGATCTGCTAACAAAAATGCCCGGGGCAAAAGATGACCCCGCAGGGGACATCATTCAGAAAACGCTTGATGGCACCATGACAGAGCAGGACGTGAAGAGCTGGGAGAAGGCAGTAAAACGCCTCATACCAGAGGGTTCGTTCGGTCGATCTGGCACAAGCAATGCTAACGATTGGGCAAAGTTTATGCTCAAGATGTCTGAGCGCACTGAAGACGGCAGAAGCAGGCTGGAGGAGCTGCACGATCTTGTAGGTAATCGATCAATCTCCACCGTAGATGTTCGTCGTCAGTTCCAGGGGATGATCAACAACCCCGGAATCGGCAACAAAGTATTCTCGTTCTTAATGTTAATGACCGGGCGTGACGACGTAGTCATCCTCGACCGGATTCAGCTCAACTCAATGTGGGATGCGGGGCGTTACGGCAAGCTTATCTACGACGACATTGCAGATGAGTTCGACAAGGGGCACGGTCTGGCTCGATACGAAGCGCTTGAGAAATCTCTCAACCAGCGCATCAAAGAGCTTTATCGGAGGCTTGGTCGAGAAGATGAAGGCTCAGTAGGCAGATACCATTGGGAGAGCTGGGTTCTGAACTCAGGTCAGGTCGTTGCACACCCAACGATGAAGGGGCTGTTAGACGACGCAAGAGGTGCAGACACACCTTATGCCGACATGGGTGCGCCTGAAGGCAAGATGAACCTGTTTAGGTACGGCGCGATCTACGCCCGAGACCCTGACGGCAACCCGTATTTCCTGTATGCTGATCAGTCAAACAAGCCGTACCGTTTCACCCCAAAAAAGTTCTCCGAATTCTTGGATCAAGTCAAACTTCGGAAGCGCAACATTATCCCGAAAGGGTTCAAGGTAAGTGAATATGACAAAGGATTCCCTTGGTACGAAGCCGATGGCGTCAACAGAGACAACCTCGATGCCCTCATCCGCGAGTACGCAGAAAGAGAAGCAGTTGAAAGCGACTATGCTGTTGAAGAAACTGATGTCCAAGACGACGCCGATGTCGGCGGACAGCCCGAGGCAGAACGCCCAAGATACATAAAGGGCAAGCGAACACCGGACAATAGTCCACCCCACGAAGTCACATTCAACCTCGATGACGAGTACCTTGTAGATAGGGACCTTTCGCAGCGCCTAAACAGGCTAATGCCAAAGAGCTTTAGCAAGGCTCTTGTCGATCGTTACGGAAGACTCAAAGAGCTCGAGGATCGTCTCGCTGCCAGTGTCGGTATGGACCGCATGCCGGCATCAGTATCTGCTTACGACGCAGAAAACCTTATGCACTCCAAGGTGCAGAATCAGATCGAAGAATTTGAGAACGACTACATCAAGCCAATAGCGGCAATGATGAAGGCGGCAGATCTCGATGGTGAACAGGTAGGTCTGTACTTGCTGGCTAAGCATGCCCCGGAACGTAACAGGGTCATTGCCGAACGCGAGCAAGCCATGAGGGCGGAGCAAATAGATCGCCTCAACAAAGCACTTGAGGACTCAATGGGCGCTCTCGATCGCCCGGTCGAATCTATCACTGAGCGACTAGACAAGCTTGAGAACGAGCCTCTCCGATTCCAAGACACCGGTTCGGGCATGACCGACTCTGAGGCAGAGTCTGTGATCGCCACGGCAAAGCTCGAAGACAAGTATGACGCGCTCGAGGAGATCTCAAGCAAGGTCTACGAGATGCTTTCTGACATGCGTCAGAACATGGTTGACAAGGGCTTGCTGGATGACGAGACAAAAGAGGACTGGCAAGACACGTATGAATTCTATGTGCCGCTGAAGGGCTTTGCCGCCCTAGAGCAAGACGGCGACATGGTTGCGGGTACTGGGGCGAAAGGCTTCAGCGTTACAGGCAAGGAGTCCTTTAAGGCGAAGGGTCGTGTAACCATGCCAGCCAATCCACTGCTAAATGCGTTTGTGGACGGCGAGACAAAAATTATTAGGGCGGAAAAAAATGTAATCGCCCAACGTCTACTGAAGATGCTCAGCAAGTTTAAGTCTGACCAGTGGAGCGTTTACCCGCCAACGCAGTACCCGTTCCAAACGCCGCCAGACGATATTAGCGTGCGGAAGAGCAAAAGCCAGATGGCTTCTGAGATGCGCCCCGATGACGACAAGGTTCACCGATACATACAGGTAAAGCGCAACGGGCAGGACCACTTCATTGAGATTCGCGATAAGGAGCTGAACAGAAACCTCCAGGCTGGCAGTGTGGGCATATTCAATTCCGAGGTTGAGTCGTTCAACCAAATCATGACCTTTATGCGGGAATTCCAGAACTTCCGTCGCGACATGATCATCAACTACAACCCAAGCTGGGGACTGGTTAACCCAATCAGAGACGTTCAAACGGGACTCGCTTTCATTCTTGCCGAGCAAGACTCTCGTGCCGGCAGGCTGAAAGACAAGGACCTGATCTGGGAGGTGGTAAAAGGATGGGGACCATCGTGGAAGGCGTTGTGGCGTGACGCTCGGGGCAATGAGCCCAAGACAGATGAAGCTAAAGAGCTGGCGCAGTTTGTTAAGGACTATAAAGACGACGGCGCTCCTACCGGCATTGCTTACAGCAAAAGCATTGATGAGCAAGCCCGCCGCATTGAGACGCTGATAAAGCGAGGAAAAATTAGAGAAGCGTTTGCTTATTTAGGCAAGGTTGTTGAGGACTTCAATCAGGTAATGGAGAACGTTACCCGGCTGTCCACTTATATTGCCGCACGAAAATCTGGGGTCGAGAGAACAACTGCTGCGACCGTGGCTAAAGACCTGACAGTTAACTTCAATCGCAAAGGGGAGCTCAGCTCCGCAACAGACACCTTCTACCTATTCTTCAACGCTGCAATACAGGGCAACGTGAATACTGCCGAGGCTGTATTGAAGTCAGGCAGGGATGGCGAGAAGCTTACCAAGGCTCGAATGGTCGCCGCGGGGCTTGTGCTTGCCGGGTTTGCAAGGACGTTGATAAACATCTGGATGTCTGGTGAGGATGAGGATGGAGAGTCTACCTACCTCGACTACAACGAGTATGCCCTAAAATCAGGAATGCTATTCCGTATCAGTGATGAGCAAGGCTTTGCCTTGCCTAAGGCGTATGGATGGGGCTTCTACGATGACGTAGGTCGTTTGGGCGCTGAGCTGGCTATGGACCTCAAAAGTCCAGATCAGGTCGGTGTGGATCTGCTGACATCTATGGATCGGCACTTTAACCCCCAGGGTATACACGCCGTCTCAGATGACCGAGATGCGTCAGAGTCAGTAATGCTGAAGCTAGGCTTCCTCGCCGGACCGGACGTTACTGACTTCGCTCTAGAGCAAGCTGCAAATATCAACTACTTCGGGGAGAACATTACGATCCCCCAGAACCCGTTCTTGGTGCAGAAGCCCAAGTCACAAAAGACCCGCAGGCGCACGTCTGATTGGATTGAGAGCACAACTAAAACCATTGCCGAGCTGAGTGGTGGTGACGACTACATCCCGGGCAGCGTTGAGGTCAACCCAGATAGAGTTCAGCACGGATTAGATTTCCTGCTCGGAGGTGTTGGTAGGTTCTTCAATGATGCAGCCGACACTGCGACCAAGTCTCTGAATGACAGACCCGGAGACCTGAAGGCTGACGACGTACCAATCATCCGCACGTTCTTCCCTAGAGTCAGTCAATACAAGGATCGAGTTACTTATTACGACTCTCGCAACGAGTGGCTCCAGTATCGAACGCAGATCAGAGACGCTGACGCAGAGGAAAGCAAGACACTTGTAGAGCGTTACGGCAGAGAGCTGTACCAGTTCGAGACCTTCCACAGTCAAGCAGAGAAGCAGCTCAGAAAACTGTCCAAGCAGAAGAAGCTACTCGAGGATAACGGTGTCATCGATCCAATGGTGCGATATGAAAAGCTGGACGAGATCACGGCTCAACAGGAGCTGATCTTCGACCGGTACAACAAGAAGTGGAACGAAGTTAAACCCTAAGGAGATAGTCATGCACGACGGTAAACCGTGTAAAGGAAAGCGCGGCAAAAAATCCATGAAAAAGGCTTTGCCCAAGCGCGGTCAACGAGCTGCGACTAACAAGCGCAAGCGAGGATAGTTCGGTGGCTAATGAGCCCACAGACAAAGCCCTGTATGCCCGGGTCAAAGCCGCAGCAAAGAAGAAGTTCAAGGTCTATCCATCAGCCTACGCCAACGCTTGGCTTGTGCGTGAATACAAGAAGCGTGGCGGTAAGTACAAGACGGTGAAGAAGCGTGGCAAAAAGTGACGGCGGTCTGACACGCTGGTTCAAAGAAGACTGGCGCGATATCAAGACGGGTAAGAAGTGTGGACGGTCAGGGAAGGACAAGAAGAAGCGTCCTTATCCTGCTTGTCGTCCCTCGAAACGTGTTTCGTCGAAGACACCAAAGACAAGTGGGGAAATGTCTTCCGCTGAAAAGGCTCGCATGAAGAAGGCGAAGACAAGCTCGAAGAAGATACCGTATTCTCATCAGAGAAAGCGAACTGCGGCGAAGCGCTAACGCAGTTAAGAAAATCCACCACGTCCGTTTTGGTGCGTTGCACCACGACGATATCGATGTCCACGAGCGACAGATCCTTACCCGACTTACGCAGCTCCTTTAAGAAGTCATGCCTGTGCTTGGACGTATCATAAAACGTCGTTACCGGCGGACATTCGTTGTGATCTACAATGCGATAGATGTTCCAAGTGGTCATGATTTACCTCCAAATAAAGCGGGTATCTCACCCCCCGCAAAGGCGGGTCGGATGGGGTGAGAACCCAAACAAGGGTTGGAGTCCATGGGGCAGAATGCAGCTATCGAGCGCATCTCATAAGTGCTTTGTAAGTTATTGATATGATGAAAAAAGACAGAAATAACAAGGGGTTCCACCTTGCCAAGGTTGAGGTCGCGAGTTCGAATCTCGTTTCCCGCTCCAATTTCTGTTTCGTCAACAGCATCAACAAGTTACGTCTGCCCCTATGGGGTCCAACCTAACTGTAAGGGACTCGGCGTGTTCAACGAACCCGGGATCCCTCGTTTTTTCAAGGTTGGAGTACCCCTTCCAACCTGTTAATTACCACTCTCTTATGCTCGGTTCCCAAGTGGGTGTACCGGGCAATCGAGTTCAGGCTACTCCAGTTGCCAAGCTCCTTGAGCTCGACGGCTTGAGTGCCGTTCTTTATGTGCAGACTGGCGAACGTGTGGCGCAGAGTGTGGAACGTTGTTCCGGCAGGTAGACCTGCATTCCGCACCGCTTTTCTCCATGTCTTATTACACACCGCTTTTACCGATAGCGGGTTACCACACTGCTGGTAAAACACGTATGCAATCTCACCTACCCGGGGGCGGTTGAACTGCAGATCCAGCTTGTCGTTGTGACGCCGCCTCAGTAAAGCTTGAAGCGTTTTGCCGATGGGAATACACAACGGTTTGTTGTTCTTCATCTCGGCTGCAGGTATGACGATCTCTTTGAAATCATCCGAAACATACCGCCACCGTAGGAGTCTGACATTGTTGTTTCGCATCCCGGTGTGGACTGCGAACTTCGCCATGTCAGCTCTCAGCGGATCTAGGTTTTGGAGTAACCGTTGTATCTGGTCGGGCTCCAAATAGTTAGTCCGCTTGTTCTCCTCGAGCAGCTTAATTTTTGGTGGGACAAACTGTAGGTCCAGCTCCTCGACACCGAAGTTAAGCATCGCTCTCAGATAGGTCAGGTAACAATTGACGGTAGCCTGTGCGAGACCGCGTTCCTCGACCAGTTCCTGCTGCATCATATAGATGTCAGCTTTCTTGACCTCGTCGATTGGTCGGTCGCCCCACCGGGCTTTCATCTCTCCGATGACCCTACGTGCGACTTCGTTTCGTTCCTTGCCTCGAGAGCTTTTGCTCTTGAGATAGACACCTGCAAGTTCATTAAACGTCCATTGCTTCATTTCATCTCTCCATGAATGTGGAGATGCGCTCGAAGCTTTGGCGATCATATGATGTTCTTTCTGCACAGTCCAACCTCTTAATCCGACTTAAAAGAGCCCCCCGAAGGGGGCAAGCACACTATGAAAGATCAGCTCGTAACGTGAGCCACCCGGAATTTAGTGAGGCGTTTTGGACACCGGTGCCTCTAGCCAGCTTTCACGGGAGCGGAATCCCTGTCCTATCTCATGGAGTGAGAATTAGTTAATCACTTCGCCCTCGGCGATTTCAGTTTCGCCATCGTCCGTGGGTAGAAGTTTTTGCAGGTCAATGTTGATAACCTCCAGCCCAATTCGAGCAAGCTCCAGGGTCGTGCCCATAACAGCCAGTGCGTTCTGACCGTTCTGTGCGCGAACCAAAAGCTCTTTGCAGGGTTGGCTTAGATCATCAACGTTGTAAGTTTGACCGTTGACTTGGATTTGTTGCTGTTCGCTCATCGCGTCTTTCTCCTAGCGTTGTCGCGTATCAATCGATAAGAGCGTGGCGCGTGAAGCGACAGCTCTGCTTGGGGTGAATGTCGATCCGTGAATGAATGCCCTCTGCCACATACCTCGCAGTACGGTTCAGCTTGGGCAATCCTGTCGCGGACACCAACCATCTCAATCGCCACTTCTGGATTAAGCTCCAGTGGATCATCGCCAACCCGGATGACGTGCTCTTCAACACCCAACTCTGATTTGACATTGATGATCCCTTCCTGACGGTCTCGATAATTTCTGACGCCGCGAATCCATATGCGGTGGTCGAAGGATGCGTTTGGATTTTTGTCATCTAACTCATAGCCTCCGTAAACCACCGTATTTACAGCTCTGGTGATTCGCAGTCCCATACATTGGTGTCCTTAAATTGCGAACGGGTCCTCTCCGAAGGGGTCGCTCGCTGGTTTTGGTGCGGTCTCGGCTGGACTTTCATTTGCTGCCGGCGGGAGCCAAAGATCAAAGCCCAACTGAGGATTTCCAGATTGGTTGATCTCTTGTGTCACCTTGATGATGAAATCCAGCTTCTCTCCGTTTGGGGTGTCGATAGCAAGGTTGCCACTCCATACGGGTATTAATTGAGCTTTGCGCTTTGGGTCAAGATCCCGGTACCACTGATGGGTCATGAGGCGATTCTCTTCTTGTTCTCGCCTGTCCTGATCCATCTTCCATGCCTTGCCCTTGAGGGGTTTGCGTTCATATGCCATTACAGCGCTCCATATTTGATGTTGATTTGACGGGTGTTATTCACCCGGCGGAATGACTCCGGTGAGCCACCCCGATCGAGGACGGCTTGATCGCCGCCTAAGTATTCGTAGGCTTTTCGGTAGTCGATAGTGGGGGTTCGGTTGATCAGCCTTACAGTGACAAACCCGTCCGTAACGGAGCAGTTGTACTGGTCAGCAATGCTCTTCTTGAGCACATCAGATTTCTTTTTGATCTCAGCGATCTCTTCAAGGTCGTCGCGATGGGTTTCCTCGAGGTCGGCTAGCCTTTGCTGCAAAGCGCTGAGCTCTTCCATTTCCTTTGTGGGCTGAACGGTAATCACCTCGTCCTGCGCCGGCTCAAGGAACTCCTGACGCAGCTCCTCGTCCTGAGCAATCGTGTGCATGTGTTCGTACCATGCCTCGTACAGGCTAATTCTTTGCACAGTTCCTGCCGCGGGCTCTGGTAACAGCTTCCCGGGGACCGGCTCATAGAGCCAGCCATCGATGCGCTGCACCCTCTCAAGCACAAACTTCGGAGGTGACACGTCGTCCTTTGCGAGGTAGCAAAAGAAGTCACACCAGCTCGCGTCTAGGCATTCCATCTGCACGTAGACCTGCCACAGGTACATCTTCTTTTTTTCATCGAAGACGCTGTAGGGTTCCTTGTTGTACTTGGGGTACGGGCACTTGATCTCAATGCAGCCGTCCAAACCGATCAGACCATCCGGGCTTGCTGCAAGAAACTGATGCTTCGGGTGAACGATCAGCCCGGTTTCAGTCACCTCGTTACCGGTGTGGTACTCGTAGTAGTCCCGGGCTATGTTCTCCATGTCGGCACCGTGTTGTACCGCGGGACTCATCACAAACTCACTGGGCTTGCCGCAAAGGTCTCTTACCTTCTTTCTCAGGTACTCCTGAGCCGTCTCGTACGGGTTGTTCCCTTCGAGCGAAGAGCACCCTGTCGCAGTGATATAGGGCTTGCGTTCCTCGAGCCATGCATTGTCTTGTGTGCTAGACATTCTTCTGCTCTCCGAAGTTGTTCGCTAGCCAGCGCTCAAATACATCTGGGAGCGGGTCTAGCTTTCTGTTGCGGCAACCTTTGGCATAAGCTTTGAAGCGCTCTCTGGCTTCTTCGGGGGTCTGAGAATCAGCGACCCCAGCCTCTTTCCAGCACTCGCTACGCTGCTGATCAGCACTTGCTTCGGCTTTTTTCGCTGGCGCTTTTCTGGCTGGTGCTTTTTTTGCTGCGGCTTGCTCCTTTGCCTCAACGACTGTTGGCAGCTTTTCCTCGGTTACGCTCTCGATAACGTCCTCATCGCCGCCCAGCCCGAGGGCAAGCATTAGCGAGTACCGCTTTGCGTAGGTGATTGCTCCTCCGTATTTGTGTTCGTCTTGCTTGCTGGCAGGTATACGGACAATGCCGGAGGTGAGCTGCCCGCCATGACCGTAGATAACAGTCTCGACTGCGGCTCCACCTTGGGCGGGATGAGATATGTGATGGAAGAAAAGACCCTCTTTGTGCATAAGGGGTCGGATGGTCTTTAAGATCTGCTCGTAGGTCGCGAACTTACCGTAACCGCCTTTCTCGTCTTTGAGGACGATGATTTCCTTTTGGTGGAACTTGACAAGAGCGTCTTGTAGACCGGCAGACAATTGTGTCTGTACCGTTTGTGGCAATTCCATGTTGACAATCCATGATTAGGTTTTCAACACAGAGAATATGGGGTGGATCCCGATCTGTCAACACTGAATACATAAATTGCAGACCGGGATGGGATTTACCTCATTAGTCTGTTTTCCTCGAGGTACTCTGCGACTTCAGGTCCCCAGTGTGTGACGGTGCATGAAGCAAGCTTTGCAACGTTGATCATCGTCCACATAATGCGACCTTTGCCGGCAGGAGCCATCTTAAGTAGATAGACCTCGGGCAGTGGCGCGTATTCTGTCAAGAAGCTAAGCACTGGCTCATTGGTTGCCTGTACAGCGATGATTGAGTCCTTGATTGCCTTGTACATTGCTGGACGCTTGAATCTAATCTGGTCTATTTGATTGTGTTCGGGGTTGTAACCCTGCTTAATCATTGTGGCAACCGTGCCCTCATCAAGAGCGACGTTCCCCATGTCAGTCGTCATGACGCCGATGTATATGCCGTCCTCTCCGCCAACAGCTGGCGTCGTATCAGAACCCGAGTAATCCCGGTTTAAATTAACGTTGAGGACGCCTCGTTGCTTTTTAAGTAGGTCTGCAGCTTTGCTTTTCCAATACGCTCGATCATTGTGTCGTTCCATTCCTGTCCTTCTCACCTCTACTTCTTATATCTGCTACTACTGCCAGTGAGTCTAGTACCGCTGCCCCCTGAATCTTGTCTTCATAAGCCTCAACCGTGATCTCCGCGAACAGTTGTGGGCTCATACTGTTTTCGTCCTCGACCTCAAGTGTCTTTACGAATGTGATGGCGTCTATCAGCTTCTTCGTGTTCAAGCTTGAAGAAGATTTACCGTACACCCATTCCATGATGTCGATTCCAAGATGGTCAGCAACCCGGCTTATCTCGCTATGCTCCCGGGGAACCGCACCTGTCAGCCAATTTGAAGCCTGACTATGTGAAACGCCCAGCTCTTCCGATAGCCGCTGAGCTCTACCCCAGTTGGGATATTCTTGCTCAGACAGTTTTTTCGCGAAGTATTCTGCGCGGTGGTGCTTTGTCCATTCCTTCATTTCTGCTCCATTTTGAGAGTGAGACCTGGAGTTTACCGATTCAACCCGGAAATTGTAGCTGTTGATTCGTACAGTATATTTCTAGACTTAACCTTGACAATTTAGTTTAGCCAGTCGTAAAGTCTGCAGTCACCACGGATTTGGGGGCTAAGACTGGATGGAAAATTCAGCAACCGATTACACGATAATCGTCAACACGGTGATTCGTGACAATCGACTAAGCGCAAGTGACTTAGGTTTGCTGATCTATCTCCTCCACCTGCCCGAGACGTGGAAGATCCAACCCATACAGTTAGCTGATCGTTTCGACTGCAACAGACAAACGATTTACAGCCAGCTCAACCGACTCAAAGAGCTCGAATATGTCGAGCATCAACAGAGCAGAAAGGGTGGATCATTCAGCGGAGCTGAGTGGAAAGTGTCTAAATCACCGTATACGAAAAAACCGGATACGGTAAATCGAACACTACTAAGTACTAATAATTTACAAAATACGAATAGTACTAAAGAGCCTTCAACGAATTGGCGCGACAAGCTGTACGACGATCGCCCTGACTGTGTCCTAGCGGAAGCTTGGAAGCGCTGGATCGATTACAAGGTCGAGCAAAACAAGAACCGCCCAATCTCACAACGCACTGTCAGCATGTCGAAGAATCGACTCATCGCTCTCGACAAGAAGGGCTTCGATACCTCCGGGGTCATCGAGGTCACCATCAACCGCAACTGGAAAGGGATCGGTGACGATAGCTACAGCGCATATGACCGCTGCAAGCGCGACCTCGCCGAGCAGCTAATAATCTAATGGATATACGAGAACTGAAAGTCGAGCTGGGCAGTCGTGCCCTGTCTCTTTGCAACACACTACTTCCCGACGGCAGAGTCGAGGGTCAAGACTGGAAGGTGGGATCAGTTACCGGGGAACCCGGTCGGTCCCTCAGCGTTCACCTCAACGGAGATAAGCAGGGTCAGTGGATTGACTTCGCTACCGGTGAAGGTGGCGACATGATCGACCTCATCATGCATGTCAGGCGCGTCGATATTAAAGACGCAATGGAATGGGGTCGTCGCGAGTGCAACATCAGAGAGAAGCACCACGCCAAAATCAAATCAGCACAACCCCGGGCGTACAACACTGCTCGATTACCTGAACCTTTCGGTGACAACGATGTATTGGAAAAGGTCATGCTCGACCGGGGCTTCCAGAACTGCTCTGCGGTTATCGAGCGTCACGGTCTGTTCAGCTACAAAACCAGTAAGGGGCTCGACGTTGTCTTCCCTTACTACAGCCCAGACGGTGCGCTTGAGTTTGTAAAGAACAAAGCACTGGATCATGACGGTCACCCCGGGATGTGTGGACAGAGCAATCTCAAGCCCATTCTTTTCGGCTGGCACACCATGCCGCCGGCGTGTCGTCAGGTCTGGATCACCGAGGGCGAGTGGGATGCCTGTGCAGCCTCGGAACTAGGATTCCCCGCCTTGAGCGTCCCGATGGGCGGCGGCAAAGGCGCGAAGCAAACCAAGTGGATTGCGAACGAATACGAAAACCTATCCCGATTCGATGAGATCGTCATCGCTACCGATATGGATGAACAGGGAGAGCTGGCGGCAAAAGAGATTGCGCAGCGGCTGGGTGACCGGTGTATCCGGGTCAAGCTCCCGGTCAAGGACATCAATGAACTGCTGCAGCTCCAGGGTGCTGAACAAGCCAAGTTTGTGCTGCAGAAATGCTATGAAGACGCCAAGTGGCAGGACCCCGAAACCCTGCGCTCAGTTGCTGAGTTTTCTGACGACATTACCGACTACTTCGAGGACAAGGACAGCCGTACCGGCGGGTTCTCGATGGGCTGGGACAAAACAGAGGAGATCGACTATCGATTCAGACCCAGCGAGCTCATTGGTTGTGTCGGCTTTTCTGGTTCAGGCAAGACGATGTTTCTGGGTCAGCTGTCGCTCAACGCAATCGCTCAGGACCAAAAGATTCTTGTCGCATCGATGGAGATGTCACCAAAGAACCTTCTGGGTCGAATGTTTCAACAGGCATGTGCCACGCCTGCCCCGACGCTCGAGTACCGCACCAAGATCATGGAGTGGATGGCTCAGAACCTTTGGCTCTACATCGACAACCTGAACCCGAAGATTAAAGACCTGCTGAAGTGCTTCGAGTACGCCTACCGTCGTTACGGTGTGAACGTGTTCATCATCGACAGCTTGACCTGTATGTGCTCACACGAGGACTACCGGAAGCAGCAGGAGATCGTTGAGCAGATAGTCCAGTTCAAGAACGCATTCAACTGCACGGTGTTCCTTGTCACCCACTCTCGCAAACAAGAGGACGAGTCCCGGGCTCCCGGTAAGTTCGATGTGAAGGGCTCGGGTGCGATCACCGATCTAGCGGACAGCTTTTTTTCAATTTGGAAGAACAAGAAGAAGACAGAGCACATGCAGATCTGCCGGCTGACCGGGGAAGAACCCAACCCGGACGTGGCAAAGCAGTGGGACGTTCAAGTCAACATTTTGAAAAACAGAAACGGACAGTACGAGGGTCGCATCGGCTTCGAGTTCCATGATGAGACCTGCCAGTACTTAGACAGCCGCGGGGCTAGACCTCGCAAGTACATCCAATGGAGTAAGGGAGCGTGATGATTGAGCAAGAACAGTTCGCACAAAACATACGGAAAGCAGGGACGGCAGTTACGGAGGCTGAAAAGAAGGCATGCGAAATGGAAGCAGAAGAGAAAAAGCAGTTCGCCCTGCTGCAAGTAGAGGCGCTGGGCGAGGGGTACAAAACCGTGGCGTCTCAAACTACCTACGCAGACAGCAGCGAGAAAATGTTCATAGCGAGGGTCAATCGCGGAGTCGCCAAGGCAGAAATCGCGGCAGCGAAAGCGAACCTTCTAGCAGCTGAGGTCGAGTTCAAGGTCTGGCAAACCCAGATGGCAACACTGAGACAGGAGAAGCGTGTGTATGGCAGCTGAACGAGTCATGCCCGACTGGATAGAGCTAGCCCGCCAGTCCATCGAGGCGCAGCAAAGCGAAAAGGTCCGCAAACAAATCGATCATTTTCAGTGGCTGATCGAACAACGAAAAGCCGAAATCAAGCGAGACATGGAAGCCATGCAGAGAGGAGCCAATGACAGAGGATGAAGTCAAGGAATCCAACCCGTGCGGAACGGGAGTGGATGGATGCCATTGTGAAGCACGGATGTGTCGTGTGTCGAAAGGAGTTTGGGATCTTCACGGAGACGGAGATTCATCATTTAGATGGCAAGACCAAACCGGGGGCGCACTTAAAGACGATCCCCCTGTGTTATCGCCATCACAGAGACGGAGAAGACTGCAGTGTTTATACCTCGAGACATCCCTTCAAAAAGAGGTTTGAAGAAAGATATGGAACAGAACAAGAGCTACTCGAATCCCTCCAGCGCAAGCTTGGATTCTGCTACACCTGAACAGTGGGACCGGGTGTCGAAACCCCGGCACTATCGCTCTCATCACGATGAGTACCCAGAGCTGGAGTGCATCGATGCCATTCAGGCGTCCATGCCCCCGGAGCAGTTCGCTGCTTACCTCAAGGGCTCAGCCATGAAGTACCTGTGGCGCTACGAAAACAAGGGCGAGCCGCTGAATGATTTAAGGAAGGCAAAGACCTTCCTCGAGTTCCTGATTGCCCATGTCAATCAACAGTAGGAACAAAGGAGCCACCTTCGAGCGCGAGGTGTGCCGTTGGATAGAGGATGAGTTCGGTGTGAAGGTTCGGAGAAATCTCGAGCAGTATCAGGTCGTCGATTTAGGCGACATCTTGCTGTCACCGTTCACCATCGAGTGCAAGCGCTACGGGTCGGGTAACTGGCACAAGCCAGATTGGTGGGAACAAGTTTGTCGCGCTGCTCGCGATGACAGTATCCCGTTACTCATCTATCGGTTCGACCGACAGCCTACGCGGTTGGTGTTCCCCTTGTACGCCTTGGGGGACTACCCAACCAATAACGATATGACCTGCACGGTCGGGCTCGAGGAAGGGGCGATGATCATTCGCGAGGTATTGAATGCGACCCGGAGACTTCAGGCACCAAGTGAGCCAGTCAGCCAAGAAGCTGTATTGGGATCAAGTACTAGCTGACATCCACGACAGGTTCGAACCACAGTTTTACAACCTAGCTGTCGAGACAGTCATCTACTACCTACCGGGGGAGATATGTGAGCTCGCCGATGCACAGGCGCGTCGAGACGTTATCGATTCCATCCCGGACGACTGCGAACCAGCACATGCAAAGCAGCTGATCATCTCAGGCACCAAGGTGCTATGGAGGAAGCGCAATGTTCGCTCATGATCTAGCCATCGGCATTGAGAGAGAGCTGAAGGTGTTGCGCGACCTGCAGCGCAAGTACCCGGACGCTCACCGCATTGAGGGAAAGCACTCAGAGTATGACATCGAGGTGCCCGGTAAATTTACTGTCGAGGTGAAGTATGACCCGGCTTCGCAACGCACCGGGAACATTGTGGTGGAGTACTACCACCGGGAGGTGTCGGGATTACACCGAAGCACGGCAGACTGGTGGGTGTTCGATACTGGAGAGAGGTGTATCTGGCTCACCAGACCTGCCGTACATGAGTGCATTTTTAACGGGTCTTTTCAGCCGGTAAAAATTCAAGGTCCGGGAGATCGGTATCCGAAGTGGGTGTTTCTTGTTCCGGTTGAGGAAGTTGTTCGGTACTCATCAGAAGGACCCTAAGCGCAAGGTCAGGCATTTTCCTGAACCCCTTGCTGAGACTGGGACGTACCCAGTTTTTGACCGTCCATGGACTCATGTCGAGGATCTCAGCGACTTGTGTGACGGTAAGTTGATACTGCTGCATGAGCTGCACCAAGGCTTGGTTGTTTGTCATCGTTGAACTCCAGGTGATTGACATACAAAAAAAGGACGACCAGTACTAGCAGATACCGGCGCTCAGACCTGCTCACTAACGATCTGCGTCAGCTCTCTGAGCAGCTCCTGTTGTCGTCGAATTCTGATTACGTCAGGCTGCACCAGAGCGGTGATAATTTGGTTTGCTTCCAGCGGGGTGAGCACCAGTGGTGCCTTGTATCCTTGAGCCGTTAACTCAAGGGACTTTCGCTGCTTCTGTTGCAGCATGTTGATGACTTGCTGTTTGTTCATTGGTAGGTCTCCAGAACATAAGTTTTAAATTGAGACAGGGCATCCCCGTCCAGTTCGATTGCTTCACCCATCCAGACCAGTCCATCCCAGTCCACATAGGTGTCGGTTACTTGATAACGAGACCCCCAGAACTCGCAGGGCTCGTGCTCCTGCCAGATCTGGAGGTTGTCGATTTCGATCTCGCTTGGATCGATTTGCACAGACGCAGTGATCATCTAGTGACGCCACTCCTTAGCCATGAACTCACCGACTGTGAGGTCGCTGGCTTCCACGTCTCGAACGAACTGCTCAGCCTCCGCCACAGTCACGAGCTCCTCGTGCCCGAAGTAGTGATCCCGGATGGCGTGAACGACCTGATAGTTTCCTCCCTCTTGCCGGAGGATGTAGCGCACCTTGCGATGGGCGTACTCGTTGATGTCGAACGGTTTAATGTGTTGACGCATCATGACTGTGCCTCCAGTAGGTTGCTGTACTCAGGCTGTTGCGTGACGTTGACCACGAGGACGATTTCCCCGGAGCTGGTCACCTTGAATGTGAGCGCGATGGTGTCCCCGATCACTGCGTTGGCTTTGATGCCCTTGATCGAGAACCGTCGGTCTCCCCGGTTGTTGGTCCGATAGAACGCGAGGGTCGTGGCAGTGCCATCGGTAAACTCAGCGTCCACCGTGACCTTCTGACCGGGGACCATGTCCACGTAGTCGATACCCAACAGTTTGGCGAAGCCGCGGATGCTGGCGTTCGCGTCGATGATGTGCTTCTCGACCATTGTGCGAGTAAGCGTCAGGGTTGCTGGAGCATGGCTCCGAAGTGCTGCGATAGTCATAGCTTTTCTCCTCGTGCGACGGTCTTGCAGACACGCTTGATGATTTCCCAGTGAGGACGGCAGTCGATTTGCGGGTCGATACCAGCCTCGAAGCTAAGGTTGTTTTTCAGCCAGAGCTGATGGACTTTTTTTCTCTCCGCTACGGTGCAGTCGCGAAGCCAGTGCTTGAACTCGTGAGACCAGAAGTAAGCAACACCCATGTAGTCGGGCGTGCCCACAAAGGACCTGTCGAGCTGTCTGATTGCATCAGTCGCGTTCCACGTTGCGGTGTCGAGATTGATTGAATAGGTGCTCATCACGAGACCTCCTTGTGCAAAAATTTTGGCGCGGGAAAAAGTTCGAGCACCCCATTTCTTGATGCTTCATGATTTTTCTTGATGGCATCACCAGTAAGGTAGGCATAACCCTTTGAGCAGCTTTCGATACACTCGAGCCACTTACCCTCGTCGTATTGAAGGTGAGCCGTAGTGAGGTGAATCCCTGCAAGTGCTCGCAGGGGATGTTTAGGTTGAGCCACGATGTCGTCGTTGAGCTCACGCATGGCGAGCTTTGCGTCGTCGTGGGGATCACGTAGCTTGATCATTAGATGTCCACTCCATAGCTAACAGTGATGTAGGCGTCCCGCACGGGCTCGCCATCCGATTCGTAGGTGCTGCCCAGCACCAGACCCAGACCGTTGCTAAACCATTGCCCTGTGCAGTCGTAGGCGCTTGTGATGTCCATCCTGAATATGTCGTCCGCAATCTCGCGGAGCTCATCCAAGTCCAGCGCTGCCGGAACAGTTGCGACGATTGCGTACCCGGCGCTAGTGGCAGTGTTTTCGATGTTAGAAAAGCACTCGACCGATACCGCCCGGGCGTCTTGCTTGAGCATTTCAAGTTCACGCTTCATGAGATGTCTCCGTGGTAGACCCAAGTGTCGGCAGCAGCCTCAGCGTCGTCGTAGTACAGGAAGCACTTGTTGCTCACGATGCGAGGGTCGTTGTCGTAGCTGGTGACCACACGCCACTGAGCAGCCCACACGTCGCCCTCAGCCATTCCGGGCAGTGGGTGACGGCGATACACCGTGGCAGTGCGAACGTCGTTAAACACGCAATCAGTGGCGCTATAGACCTGAGTCAATGGCTCACCTGATGGCGCTAGTGTGCGGTTGATAAAACTCATGTTTTCTCTCTCCATGGTTGCGGTGGAAGCCCCACCCGAAAGGACACCCGGGGGTGCCCAGACGGCTGAGTCCTCACGCAGCAGCTCGTTGGTTTATGTAATCGACAAGGGTCTCGACCTTGCAGCGAACCTCCCACCAGCCGAAGGCGTAGTGCCCCTCATCCATGAGCGGGTCCTCTGCATCGGTGAGGTGATCGGCGCAGACGTAGGCACAGAAGTCGCCATCGTCGAAGTAGTCGTCGATCTCGATTGAGATGTCGTACTGCCTTGCTAGGCG
>Ga0075480_10000969_pt1 | contig 17858 bp, 5 predicted proteins | sample DEB08_DNA_7_FD_81590 | JGI IMG/M metagenome (GOLD analysis project Ga0075480, IMG submission 81590) | Aqueous microbial communities from the Delaware River and Bay under freshwater to marine salinity gradient to study organic matter... | ecosystem: Environmental > Aquatic > Marine > Coastal ... | reverse complement strand
TAAGTACGAAGAAGTTGTTAATGAAGATTTAACTCCTTTGACAGATACAAGCGCATATGTGGGTGAAGACGGTGAACCTAAAGAGGGTTATAGGTTTGGTGAAGATGGTACGGTGTTTCAAGACATTGGTGATACTTGGGCGCAGGTCTATGTAAACGAAGATGGAGAAGATGTAGCAAAAGATACGGGCAGAGAGAAATTTAAACACGCAGTAGATTGGGAAATAGGCGCAGAAGGCGAAAGAAACGAAGGTCTTGGCGGTGCTATAAACAAGGTTCTTGGTAGTAATATAGCAAAAGGGCTTCTTGCAGTTGCAACAGGTGGAGCCTCTATACCTTTTACAACTCTTGGGACAGCAGTTAAAACTGTAGCAGATGGCGGTAATCCTATCCTTGCATTTTTAAGCACGGGCGCAGGGATGCAGTTGGGGAATGACCTAATTAAAACATTGTCAGATGCAACAGGTGGTAATTTGTCATCTACCGCACAAGACGCAATTACAGGTGTTTTTGAAGGAAAGAATTTAGAGTCTATTGTGGCAAGTGCGGCAGGATTAGATGGTATCGCCGCGGCTATTTCAGAACAATTAACAGATGTAGTAAAAGAAGTTATTCCTGATCTTTCTAGTGAGCTAGCAGATGGAATTAAAGACACTCTTACCTCAACAATAACGCAAGTAACCACGGGGTCAGATTTAGCCACTGCTCTAGATAGCGCAATAGGTGGGGCGCTTACAATTTACGCAACAACTCCAAAAGATGAGATAGACGCTGATACAATAGTAGATGCAGAAACTCTTGATGCTATGTCTGAAGCAGAGACAGGTGCAGAACCTGATTTAAGTGGCGATGCTTTTAGCGAAGGGCAGTCGGGGGTTGGTGCAGACACGTATACACCTGATTTTGAACCTGATATTGACACCACTCCTCTTTACCAACCTGAAGGAGATGATCCTATAGGAGATCCTTCAACAATAGCGTCTGAAGGTGATGCTCCTGTAATATCAGATATTCCTCCTGAATTAGGCGATCCTGGGGGTATTTCTTCAGAGTCGGGGTATACACCTCCCGCAGGAGGAGAACAGGATATTATAGATGCTATTAACGCAATAGGAGACGGCACTAAACCGCCTATATCAGATGACGCGACAACCTTTTTAGACGCAAGCGGGGTATCCCATGCTACAGAAGAATTAAGAGACGCTGCAAATGCAGGTAATGATCCAAATAAAGATAAAGAAGGTTATGTAGGTCCAACAAATAATGAAACATTAAAAGCATTTGAGCAAGAAAGTGGGTTTACAGGTCCTGATATTATTGGTTCTACAGATGAAAATTTTGAAGATGCGTTGTGGGCAATAAACAACCCTGAAGCTGCTAGGTTAATGGGTCAAATGGTAACGTCTTACCCTGCAGTAGCAATAGCTGAAGTTTTATCAGAAACAATACCTTACATGACTCGTGGTTTAGCAGAAAAAATAAATGATCTGTATGCAGAACGAATTGCAAAGTACGGCCCTAATGCTTTTACAGACCCAAAAGATATGCTTCAAGAAATTTCAAATATGGACGTTGAGGATGGAATAAAACAAAAATTAATAGATGAGTATGTAGATTTATATACATCTAAAAAAGGATTGTTTGCTGATTTTATATCTGCTTCTAAAGCTTTAGGAGACGGCATATACAACGATAATGTTTCTCCTGAAGTAACAGCGGCGATTGACGCACAAATGTTTGGTGGTGGAAATGTTACAGCTATAGACGATCCTGATTCGCCGTTTGGAGTTAGATTTGAACAAACATCTCCTGTAACTGGAGGAGAAACCACTGTTAAAGGACTTTTAGGAACACAAGCAAAAGGTGGGGGCGATGCAGCAGCAGAATTTTTAACAGGAGCAATGTTTAGAAGTTGGGGATTACCTATAAATCTTGTAACAGGATACCTTGAAGGTGTTGGAGAAGCGGCTGTAAATGTTGAAAATAAAATGCAAGCCGCTTATGATAATGGCACATTGCAAGAATCTTCGTTATGGAAAGACTACCGCAATACATTTGGCAGTGATGAAAATGCGCTTGCTATGCTTACAGACCACGTAGCTGAAGGGTATAAAGATTTAGCCGCATTGGGAGAAAGTGCAAGTGGAGCGTTTACGGGTAGTTTAGGTAAATCTTTAGCAGAATACAACGGCAAAAACCCACTTCTAATAGCAGCTAAAATAGCTACAGGTTTTGTGGCAGACACCGTTGTGGACGCTCTAGGTGAGGGGTATCAAGAAGAAATAGTAAATCAAGCACTTGAAAACGTAGATTTAGCTGAAGGTGGGGATTCCGTTATATCATCTATTCTAAACGGTGCGTTAGAAAGTGGTTCCAGTGCAGTTGCAGCTATTTCGACAGCAAGCGCGGCTAATCCGTTTGGTGGACCTACTTATGATGAAGTGCCTTCTGGCACAGCTACTACTACAGGTATGGCTACGCCAATTAATGTTGCTAATACAACATTTACTACTACAGGGGCTTTGCCAAGTAGTGAAATTGGGCAAATATTGTCAAATACAAACACTACGGCTGTAAATTCTGGGTTTACTAAATCAGAAGAAATAGAAATATCAAGAGAAGCTTTAGAAAACGCGGGTCTTGACCCTGCATTGGTAGACGACCTTTTACGAGAAGCAGGTATAATACAAACACCTCCTGATACTATATCTACAACACCCCCTGCTACAACAGAAACACCCCCTGCAGATGATACGTCTTTAAGCGAAGGACAAGATGAGTTAGCAGGTACAACAGAAGAAGTTGATGATACAGCTACAGAAGTAGAAGAAGGTACAGCTACAGAAGAAGTTACAGAAGAAGCAGAAAGTGTCGGTGAGGGAGTACTCGAAGGGGATATGACAATACCTCCATATTTAACTACTTCTGGGGATACAACTGCAGAGGTAGAAGAAGATACAACAGAAGATACAACAGAAGATACAACAGAAGATACAACAGAAGATACAACAGAAGATACAACAGAAGATACAACAGAAGAAGTTGATGATACAACTGCAGAGGTAGAAGAGGGAGATACACCCGCTGCTGATGGTACAATACTTACAGAGCCAACAGATGTAGCTTCTCCAGTAGAAACGTCAGAAGATCCCACAGCAGAAGATGAAACAGGTATGGAAGATGATACAATACCTGTAGAAGATGATACAACTGATACCGACGATATAACACAATTAGCTGAAACTCTTGGAGTAGACTCAGAGACTGCCACGGACTTAGTATCTATAGTAGGAGCCGCTGATCCTAATGCAGAAGTAGAAACAGAAGCTGAGGTAGCGGTTGATCCAGAAGTAGATACTGCTGTTGATACTGACACTGCTGTTGATACTGATACTGCTGTTGACACTGACACTGCTGTTGATCCAAACATTGGAATAGATACAAATGTAGATATACCTGAAGAGGAAGAGGAAGAAGAGGAAGAGGAAGAGGAAGAAAGCCAAGCACAAAACTTACAAGCACTTAGAAGAACATCTCCTATATATGCAGATATAGATGATCCTTATGATTTTAGTAGTATATTTGGTAATATTGAAAATAAAAATTCAGACTATACAGAAGATGATATATTTAGTAGTGTGTTTACAGAAAATAAAGCTGTAAACCCTGATGATCGTATAAACGAGCTAATAGAGTTACTTGGAGGTAAAGCATAATGGCTAATTGGCTAACTGACGCATTAGATTATATTGGAAAAAATAAAGATACTATAGGTCCTTTAGTAGGTATTGCAGGAACAGCAGGACTTTTCGGAGATACGTTTTCTGCTACTAATACAGGACCAAAAGGTTATCAGGGAAGTATACCTTATTACACTGCTAACAGGGCTAGAGTACCAAATACGTATGACCCTAACCGTAGACCTGGAAGTGGTGGACAACGTTATTTTTCTGACGTTAGCTATACCCCGACTGCCGCTACTTTAGAAGGAGCAAGAACTACTCCATTAACTCCTGAACAAATAGAAAATATAGCCGCAGCACAACAGGCAGGGCAAGCACAAGCCGAAGGACTTGCAGCATTAAATTTAAGTAACCCTGCGCAACGAAGGATGCCTTTAAAAGCTCCTGAAATTCCTGCGTTAATTTCATCAAATTCTTTAGTTGAACCAACAAAAATTTCACCTTCAACTCCCCCTGCTGTATTGTCAGATACTTTTGCTGCTAAACCAATAACTAGTTCTAACGATTCTAAAATGGGTACAGGAAGTTCAACTCCAGGTGGGGTTGTTGTTCAACAAAGTGAAGAAACCCCAAGAACACAGGGTATAGATTCTCTTGCACGGTTGGCGGGATATCAAAATGGTGGCGAAGTTGTTGGACAATTAATGGCAAATCCTTATTTTGTAGGTGGGGGTTTAGGTCTTGGACTTTTAGAAGCGGGACGACAATCTGGTATATCACCACTTGATAACAAAAAAACATTTTTAGGTAAGGAACGTCCTTACACACCAGATTATGAGGGTAGAAAACCTGCTTTATCTGAAAATAAAATGAAAGCGTATAAAAATATAGGTGGAAAAGCTTTAAGGCAAATAGCTTCAAAACTTGGCGTTCCTCTGGCTCTTTTAATACCTGACGATTTAGGCGATGGAACAATGCCAGAAAACTTTAATCCTGAGTTTACAAAAAATATGGCAGCAGGTGGACTAGCAGGGCTTGCAAAAGGGCGGTACTTGAGGTCGCCTAGCGACGGTATGGCAGATAAAATACCTGCAACAATAGACAAAACACAACCTGCTGCTTTAAGCGGTGGAGAATATGTAATCCCTGCAGATGTTGTAAGTCATCTAGGTAACGGTAATTCAGATGCAGGTGCTAAAGTATTAGATAAGATGATGGAACGCATACGCAAAACACGTACTGGAAACGGTAAGCAGGGTAAAGAGATAGACCCTAACAAGTTACTACCCGCATAGGAGATAAATATGGCAGGCGAAACAGACCCAAATCCTGATCTTACTGGAATAACAGACCCAGTTACAGGACAACAGACAGGAACAGATGAAGCTCTTTCTTCTTATATAGGACCTTATGTTTCTGATGTGTTAGGTAAGGGGGCAGCGTTAGCAGATCAACCTTACGAAGCTTATGGAGGCCCTTTAACAGCGGGGGAGTCTGAACTACAAACAAAAGCTTTTGACGGGATTGCGGGGTTAAGTATTCCTACGGATGATATGGGAGTATTTACTCCTGGGACTTTTGGCGCTTCAGAAGCTGAACAATATATGAACCCTTATCTTATGACTGCATTAAACCCTCAATTAGAAGAGGCTAGACGGCAATCTGACATAGAAAGACAAAGAGCTGCGGGTCGATTGTTACAGGCAGGAGCTTTTGGTGGGGGTCGTCAAGCTGTGATGGCTGCAGAAAACCAAAGAAATTTACTACAAAATTTATCTGGTATTACAGGTGAAGGTTATAGAGACGCTTATGACAAAGCAATGGGGCAATTTAATACAGAACAAGGTCTAAGCCAAACTGCGCAACAAGATGCTAATAGGTATGGCCTTGCTGCTTTAGAGAAGATAAAACAGTTTGGAGATACTCAAAGAGGTATTACAGCAGAAGGCGTAGCTGCAGATAAAGCACAGTTTGAAGAAGAGAAACTAGATCCGTATAAACAGTTACAGTATATGATGTCTTTACTTGACGGCTTACCAATCGGAGCAGAATCTGTTAGCTATGCGGGTATGTCTCCTGCGGGTGAAGGTGCGGGGGTTTATGATTTGTTTAAGGCTTTATTTGAAGGTTATGGGTCAACAGAAGGATCAACAGATGGTGGGAGCGCATAAATGGCAGGTATAGCAGAAAATCTATCTAACCCCGTTACAGCTCAAAGGACTATGGGAGTTGATCTTAATAAAGAAGTTTCAGATAGAGTAAAAACATATCGAAGTAACCCTAAAAAGTTGCAAGAACGGTATCAAATGTCTCAAGAGTTGTTGGATCTTCTAGCACTGCAACAAATAAAATCTGAACAATCTGCTATTGCAAACGACATGAAGTTAAAACAGGCTGCAATGAACCCTGAAGCTAACATGACAACTAAAGAAAAATTAACACAAAATGTTGTTGGAACAAAAACTCAAGAAATGGCAAGCCAGATTGGCGGTGCGTATGCTAACATGAACAGTAAAAGAAAAGCAGCAATGAACAAGTTTGCGACCAACGCTGCGAGACGCCCTGCAGGTATTGCTGCAGCTATGCCTAAACCTGTAAACAAAAATCAAGGTCTTGGTGCTTTACAAGGGACTACACTAGCCGCTAAATCAGGCGGTATAATGCCAAAATTTCAAGGGGGTAGATCTGTACCAGAATTTACAGCAGAAGAAATTCAAGAATATATTAGGAATCAAATGAATATGGTTCCTGGAACTACACCTATGACGCGAGAAGCTGCGGAACAAGCCTTGATAGACAAATATAACGCCGAACAAGCCTTACTAAATCAGACTGTAACTGCAGATAAAATGGAAGATAAAACGTTAACACGCCCCCCAAGCACTGACTATTCTGAAGCCGTAACTTCTCAGGTTATAGGGCGGGATAAGGCACAAAAGATATTAGGAGAGGGAGGTGTTGGCGATCTTCTTACAAAGTCTATAGGTAGGGACGAAGACGTGTTTAGAAAAAATTACATGGCAGAAGCTCAAAAATATCTTGGTATGTCTCCTCGTGAACAGAAGTTAATGGCGGGAGAAAGAGATAGAATAACGAAAGATTTAGCCGACTACCAAGCTGAAACTAAACGTTTGTATTCTCCTGAAGCTGAAGCAGAAAGACGGAGAACAACTGCGTTACGAGGACTTACATTAGGTGGACTTGGTGGAGTATCACAAGCTCTCCAGAGGTTAGATAGTAAGGAGGGAACTTCAAGAGCAGCAAGAGGAGCAGTTAAAAGAGGGTTAAGTAAAGAGATATTTAATTTAAATAACCAAGCGGTACGCGATGCCATGGGTATACGAAAAGAAGTATTTCAAGCAGGTGCAGATAGATATCAACAAGAGGTATCCAGAAAATTCCAAGCTGCAGGAATGAAGATAGGGTTAAACAAAGAAGTATTAGGGCAAATAAACAATGAAGCTAAGTTGTTTATAACAGCAGATTGGAAAGATATAGATGTAGATCTAGCAAATGCAGCAACAAACTTTAAGGCTTTTATAGACATAGGTTTAGCTAATGTTAGTAATAAATTAAAAGCTGACATAGCAAATCAAACGTTTGAAGCAACAAAGTTACAGATAGACGCAAACAAAGAACTTAAACGAGAGTTAAACCGTTCTAATGATTTTGCTACTTTGTCTACTTTAAGAACAAACGCAGAGTCAAAGACAGCCGCTAATATTGCTAGACTTGAGAAAGTTATGGGGGAGACTGTATCAAGCCTTGAAATTGCCACAAGTGCAATAGATGATAGCGATATAGAACGAAAAGCAGAGGCTATAACAAATAAAAAATTGTATGAGCGAGAAGCTATGAATTATATGAATAAACTTAAACAAGAAAATGATGCGTTACTAGCGCAAATAGATGCTAAACTTACATCATTAATGGGTGGTGGTAGCGGTGGTTTTACTCTTCTTCCATAGGGGTTAGATGTGTCTGAACAAGTATATAGAGTTCAAGGTCCTGATGGGCAAATATACAGGCTTAAAGGACCTAGAGGAGCTAGTGAATCTCAAATAATAGGGGCTTTACAAGGTATACTTGCAGAACAACAACTTATTGCTCCAACGACAACTCCTGAAGTAGATGCTCCTTTAACCACTGATCTTGAAGATAGAGAGGTTTTAAAACAATCTATATTAGAAGAATTAGGAGCAACACAACCGCAAGATGGTAATGCTTTTACTCAAGGAGTTCGACGTGGTGTTGACGTAATACAACAAGCTACAGGTTCTACTCTTGAAGGCATTGGTAGTCTTACAGGCGCAGAAGGGTTAGAAGAATATGGCGCAGAGGTTGCAGAGCGTAACAGGTTAGAGGCTCAAAGTAGAGGCACGGGTGAAGGAGCTTTAGGTTACTATGCTCAAGTGCTTGGAGAACAAGCCCCTCAACTTGCTATTGGTGCAGCGGGTTTAGGACTAGCAGCATTAGCCGCACCTGTAGCCGCAGTCGGTGCAGTACCTGCCTTTCTTATAGCAGCGGGCGCAGCCGCACTTACACAAATTCCTCTTTTTTATGGTCTTAATAGAGAACGACAAAAGGAAGCTATAGACCAAGGAATTAAAACAGAAGTAAACGAAGGCGCGGCGTTTTTCTCATCTATACCGCAAGCAGCTTTAGAAGGTATAGCTGACAAATTATTGTTTGGTAAGTTTATTACTCCTAAAATGTTGCGAGGTGGGGGTTTATTTACTAGAGGAGTACAAACAGGACTAGGTGCAGGTGCTACTAGAGTGGGGGGAATAGCTTATAGAGGTGGAGCAGGTGCGGCTGCAGGGGCAGTAGCAGAAGTCCCTACAGAAATAGGACAACAAGTAATTGAAAGGTTTCAAGCAGGGTTAGATTTATTTAGTGATGAAGCTATAAGTGAATACGTAGAAGCGGGTAGAGCAGCGGCACTCGTAGGTGGTACAGTAAGAGGAGCTACTAATGTACTTCAAGGCGATGCAACTATTGAAGATAAAGATGTAGATGATCTACCTTCTAGAAGACGTGCAAAAATTACTGGAGAACCAACAACTGCAGAAGTGTTAAAACCTGGGGAAGAATTATTAAGACGTTTAGAAGCTGAAGATGCCGCCTTAGAAGGACCAACTGCTACTGAACTTGATGAAAAAATTGTAAAAACACCAGAAGAACTTAAATTTGAAGCTGAAGAAGCAGCTATTGATAAGATATTCTTTCCAGAAGAAGGAGACATTGATGGAACTAAAGAAGGAACAAGTGGAGTTGGCGTTTCAGATGATCCGAAGAGTGCTGTCGTCGAGGAGACCGCCACAGGACCTGTTAGTGCCGAAGGAACTGGAACATCTGGAACCGCAGGAGTGGCAGCAGATCAGTCAGATGTTAGAAGAGTTGATGATAGAAAAGTCGGAGACGACAGTGCATTAGCGCCAGAAGAAATATCTCCAATACCTTACAGCGAGTTATCAAGAGAAGAAAAACGTAAACTTGCAGTAGCACCCAAAGACAAAGAAGGTGAGGTATTAGCTTCTCTTGCTAAAGAACCAGAACCTATAATTACGCCAACATCAGATGCAGGAAATGTTAAGCCCAATGTTGAAACAAAGTTTGATCCTAAAGAAGATGCTACCCTTGTAGATAGACGTGCTAAAGCTGACCCTGATCCAAGTAAACTAGGAAATGTTATTACTATTTCTGGAGGAAAAAAAGAGAGAGACATAACTTCTCCTAGAATAACAAAAGAACAGTTTACGGCTATAGGGTATCAAGGAAGTAAACCTGAAATAGGTGATCTTCAAGAAACTGTAAAAACAAAATATAAAAACTCTTTTCCTAATATTAAAATATTTGGGGACGACGCTAGTTGGGATGCTGCACATATGGATGGTGGTGTAGCGATTGATTACACGCAAATAAAAGATAAATCACGAGTTGCTTACTTAATGGCTCACGAGTTAGGACATGCTTCGCACTCATTGTTAGGTAACAAAGTAAACAAAAATTCTAATATAAAAACAGAGCTTAAAGCTATAGAGAACTTTATATACCCTAATTTACGAGAACAAATTAAAACAACAGAAGCGCAAAACAAAAAGATAGATACAGAGTTTTTTAATTATTTATTATCTCCTGAAGAACTAGTTGCAGAGTTTAATGTGTATAGAATTAACAACGAAGCACAAGCTTCTACAATAGCTCCTAATTTATCAAAACTTCTTGCTTCTGTAGAGGCAGATAAAAATTTAGTAAAACCTAGAAATGTGTTTACTGGTTCTTTTGGTTTTAAAAAAGAAGTAGATGGTTCTTTTGATTTAGAAGGCAACCCGCAAATAGACGAAGAAAGAATACGTAATCTAGAAGGAAGAGCTAAACCCTTTAGAATAGGTCTTGATAAAAAATATGGTAGCGAGTTTAAAGCTGCAAAAAAAGATAACCCCAAAAAAGCCCTTGATATATACAATACATTTATAAAGGGAAATCCTATTCTTGATAAGGATAATTTAAAAAAAGAAGTTGCAGAGTTAGAGAAAAAACTCGCTGCGCCTGAAGTTAAAGAAACCGCTGTAACTTCTGTTTACCCGAAGCCTTTAAAATCTTTGCTCAAAGAAACAAAAGTAGTGCCTGCAGTCGTAAAAGGTAAGAAAAGAGTAATTACAAAAGGAGAACCTGTTGCACTAGCAAAAAAAGTCAAAGAAGTCGATGTACGCACAAGAACAAGTGAACAGGTAAAAACAACAGAAGATACAAACAAAACAGCAAAGAAAATTATAAGTGCGGTAGAGGGCGTTCAAGTAGGTGCTATAGATGCACGTATTAAAGAAAGAAAAACAAAACAAAAAACAGATAGTATTATTGCTCGTGCAGAACAGTTTGCTAACGCTCCTGAAACAACTCCTAGAATAAAAACACTAAAAGAATATACCCGCAAGTATGGGGACGATATGGAGGGTTTAGGCACTCCTGTTCAAAAGTCTAGACTTATACAAAAAAGAATAGATAGGCTTGATAAAGATATAGAAACTCAAACAAAGGAGGTGGCTGAAAACAAAGAGTTAACAAATGAAGACCGTACACGTATGAGAGTTTTAAAAGTCAATCGTAACGAACTTAAAAAACAATTAGAGTTTGAAAGAAAAGAAGCTGAAACACAAGAAGCTGACCCACTATCTGCGCAAGACATAGATAAAGTTACTCAATTTATAGGAAAAAAATTACCTGAACGTGTTCCATCTAAAGACCCAAAGAAAAAGTCTGATGTAAACTACGATAAAAAAGTACAAGAGTTTTTTAGCAGAACTCCTTCTGTGTTAGAAAGATTATTAGCAGCCGCACAAGATATAGCTCTTAGCCCCCCAACGATAAACACTACTAAGAATGGTGTATCGCTTTATGAGGATCTTGAACTTGAGATATATAGGGGTACAGGTTCTAACTTAGGAAAACAGGTACAAGAGTGGGTTAACAAAAATCTTAGTAAGGAAGTACAGACTTGGTTTGAAAGTGCAGTAAAATCTTATAGCGCAGGGGATATAAAAACTTCTACGTATATGGAACGAAGAGAGGCTAAAGAAAAAGAAGCCGCAGATTTAGCAGAACAAATAGCTACAGAATATGATGATGCAGCGATAGAAGCAGCGCGGAAACAAGGTCGTAGGTTGTTTGGTCAAAAATTAGACCTGTTAATAGACGAGGTAACTGGCATCGACACACCGTTACACAGCATGGTGTCAAGAGCTTTATCTTCAGGTAATCTAAAGAATACACTGCTCGCTATAGGGGCAACCAACAAAAACAAAAGAGTAGCTAGGATCGCAGAAACGTTATCTACTGTTGTTGGCACTACTAAATTTGAAATTGTTGAAAATCTAAGCACTGCGGGGTCGTTTGATCCTAAGACAAACACTATAAAATTAAATGCAAACTACGGACTTAATACCCATACTATACTTCACGAGATGACACATGCTGCTGTGTCAGCAGAACTAAAAAACAAATCAAGCCAAACAACAAAAGCGCTTATTAAACAATATAATTATATAAAAAAGAACATAGATTCTGAATACGGTACAACTTCTTTAGATGAATTTATATCCGAAATATTTAGTAATCCAGATTTTCAAGCAAGAGTTGCACAGGTCATAGATCAAAAAGAATCTGTTGTAACAACTGCGCTTGATAGGATTAAACATATAATTGATAACTTGTTAAGGGTTATTGGGCGCACTGCACAAATATCTAACAGACCGACAATACCTTGGGCTGAGTATAAAACTGATAGACTTATTAATAGCTTATTAGCTCCTGCACCGAAGTTTAGAGATGCGGGAGAGCTGTATATGGCTTCTCCTAAAAAAGCTAAACAAGAATTTGATGCTGCTACACCAGAACTAGTAGAAGTTACCCCCGAAGAATCAAGCAAAACGCTCGATAACTTAATGACTCAACGTGTGCCTAGAACCGTTAAGTCTAGTTGGTTAGGTTTGTGGTCGTTAAATATGCTTACTGATACACGGATGGTAAGAAAATACATACCTATGGCTAACAAGTTAAATGTTATAGCAAGAAAACAGACAGGCGAGTACGACGTTTTAACCAATAGTATAGATTTGACGGTTAAAGAATTAACAAGATGGGGTCGTGGCAACACAAAGGCTATGGCTAAAATTATACGTATGCAGATAAGGGCAACAACAAACCAAGTGGATCCAAGTAAGCCTAGAGCTGCCTATATAAGTACTTCAACTAATAAAGTTAAAGACTCTAAAGAAAAACTAAAAGTATGGGACGACATGAAAGATACTTGGGACTCCCTAAGTACACAAATAATTGTTAGGTCTAAATTAGGTAATGTAACTTATTCTGGGCAAGATGTTTATAATATAATGAAGAACGTTAACATTGAAAGTTTTAATAGAATAAAAGATTTGTTTCTGGATAGAGTTAAAACTGAAGTGGGTCCGAACGGCGAAGAAATACAAAAAAGAATAAGCAAGCTATACAAAAAATTAATTGAAGAGAGTGGTATAATTGATCCATATTTTTCTTTTCAACGAAAAGGTTCCTACTGGCTATCTTATAATGGTAAAGATCCTCTATCTGATAATAAAAACGAGCGTTTTGTGCATTTATTTGAAAGCGCTGCAGAACGAGCAAAAGCTGCTAAATTGTTAGAAGCTAATGGTTTTAAACCAGAAAATTTTGAACGAGATAACATATCAGAGAAATATAGAGAAGCCCCACCTGGGTCGTTTGTAAACGAAGTTTTATCGGTTTTACAAAAAGAAAACGTAAACGAAGACATACAAGACAAACTTGTTCAGTTGTTTTTAGATGCGCTCCCAGAACAATCTGTGCTGCAAGCATTTCGTTCTAGAGAAGGTGTTCGAGGGTTTATAAACGATACGACTCCTTTATCTGAACTACAAGGCGTTAAAGATGCATCTGTAGTAGAAGCGGGTATAGCAGGGTTTAGAGACAAAGCTAAATCTATGGCTCGTCAATACACACAAATAAAATATGCAGCAGAAGTGCAAAAAGTAACGAATGAAATAGATAAGCATGTAAAAGCAACCGTACCTAAAAGTTCAGACAAAGCTAGAATTAGTGAGAATATTTATATTCTACGAGATGAATTGGCTCAACGAGCTAAATTTATGAAAGACCCTTATGTTGAAAACTGGGCAAAAGTAGCCACAAGTGTAGGTTTTGCTTTTACATTAGGTGGAAACGTATCTGGTGCTGTAGTTAATTTATCTCAAGTTCCATTAATTGTAGTGCCACAACTTGCGCCTGACTATGGAGGTGTTGGGCGAGTTACTGCCGCTGTAGGGAGAGCTAGTAGAGTTTTTACACGTAGTGCAGGGTTTAGACGAACTGTAGCTATAATGGGTCCTGACGGAAAATATAAAGACAAAAATGTTGAAGGTGGTTTTTCTATAGATAATTTTGATTTTTCTGCGGAAGAGAATAAAGATATAGCGCATCTGGGGGTGGCTGTACAACATTGGAGAAAAATGGGGGTCTTAAACAGAACTATATCGGGAGACGTGTTAGATTATGAAAGCCCTCCCGACGTAAAGTACATACCTATTGAATTTATAAACAAACTTAGTGGGTTTTTCTTACACCACACAGAAAGATATAATAGACAAACTACGTTAATGACGGTTCTTGAATTAGACTTAGCAAAAAAATTAAAAATAGATCCTGCTAAACTAGGGGAGGCTTTCGCAAAAAATAAAATTAGTAACAAGATGATTCGTGATTCTGCAGAAACATCCATAGAGTTAACTGAGCTTACAAACGGAAGTAATTTAGCCACGACTGCCCCAAGATATGCTCAAAGAGGTATTGGCAAAGTAGCATTTTTGTTTAAACGATTTGGTATGTCTATGATGTACATACTTGGCAAAAATTTAGACGACTCTCTTAGAGGACAAAGTAAAGAAGTAAGAAGTGCGGCAAGAAAAAAACTTGCAGGTATATACGGTTCAGCCGCAATACTAGCGGGAGCGCAAGGTGTGCCATTGTTTGGTACACTAGCTACCTTTATGAATACATTTTTTAGAGATGATGACGAGGATGACTTTGAAACTTCAGTACGTAAGTATTTAAAAGAAGGCATGTACGGAGGACTACCGAATGCTATGTTTGGTATTGACGTGTCAACACGTATAGGACTATCCAACCTACTTTTTCGTAAGAACTTATACCAAAACAATAACCCATTAATATATCAAGCAATAATGGCAGTGGGGGGACCTGTTGTAGGTGTAGCTGATAGTTTTGTTCGGGGGGCTGTAGATGTTGGTAGCGGACTTTCTGGTGGGGATGGAGATATGAGGAGAGGTGTTGAATCTATGTTGCCCGCCGCTATAAGAAACGGACTTAAAACTTATCGTTGGTCTGATTTCAGTGAAGGTACAGCGTTGACTCGTAGAGGAGACAAGATTGTTGAAGACATTAGCCCTGGGGGGTTACTTGCTCAGTTGTTAGGTTTTGCACCTGCTAACTATTCTAGACAGTTACAAGAAAACGCCCAACTTAAAAAGATAGATAGGGCTATAGTATCAGAACATAATGGAATTTATAAAAAAATATATGCTGCCATAAGAATGCAAAAACAAAATGAGTTACCTAAAATATTTAAAGAGCTTAGAAAATTTAATAAAAAGTATCCAGAGTTTGCAATAGAAATTAAAGATATTAAAAGGTCTATAAGGACCAACATGAAAACATCTATGGGTGCGCATCATGGAACAATACTTAACGAAGCTACAAAACGTAGGCTGCAAATTAGCGGCGAAGATTGGGGTCCTCCTCCTAGTGTGATAAGTTCCACATTAGATACTGTATTTAAACCCTACGAAGAAAATTAAAAAAAGACCGCCCGAAGGCGGTCTAGTATGGGAGGGAGAGTGACAGAAATACATCTGTCTTGTCACCCATATCACACAATTCTCCACATGCGAACCCCTAATTTTTTATTTTCTGTACGGACTTCTATTTCTACCTGCCAACCTTTGTCCTCTGCTATCTTTACCAAGTTATGTACTGCCGCCTGGGTGTTGATACATAAGATGAACACAGAAGAACCTGTTACCATGTGTTCCCAGTTTACTACGATCCGCACTCCATCAGGGCAAAGATCATGTATCTTCAGTATGCCTTGTCTTATTTTCATTTTCTATAGAACAATCTACTACTAATACATGCGTTGCAGGTAAAGCCATTTTTGTGCCTTTACTCAACCTTACTTTTGCGCTTTTAGCACCTAATTTTGTTTTGAGGTCGTCCACAAACGAACTATAATTTATCTGTTGTTCACCGCACCAAGTCTTTAACGGTTTAGGAATTAGGTACGCACGTTTTAAATCCGTCTCGTATCGCGCAACAAACCTAACTCTTGCGCGTTCTTCAGGTATAATAAGTTCTGAAACCTCGTCATCAACCTCACCGTCTTGCTTACGCAAATCATCTGTGCTTTTTATCCATAACACATTACTCCAATGTTCATGTATGTAGTTGTTAAGAGTTTCTTCTACAGATATGCTCATATCTTCAACTTGGTTTTTGTTAGTTTTTAATAAATCTACTGCCCACGCAAATACTTTTTTTGTATCGTAATTAATAAGGTTTAACCTATTTGCTAATAATATTCCTGTTATCGTACAAGAGACAAGTATAGACCAAAACCTATTTTCAGCTTTTAACCCTGCGGCTTTATCAACTTTTGTCTGAACCTCAATAAGAAGTTTTTTAACCTCGTCTAAATTATTCATAACATATTGTATATATACTTTACCTGCATGACCGTAGTTATTATCTATGGCGGCTAAAAGTTCATCAGTTTCTTTTTTAGTATCAAAAACTTTCCCTGCTACTTTACATTCTAATATTCTTTGTGCTTCGGCTTTAGGTATTGCTTTATACAAACTTATTTTTTCTATCATGCTTACGTTAGCCGATGTAACACAAATTAATTTCCAAGGTTTACCCCTAGCCCGTTCTACATTACTATTTGCTGACATACGCCCACGTTGTTTACCACCTGTAATTTGGTAGGCTAAAATAGACATTTCTTTACCTGACATATTTGTAATTTCATCAAGCATAAGAGGGAGGCTGTGGTATAATTCACCCCTGTTCATACTGAAAGCTGCCGTATCTCGTTCTTCTAAAAGTAGTTGTGATGGGTTTCCCCATATAGATAAGCCTGCTTTCATAGCAGTTGTTTTACCTACACCTGTAAGCCCATTTAAATGTAACCCTGCGCAGTTTATGGGAGCTAACGCCATAAGTGGAGAACCAAAAGACGTACCAATTATAAATTGATGGAGTTCAAAGTTGTCACGATTATAAAAATTTACCGTACTCTTCCAATCCTCTAATGTGCCTTTAGGTTTAAACGTAGGAAACAACGGTAATGTTGGTGTAGAAGGGGGGTTAAATTTTATAGTATCTTTTCGCACCTCTTCATTACCAAGAACAAACCCATCAAATTCATCATCTGCCCAACCAAACTGCCTCCGTGCTTCATCAGCTTCGCTTTGCATCTGTAGTTCATTTACCCACGTCGTTGTGTATTGCATAAGTTCATCCATCCTTGTTACTGCTATGCCCTGCATAGATAGTTGTTTTCTTAGTTCTTCTTTTGATGTTACAGAAGTTAATGGCACTGTAAACTCCCTTACCCCATCTCTTGGCAAGTGAAGTTTCATTACAATAGCTTCTCCAATCTCCACATCACGTATACGGTTAACAACATATAAGTCGTTATGGTATATCTGTTTATCCTCTGGATCTCCATCTGCGTTAGTGAATCTTACATACACCCCACCGTTTGCACCTCTGAAGTAAGGCTCTGGGTATTTAGGTATTTCTGAATCAATAGGAGCTTTCTTTATCTCTATACCTAAAGCTAACGGACTATCTAGTTTACCAAAATTATGACAACCTGCACAAATATCAGGGCTATGTTCATCAAATGTTGTGCATCTGTAAGCCCCTGCTATACCGTCTGCTTTCCGTTGCGTTGCTTCTTCTGAATACCCTGCGTGTCCTTCAGATATAACTTTTATAGCTTTAACGGAGTCCTTACATTCGTTTGCTATGGATATACCCCCCCTCCATAAGGGTTCACTAATACTCTCCCTATTCTGTATTATGTATTTAATCTGGTCGCATCCTGTACCCTTGAGACTTTTAATTAGTATAGTTTTAAAACTGTATTGAGAATTTTCTCTCCGATGTTCTTTTAACGCACTTTTTAGAGAGTCAACCTTCACAGGTACAGGTATGTTGTTTCCGCCTAACAGTTTCGTAAAACTCTCAAAGTTCACAAGCCTGGGTTCTTCGATGCCAAGGAACTTAACTTGTTTAGGTGTGTCACCCTTATGATTGTGGGTCCCTGGCACACGTAATACTCTAGCCGTGTCAGCCGTAACCGCAGGGTCAGCTCTCAATCCATGCTCTACACACATCTTCTTTAGTTGAAGTGCTATAGGAGTCCACTCGTCAGGATGCACGGTATCTTCTAATATCCAGTAGACATGTACCCCATACCCAGAACTCACCATAACAGGTTTAGGTAAGGATAACGTCTTCACGAATGCGCGCAGAGCGTTGATTGCTTCTGTTTGACTTGGGTAGTCTTTACCCTCTCCAC
>Ga0075480_10000967_pt1 | contig 17873 bp, 24 predicted proteins | sample DEB08_DNA_7_FD_81590 | JGI IMG/M metagenome (GOLD analysis project Ga0075480, IMG submission 81590) | Aqueous microbial communities from the Delaware River and Bay under freshwater to marine salinity gradient to study organic matter... | ecosystem: Environmental > Aquatic > Marine > Coastal ... | reverse complement strand
TATCAAATAGGAGATATTATTATGCCACAGAAAAAAGGCGCAACGCCTTGGAACAAAGGTAAAAAGACTGGACTAACTGAATACCACGCTAGTATCCGTAAAGATGATAGTGAGGTCTTTGTAGAGAACTCTACTTATCCTAGACATAGGTTGAAAGAGAGGATTTACAAACAAGAAATACTTGATACTAAACATTGTGATATATGTGGTATCAGTAATATGTGGAACGGACAAGAGATGCCTCTTGTGTTAGACCACATAAATGGTGTCAATAACGATAATCGTGTTGATAACCTGAGATTGATTTGTAGTAACTGTGATAGTCAGTTGTCTACATATAAGTCAAGAAACAGGAGGGTTGGCTGAGTGGTTGAAAGCGGCAGTCTTGAAAACTGTTAAGGGTTCACGCCCTTCGAGAGTTCGAATCTCTCACCCTCCGCCAGATTATTCCACCTTAGCTCAGTTGGTAGAGCGGATGACTGTTAATCATTAGGTCGCTGGTTCGAGCCCAGCAGGTGGAGCCAATCTTTTTACTTGACATTGTATGTCGTATTTGGTATAATGGAAAAATGAAAAACTTATCTTATCACGGGAAGAATATAGACCAAGCGCAATGGGTTGTCGAGTATTTCGGCACACCTGAGAAACGTGAGTTCTATAAAGACAATAAGTCTTACCAAGAGTGGGTAGAAGATAGTAGAACAGTTATTGAGTCAGAGAGGTTAAGTTACTGATGGATAAAGAGAAGAGAGTTACAGTTCGTAAGGAACGTAAGAAGGCAATCAAACTACAGAACAGTAGTGCCGTAAAACTAAGCATGGCCGAAGCACTTAGGAGAGTTCGCAATGCAGATAGCGATTCTTAATGATACGCACTGCGGTATTCGCAACTCCTCTGACATCTTTATGGATTACCAAGAACAGTTCTATCGGGACGTGTTCTTCCCCTATCTGTTAGAGAACAATATCAAACACATTCTGCACTTGGGCGATTACTACGACAATCGTAAGACAATCAACTTCAAGGCACTGCAACACAATCGCAAAATCTTTTTAGAACCTCTGCGTAATCATGGTATCACAATGGATATTATCATTGGTAACCATGACATGTATTATAAGAACACGACTGAACTGAACGCTCTCAAAGAGTTGCAGGGTCACTACATGAATGAGGTCAATCTTATTCTCAAACCAAAGGTCATGGACTATGATGGTTTGAAGATGGGGCTTGTTCCGTGGATTTGTCCTGACAATGAAGAGGAGTCCGTAGAGTTCATTAAGACTTGTAAGGTAGACTTCATTGGCGCACACTTAGAACTACAAGGGTTTGAAATGCAGAAGGGTATGCCATGTCAAGATGGTATGTCACCGAAACTGTTTGACCGTTTTGAGTCAGTTCTCTCTGGTCACTTCCACGCCAAGTCATCACAGGGTAACATTCACTATCTGGGAAGTCAGATGGAGTTCTTCTGGAACGACTGCAACGATGACAAGTATTTCCATATCCTTGATACGGAAACAAGAGAAGTGACTGCGGTGCGTAACCCAATCACAATCTATGAGAAGATTTACTACGACCACGAGAACATGAATAAGTTCAAAGACCTCAAGTATCTGGACAACAAGTTCGTCAAGGTCATTGTTACCAACAAGGGCGACCCCTATGAGTTTGAACGGTTCATTGACCGTGTGCAGGCTCAGAAGATACACGAACTAAAAATCCAAGAGGACTTCAAAGAGTTCATCGGAGAAAATGTCGGGGACGAAGAGATTTCGCTTGACGATACCGAAACAATCGTGTATAATTATATTGATGCTGTTAATACAGACCTAGATAAGGGTAGGATTAAGAAAGAGATATCTGACCTTATGATGGAAGCACAGACAATGGAGATTGTGTAATGGGTCTAGGATTTAGTGATGGATTTGCTTTCTGGGAACACTATTGTAAAGTGCAGAAAGACATAATGGGATTTGAGAAAGGGACACCGTGCGACTGGTGCGGTCTTACAGAAGATGATACATTTCGAGAAACTGAGATTCAAGAACTTCCTATCGACGGGAAATAATTTTACAGAGATTGAATTCGATACTTCTCCTACCACACTGGTGGTGGGTCAGAACGGTGCGGGTAAGTCTACCATGTTAGACGCTCTCTCCTTTGGTTTATTTGGTAAGCCGCACCGTAAGATTTCGAAACCACAACTCGTCAACTCCATCAATGCAAAAGGCACGTTGGTCGAGGTTGAGTTTCGGATTGGTTCACAAAATTACAAAGTTGTCCGTGGCATCAAACCAGCAAAGTTTGAGATATGGGTCAATGGTAATATGGTGAACCAGAATTCTCATGCACGGGAATATCAAACGATGCTGGAGAATAATATTATCAAGTTGAACCACAAGTCCTTCCATCAAATTGTGGTTCTGGGGTCTTCATCCTTCGTGCCTTTCATGCAACTTACCTCTCAAGCTCGGCGTGATGTGATTGAAGACCTACTTGATATCAACGTGTTCAGTAAGATGAACGGGTTGTTAAAGGAACGAATGTCTATCCTCAAAGACAAGATTAGTGATAATGCTCATGAACTGAGTATGGTAGAGACGAAGATTAACGCACAGAAAAAGTATCTTCGAGACCTGAGTGAAATAACTGCACAGCAGAAAAAAGAGAAACTCGACACAATCAAATCTTTGCAGGAAGACATTCGTATCCTGAACGAATCGAATGAGGAACTGACAAATGAAATCACTGAGAAGTCCCCAAGTGTCAATGAAGGAACAACTAAGGTATCTTCAGATATTGCCTCCATTGACCAATACATGGCGCAGTTCAAAACACAACAAAAAGAAGTTGTCAAGCAGGCGAAGTTTTTCCAAGAGAACGATACATGTCCGACATGCGAACAAGACATTGATGAGACAACGAAGAACTATCATCTTGACAAATGTAAAACCAAAGCGGGGACTATCAAGAATGCACTCGACATGGGTGAAGCCCAAAGAGAAACTCTACTCGCGCAACAAGAAGAGTTGCAAACAAAGATGGAAAGTATACGGGAATGGCAGTCAAAGGTCAATGCAAATACTCAGGAGATTGGGTCAATTAACAGAACCATTGATGTCATTAACACTGAACTCACTGTATTGTCTGAACAGAGAGGTGACCTCAGTGAAGCGAATACTGAACTGGAAACACTCCGTGTAGAGAAAGAGGAATTGCAAGACGATAAGTATAAACTTGCAGAACAGAGCTCCTACTATCGGGTCAGTGCGGAGATGTTGAAGGATACTGGTATCAAGACCAAGATTATCAAACAGTATATTCCTGTCATTAACAAACTGACTAACGAGTATCTACAAATCCTTGACTTCTTTGTCCACTTCAATTTGGACGAGGCATTCGAGGAAACCATTCGGTCACGACACCGTGACGCATTCTCCTACGACTCATTCTCTGAGGGCGAGAAACAACGGATTGACTTGTCGTTGTTGTTCACATGGAGACAGATTGCCAAGATGAAGAACTCTGTGGCAACCAACCTACTAGTGTTGGACGAAACCTTTGACTCGTCACTGGACGAGGAAGGTATTGAGAACCTGATGAAGATTATTGCAACAGTCGCCGAAGACACCAATGTCTTTGTCATCTCTCACAAGTCTGAGTTGGAAGATGCAGCATTCCAACGAAAAATAGAATTTGTCAAAGAAAAGAACTTCTCGAAGTTAAAAGCTGCTTGACATTATCCGTCAACTATGTTATAGTATAAACACACTAAAATCTGAAAGGTTAATATTATGGAACTAACTGATACTACATTAAACATTTTGAAAAACTATGCAACCATTAATCCGAACATTGTGATTACTGAAGGTAACACATTGAAGACTATTTCGGTTGCGCGTAACGTGTTGTCCTCTGCCGAGACAACCGAATCCTTCCCACAGACATTTGGCATCTACGACTTGAATGAGTTTCTGAATGTCCTGTCTCTGGTTGACGAACCCCGTCTAAAGTTTGAGTCTGACTACGTTGTGGTCGGTGACTCCACGGGTCGTTCATCGGTGAAGTATTTCTTCTCTGACCCTGAGATGTTGACATCGCCAGGCCGTAACATCGACATGCCAGAAGCGGAAGTTAAATTCACCCTAGATACTGACACACTGGGTAAAGTAAAACGTGCCGCCGCTGCACTGGGTCATGAGAATATCTCAATCACCCCTGCGACTGGTGCGGTCTGTCTGACTGTCACTGACACCGAAGACCGAACTTCCAATACCTTCTCTATTGAAGTAGAAGGAACATATCCAGAAGGAGTTGAATTCAACTTCGTTCTGAATGTTGGTAATGTAAAAGTTATCAACGAAGATTATGATGTTGAGGTTTCATCTAAACTAATCTCTAAATTTACGAGTAAACAGTCACCGACTGAATACTTTATTGCACTTGAAAAATCATCAACATATGGAGTATAATGATGGCAAAAGCTAAAACACCGAAAGAAGACCATACCGCAATTTACGAACTTGGTAATCGTGTCGCTCGTTCTACTGTCGCCGTAGTTGATACCGTTGTCCAACGCGGCGGTTTCAAAGGTGAAGAACTTTCGACCATTGGCCAGTTGCGTGACCAAGCGGTGCAAATCGTCCAAATCTGTGAGGAGTATCAATCCGCACAAGAAGTGGACGAAGACGAAGAATAAGTCCGAGCGTCTCCTTTCCGCCGACTTATAGGGTGGGGTGAGCGTCTCCTTTCCGCTCACTCCACTTTTTTCTTGACAAACACATTATAGTGTGTTACTATTGTTTTTTATTATGGAGAAAGTATGAGTAATGAATTCCTCTGGGTCGAGAAGTATCGCCCTAAAACCGTCCAAGAAACTATCCTACCAAGTGAACTGAAAGAAACCTTTCAGAAGATTGTTGACTCTGGTGAGATACCCAACATGTTATTCACGGGGACTGCGGGTCTGGGTAAGACCACGGTTGCTCGTGCAATCTGTAACGAACTAGGTCTGGACTACATTGTAATCAATGGTTCGGAAGAAGGTAACATCGACACCCTGCGTGGTAAGATTAAACAGTTCGCATCGTCTGTCTCTCTGTCAGGTGGATACAAAGTTGTTATCCTTGACGAGGCAGACTACCTCAATCCTCAATCTACACAACCAGCCCTGCGTGGGTTCATCGAAGAGTTCTCACAGAACTGTCGGTTCATTCTGACATGTAACTTCAAGAACCGTGTCATTGAACCCCTACACTCACGGTGTGGTGTGTATGAGTTCAACGTCAAGACCAATCAAGACCGCGCGACACTGGGACAACAGTTCTTTCAACGGTGTCGTGATATCCTTCGTAAAGAAGAGATTGAGTTCAATGGTAAGACCGTTGCCAATCTGGTGATGAAACACTTCCCCGACTTTCGTCGAGGTCTGAACGAACTACAACGAGGCAGTATCGGTGGTAGTATCACTACTGATATCATCGTTGAGGACAACAGTAAATACAGTGACCTATATAAACATTTGAAGGACAAAGACTTCAAGAAGATGCGTCAGTGGGTTGTAAACAATATCGACCTCGAACCCGCATCAATCTTCCGTGGTGTATATGACAGTGTGGAAGGTCATGTGAAACCAGAGAGTGTGCCTCAACTCATTCTTATTATTGCTGATTATCAATACAAGAATGCGTTTGTTGCAGACCATGAATTAAACTTAGTAGCCTGCCTTACCGAATGTATGGCAAATGTGGAGTATGTATAATGATTAGAGTGAAACACACAGAAACTAATATTGAATATGTTGTAAAAGAATATGTGGTTGACCAAGAACGTCTAGATGAGTTCGGAGTTACTGAAGAACAACTTCTTCAGTTTATTGAAGATAATGATTCTGTTGACGATGCTATCTACGACCTTATTCGTGAGATGATTTTCGATATGGACTATAACATCTACGATGAGGAAACTCATTTCGATGGTGAAGAGTGGGGAGTGATTGAAGATGAATAAAGAAGCAATAACATTCTGGGTAATCTTTTTTGGTATCGGAGTTATCTCGTTATGGGGTGGTTAGTAGTAATCGGCTTTCTGGTTTTAGTATTATTAGGTTTATGGGTTGATTCAGAATAATAATGATTGAGAGATACTATTTCTTTACCTCTGAGCATACACCAAAAGGTAAGTATAATGAAGTGCATCCTTGTCATATTGTCAGAACAAGATGGCGTGAACAGGGATGGTATCTCAACTCGTATTATCGTAGGTCTAAGTTCAAAGGCATCAAGATAGGATGCATCTCAGCGGGTCTGGTAAGCGGCTACATGAGTCACAGAATTCCGTATGTCGCATATCATTGGGATGGTGGTTTCACTCTCCCTGTCTTTCTATTGTCTTGGATGACACGCTCTCCGATGAAAAAGATTACTTGCACCTATGGTGATAGAACATTGAAAACATCATTGAAGATGGTCTGGCAAAAGTGGGTTAGATAATGGAATACAGAACTTGGGAAAAGATACTCGCTCGGTCACTTGACTATCACATTGGTAGGACAGATGAAGATGAACCAAAAGTTCCTGTCCTGACAATGAGGCAGGCGAGACGAGGATTATATATAAAGGTAGTGCTTCAGTTGGTCAATTGGTTGACTTGCTTCTTCATCATCGCAGGCGTATTGAGACACTGGGGATGACTAAAACTCTTATCATAGCAACTGGTCGATGTGGTTCAACATCACTAGCCCACGCAATCAAAAATACTTATGACATTAAATTATACAATGAACCTTTTAACAACGACCTAAATTATACGAACCCTACCACAGGTAAACGCGAATATCTGGAAGAACTAGGATTGAATTCTGACTTCACGAAGGACTGGATAAATGTTCCATTAAATACTGTATGGAAATGTCTTCTCATAGATAATCACTATCCTTCAGAATTTCAAGGCGAAGTTGTAGAATTCTTTACAGAGTTTTCGAAAAAGTTTGAGAAAACAATTCTACTGACTAGACGCAATCACGGCGAGAGATTTTATTCAAATATGTATGGAATGGAATATAAGTCTTGGGATGTTCCATATCATCCTAAAGATATAACAATAAATGAAAACAATCTCTATATGGTAAACAAATTTATAGAACAAAATAAAAATCTGGAAATTTTATCTGATGTTTTGAACGAAGAGATTTATTACTATGAAGACTTATTCACAGACAAAGAATCTTCACAGACAACATGGAATAAGATGATGGGTAAGACTAACGACTTTGATTCTGTATGGCTTAAGTGGTTCAATCCTCGTCTGAGACTTCGCAGACCAAGACGATGAAATTTATATATAGAACTAGGAAACGATGAACAAGGGGGTAATATGAAATATGTTAAGATAGGAAAGTTAGACCACATTCCAGAGGAACGGTCTTGGAAGTATGACACATTTGGTAATCGTATAGACAAGGAAACAGGAGAGTTTGTGGTGTTGGTCGAGACCTACCAAGAACCTTACAAACAACCCCCTATGACACTTAAATTGGTTGATGATGAATGGATGCCCCATCAAATGGAGCTTAATTTTGGATAAGTGGGATAAATCACACATGAAGGTCGCGGAAGTATACGGCAAACTATCTTCCGCAAAAAGACTCCAAGTCGGAGCAGTATTAGTAAAAGATAATCGAATAATTTCCATTGGGTATAATGGTATGCCTTCGGGTTGGACAAACGAATGTGAGACCACCGATGAGTATGGTAATATGCCTATAACTAAAGAAGAGGTTCTTCATGCGGAGACAAATGCGATTGCAAAAGTTGCGAGGTCATCAGAGTCGGCGGAGGGTTCAACGCTCTACACCACATGCGCCCCTTGCATCCACTGTGCAAAACTCATCTATCAAGCCGGTATATCCAGAGTTGTATACGGACACGGATATAGAGATAACAAAGGATTGACTTTCCTTAAACAGTGTGATATACTACTTGAACAACTGGAGATTTGAATGAACCCCTTTGATTATGTAACCTCTATAAACTACTCCAAGAAAGATGTGATGGAAGACGAGAAGACCTACAATGGGTTTATGGTTAATCGCAGTCTTTCCTACTTCTCTGACACCGTTGTTCTCGCAAATGAGATGAATCGGTATCACCACCTAGACAACCGTCTACAATATCAATTTCTTATAAATATGGTTAGGAAACGGAAACGTTTCTCTAAATGGGCAAAACCCGAAACACATAATGACGTTGATGTGGTGAAAGAGTATTATGGATATAGTAATGAGAAAGCACAACAAGCTCTCGCCATCCTCTCACCTACTCAACTACAAAAATTAAAAGAAAAGGTGAGTAAAGGTGGAAGAAAGTAACTTAGTATCATGGAGTCCTGTGAACATGTTGGAGATTACTCTGGCAGAACCCGATGACTTCCTCAAAGTTCGCGAAACCCTGACACGCATAGGTGTCGCATCTAGACGCGAAAATAAACTATTCCAATCATGTCATATCCTGCATAAACAAGGACGATACTATATCGTTCACTTCAAAGAATTGTTTATGCTTGATGGTAAGAAGGCCAACCTAGAACAGACAGACGTAGAGCGCCGCAATACGATTGCAACTCTGTTGTCAGACTGGGGACTGGTTGAGATTCAGAATAACGAGGTCGCACAAGACTGCGCCCCGTTACGCCAAATCAAAATCATCGGTTATAAAGAGAAAGACCAGTGGGAACTTTGTCCGAAATACAACATTGGAAACAAGTAGACTTTCAATCACATATTACAGATATTCGTAATAAGAAACATTGGTGGACAGACATCAATTTCGATTACGACTGGGGAAGACACATGCGCTTGGTCGATACTCACCCCGAAAAAATGTATGATTGGAACAGAGATAAACAACGTCTTGGTTTGAACTCGTTTCATAGAAGACCGTCATCACCACAATTTGCTAAAGATATTTTTGCGGATATGGAAGACTTCTTCGTATCTAAAGCGCCTACTAAAAACAATGATGAATATACAAAAGGCGCGCCGCAGATTACTAACATTGCCTTCTGTGGGTTTGGTCGATATACGGGGTCATATCCTCGTCATAAGGATAGTATGGACGTGTTCCTTATTCAAGTGTTAGGTGATACACCTATTCGCATTGGGTATACCGAAGAACGAACAGAAGCCGATGAAGACAAAATAATGAAACCTGGCGATGCTGTCTGGATACCAAGAGGAACTTGGCATCAACTTACACCTGTCGCTTCACGAGTCACATTCTCATTTGGATTTGAGAGTGACCCTGATTGCGACCCCTCAACATTTATTTAAGAATACCCCTTGACATTCAGGGACGGAGTTCTTATATATAGTAGTGAGAACGCCGATAACGGGTTCTCCAAACGTCTTGCTTAACAGGAGATAAAGAGACATGACTAATCTAGAGAAAACCCTATTCCCGAAGTCCGCCTTCATTGGATTTGATAGACTACTGGACGATATGCAGTTCGCTGCGTCACACGCAAACGACCACTATCCTCCACACAATATCATCAAAGAAAATGATAACGAATATCTGATTGAACTTGCTATTGCAGGGTTCGCACGAGAAGATATCAAAATCGAACAGAAAGAACGGTCACTGAAGATTACAGGCACTTATGCATCTAAAGGTCGAGAAGTTATTCACCGTGGTATTTCCACTCGTAACTTTGAACGTAGATTCCGCCTGTCAGAGTATGTCCAAGTAACTGGAGCATCTTTTCAGGATGGCTTACTTGCTATCACATTGAAGTTGGAAATCCCAGAAGAGAAGCAGCCTCGTCAAATCAACATCGATTAAACGAGGAAATAAAATGACTCAAAGCAACTTTCTCTACGCCGTCATCGGCGTGGCTTTTGCTGAAATGGGCATCGTTCTTGCAGCGTTGGTCTAATCAGCTACAAATCACTATTGCGTGGTTATAATCGAGTAGGGGGCGGGAAACTGCCCCCTATATATTTGTATGAAAGCATATATGATTGCCGACCTGAATAATCCAGTGTCGGTCAGATACACAGAGATTGCATTGGAGTCTTGGTCGAAACAAGATATCCTTGACATCGAGGTTATTCAGTGTTATACACCTGACACGATTTCAGACCTCGAACCTCTATACAACTGGCAACCCCTGCTTCATGGGATGCAGAGGGGACAGATGAGCACCAAGTCCGAAAGAGCGGGAGACATCTCTCACTGGCAACTCATCAAGAAACGAGCGGAGAGTGATGCAAGGTTCTATGTTATGGAACACGATTCGTATCTACTTGATGTGGATGAGTTCAAGAGACAATATGACTTCACCATGAAAAACGGACTTGCATATGCAAACAGTGGTATGTTTATGTCCTGTTACACATTATCAAAGTCTGCCGCAGTCTATATGAATAACTTATTATTGAACCAAGCATTCCCCCTGAACGGTGGCCCATACGGTTGTATCGAGAGACTGGTGAAGACATATCTGACGCGAAAACATGGACACGATGGAAGCTTCACATGGATGTGTCATCACCCCAATCCACCGCATGTAGGTGTGGGAAAAAGGGCATCTGAACTTTATGACACATATAATAATAAAGCAAAAACCAGTCCTTTCAAACTTGCATCAACACAGGTAATATCTAAGTCATTAGGAATCACCCAAGAACATGATGGAGTGCAAAAAGTGCCGTGGGAGAGAAACCCCACCACCGCTAAAGGATATAAAATTATTGATTGACAAATGTCGTTCACTCGTGTATAATGTAATTATATCATGAGGACTACAATATGAAATTTTATACATCCGTAGAACGATACGGCAACTCTATTCTGTATCGCGGTTACGATGGTGCAGAACGCATCAAGAAACGCATTCCTTTCAAACCTACATTGTTTGTCAACGGTCAGAGTGAATGGAGAACACTCGAAGGTAAACCTGTTGCCCCAATGTCCTTTGACTCAATGCGCGATGCGACTGACTTCATCAAACAGTATCAACATGTTCCCACTATGAACGTGTATGGAATGAACAACTTCGTCTCGCAGTTCATTGCTGAGACTTTCCCGTCTGACATCAAGTTTGACCAGAACCAGATTGTGATTACCACAATCGATATCGAGGTCGCATCTGATGAGGGATTTCCCGAACCCGACAAGGCAGACTATCCTGTCATCTCTATCTGCACCAAGTCATCTAAGGAAGACTTCTATCGTGTGTGGGGTCTGGGTGACTATGAGCCTCGTGAGGATACTATCTACAACAAGTGTGAGTCTGAACTCGACTTGTTTCTCACATTCCTGAACTACTGGTCTAACCACGGGACACCTGATGTTGTGACTGGTTGGAACAGTAAACAGTTTGATATTCCGTATCTGGTCAACCGCACACGCAAGGTAATTGGTGAGGAGTCGGTCAAGAAGTTCTCACCGTGGGGTGTGGTATCGCCTCGTAAAATTCGTGCAAACAAGTTCGGTATGAATGATGTTGACACCTATGACCTGATGGGTATCGCACAACTTGACTACTTTGATTTGTTTCGTAAGTTCACCTACAACACACTTGGTCAACAAGAGTCCTATCGACTTGACCATATCGCGAATGTTGTTCTGGGTGAGAGCAAACTATCCTACGAGGAGTATGGTAATCTCCACACTCTCTATAAGGAAGACCACCAGAAGTTTATTGACTACAACATCAAGGACGTTGAACTGGTGGATAAACTGGAAGAGAAGTTGGGTATCATCACTCTCGCATTCACGATGGCCTATCGTGGTGGTGTGAACTATGAGGACGTGCTTGGGACTACAACTATCTGGGACACAATCCTGTATCGTCTGTTGAACCAACAGAAGGTCGCAGTTCCCCCGAAGGTTGAGAAGTCCAAAGGTGACTACGAAGGTGGGTATGTAAAAGACCCTCAAGTCGGGTCGCACGAGTGGGTTACATCCTTTGACCTGAACTCTCTGTATCCGAACATCATTGTGCAATACAACATGTCACCTGAGACTGTGGTCGATGGTCTGTCCGACACATCGGTTGAACGCATGTTGCGTAAACAGACTCCCCGTGACCAGAACTATGCGCTCGCCCCTTCGGGTGTGCGTTTCCGTCACGACAAGGAAGGTGTCATCCCTAGTATCATTCGTCAGTATTACAGTGAACGCCGTGTCATCAAGAAGGAGATGCTTGAGGCACAACAGGAATACGAACAGACACCTACCAAGTCTCTCTCCAATAAAATCTCTCAACTCGACAACCAACAGATGGCTATTAAAATCCTCATGAACAGTCTCTATGGTGCGTTGGGTAATCGATGGTTTCGTTACTTTGACCAAAGGGTCGCGGAGTCCATCACACTTGCGGGTCAGTTGTCAATCAAATGGGCAGAACGCGCAGTCAACACGGAAATGAACAATCTCCTTTCTACCGATGATGACTATGTGATTGCCATTGACACTGACTCGCTCTATATCAATATGTCTAAACTGGTCAAGAAGTTTGACCCCAAAGAACCCGTGAAGTTCCTTGACAAGATTTGTCGCGAACACTTTGAAAAGGTTCTGGAGAAGTCATACGAAGAACTCTCAGACTACACTAACTCATACATCAATCGTATGGAGATGGGTCGTGAGGTGATTGCTGACCGTGCTATCTGGGTTGCAAAGAAACGATACATTCTCAATGTTCACAACTCTGAGGGTGTGCAGTATGCACAACCCAAACTCAAGATGATGGGTATCGAAGCAGTCAAGTCATCTACCCCGATGGTCGTGCGTGACAAGTTCAAGGAAATCTTCCGTGTGATTATCGAGGGGACTGAGACTGATACGCAGAAGTTTATCTCTAACTTCCGTAGTGAGTTCAACAGCCTACCCGCCGAGGACGTATCGTTTCCTCGTGGTGTCAGTGCGGTTGACAAGTGGAAAGACCGTGACTCTATCTACATGAAGGGGACACCTATCCATGTGCGGGGCGCGTTGTTGTTCAACCACCACACCAAAGGTATGCGTTATGAGACTATTAAGAATGGTGAGAAGATTAAGTTCTGTTATCTCAAGACTCCTAATCCTATCAAGGAGAATGTTATCTCCTATCCTGTGAACTTACCTCGCGAACTCTCCCTTGATAAATACATTGACTATAAGACAATGTTTGAGAAGACCTTCCTTGACCCACTCGAACCAATCCTTGATGCGGTTGGTTGGTCTGCCGAACCTAAAGCACAACTGGATATGTTCTTTGCCTAAACCTCACAGAACCAAACCTGATTGGACACTCCGTGTAGTGGGTGAGATAAACGTTGACGCACTTGCGGAACGGGTCTCTCGCATTACACCTGAAGAGTGGGACGAATGGAAACAACGACAGAGAGGTGTTCATATACAGGCTCGTGCTGTCCCGTTTCAGTGGTGTCATAACCTTTTTGGTTATGAACCCGATGGAGATGATAAGTTCAATAACATCAAAGTATATCCCCACTATGAGGAATACAAAGAGGAACTGGATATAATATATGCATACCTCGATGAGATAGAAGGCCCTGCCAAGATGGTGACAAGTATCTTGGTAAACTTGAAGTCGGGGCGTAAAATACCAGAACACATCGACAAACCAGACTTCCAAATCTTTCAACGCACCAAGAGGTATCATATACCTTTGATTACACACCCTGACGTAAAGTTCAATCATAGTGGCGAATCGTGGCATCTAGAAAAAGGTAAGATATACGAACTGAATAATATCGTGGGTGTGCATGGCGTTAAAAACAACAGTCCTATTGATAGGATTCACATATTGACTGACAGGTGTCCCCTATGAAGAAACTTCTGTTTATTCACATTCCTAAGACAGCGGGAACAAGTATCTGGAATTGGTTGAAAGACAACGGACATGAGAACTGGACAAGAGTTTCAAAAGTTCATCATGAGTCTATCAGTGAGATGAGACTTCTTAATAATACGAGGAATACATATAGTTTTGCTGTAGTTCGAAATCCATATGACCGAGCCATTAGTTACTTTCATCACTCTCAGAGATTTACCAGAGGTCACTGGAAAAACCTAGAACATTTTCTTGAAACGATTATTGAACCGAATGGGTGGGGACACCAAACTAATACACCATATATAATCTTTGACCAATCACACTATGTGACACGCAATGGTAAGATAGATGTTGATAAGATTTATCGATTTGAAAATCTTGAAGAGTTTGAAAAGGACTTTAATACAAAAATAGGTCACGATATGGTTGGTAGATATGAACCCAGAGAACTGACCGCCACAGAGAAATCGTTAGTAGAACAAGCATATGCAAGGGACTTTGAATTATTCTATTGACAAAACTGACTGATTGTGGTATTATTACATAATGAAATACTCTCTAACTATATTCAAGAATACGTTTGACAACAAGACTCATCGTGTCCAAGAGTTCGACACATGGGATGAGTTTGAGTCATTGCTGTATTCTTTATCAAATCAGAAAGGTGAGAAAGGTGGTAGTAACAGTTCTCCTCTCATTAGTCCTGCTCGTTATGTTACTGAGGGAACAAGGTCTAATAAGAACGTTGAGTATTGGGGTGGTTGGGCTTGTCTTGATGTTGACGCTTACATCCCTCGACAGGACTTGGAGTCCGACCTTAGAGAAATGTTTGGACAATATTATTATGTATGTTATTCAACCGCATCTTCCACAGAGTCCCACCCCAAGTTTAGACTTGTCTTCCCCCTCACTCGATGTGTAGAGTCTAAGGACTTACCGCACTTCTGGTTCGCAATGAACAAACAGTTCAAGGGTCTGGGTGACGAACAGACCAAAGACCTGTCGCGTATGTATTATGTTCCCGCTCAGTATCCTAACGCACATAGTTTCATCTTCACCAACGATGGTGTCAAACTTGACCCTGATATGTTGATGAACAAACACTCGTATGTTGAGACACAGGGTAAGACCTTTATGGACAGACTACCGCCTGCACTACAGAAGGCAGTGATGGAACATCGTAAGAACTCCCTAGATAACACCGACTATAGTTGGACATCATATCGTGACTGTCCGTTCTTTCCCAAGAAGTTAGAACAGGAGTATCGGTCTATCACTGGGACTGGTTGGTATCACAAGATGTATCAGATTATGGTTGCGGTTGCGGGTAACGCAATATCCAAAGGTTACCCTATCACTGCCTCACAGATATCTCAACTGTGTGGTGAACTTGACCGTGAGACTGGTAACTGGTATGAAAACCGACCACTAGATAAAGAAGCAGACAGAGCTCTCGAATACATTTACAGGAACGGATAATGAGAATACTAATAACAGGGGGTGCTGGGTTCATCGCGAGTCACCTTGCGGATTCCCTTTTGGAAGATGGGTTCGATGTTATCGGACTCGATAACTACAATACCTTCTACGACCCTGCACTCAAGAAGAATCGTGTGGAATACTTTGGACACGAAGTATATGAATGTGACCTCAAGGACTTTGATGACCTTGACCAAGCATTCAATACAATCAAACCACATATTGTCATTCACCTTGCCGCTCGTGCGAATGTGCGTGACTCCTTTGGTAAAGAACGCATCTATCATCAGGATAATATCGATGCCACCCAAAACCTGATTGAGGTGTGTAAGATGTATAAGGTTCAGAAAGTCATCTATGCATCTACTAGTTCTGTCTATGGGGGAACGCCTATTCCCAAGACTGGTTGGGTAGAAGACCAAGTGACTGGTCACCAGTTGAACGCATATGCATATACCAAGTATGTAAACGAATGTCAGTTCAAAATCTCTGGTCTGAACAATGTGGGTCTTCGGTTCTTCACCGTATATGGCCCGTGGGGTAGACCAGACATGGCACTGTTTCAGTTCACCGATAACATCGTTAAGGGTAAACCGATTCAGGCATTCAACTATGGTGATATGAAAAGAGACTTCACCTATGTCGGTGATATCGTCAATGGTATCAAGACAGTGTTGTTTGAGGATGTCCCGACCAATCAAATCTATAATATTGGTCGTGGTAAACAGGTAGAACTGATGCATTTTATCAAGTGTATAAGTAAAGAGTTAGGTAGGGAAGCAGACATTGAACTCGCTCCCCGTCATCCAGCAGACACGCTGGAAACTTGGAGTAACACTGGGAAACTCCGAGAATTAGGTTATAAACCCAGAGTGAATATCGAACAAGGTGTTGAGGCATTTGTTCGTTGGTATAAAGAATATTACGGAGTAAATTAATGAGCGAAACTATTGAACATCAAGATTATGAAAAAATGAGAATCGGCATCGTCGGTCATGGGTTTGTCGGGGGTGCGGTTGACTACGCATTCACGCATCCAGAGATTGAGAAGTTTTATGTTGACCCCAAATATGATACAACTATCGATGACCTGTTAGACTGGAAACCGCATGTCAGTTTCATCTGTGCGCCGACACCGATGGCTGAGAGTGGTTTCATCGATGCGTCGATTGTTGAAGATGCAGCATTGAAACTGATTGAACATACTGAGGGTGGTGTTGTAATCAAATCAACAATCACTCCTGATGTTGCAGACCGTATATTCTCGTCGATATATGAAGATGATATTAAACGATTGACAGTAAATCCAGAGTTTCTGAATGAATCAAATGCAAAGGAACAATTTGTTAGTGCGAAGTATCATGTGATTGGTGGACATCCAGACGCTTGTAAAGGACTTGCAGAACTCTACAGTGTGTATAGTCTCTGCACTGCCGAGGAGTATGTCTTCTGCGCTCCTGTTGAGGCATCATTCATCAAGTATGGTGTCAACTCATTCCTTGCAACAAAGGTTACCTTCTTCAATCAATTGTTTGATTCAATCAAGAAGTTTGGATGTAATTTTCCAACTGTTGTCAATGCAATCGGTAAAGACCCACGCATTGGTGTTGGACACACTCGTGTGCCAGGCTATGATGGTAAACGTGGATTTGGTGGAGCGTGTTTCCCCAAAGACACAAAAGCATTCACATTGTTCGATAATGACTTGACATTAATTGATAAATGTGTTAGTATTAACAATGATTATCGTAACCAATATGAATTAGATGAACGTGAGGAATCAAACAATGTCGATTATGGACAAACTGAAGAAGAACTCGAAAATCAAAACGACGGAGATTCTGTCGGAGAGTAAATTCTTTACTGAAAAAGATATGGTGCAAACAGATGTTCCGATGGTGAACGTTGCCCTATCTGGTAGTATTGACGGTGGTGTTACGCCAGGACTTACAGTCCTTGCAGGCCCAAGTAAGCACTTTAAGACCTCTTTTGCCCTGCTCATGGCGGGTGCATATCTGAGAGAGAAGAAAGATGCAGTTCTGCTTTTCTATGATAGTGAGTTTGGTTCACCCCAATCTTACTTCGAGCAGTTCGGGATTGACACTAGCCGAGTTCTGCATACGCCGATTGCGAATGTAGAGGAACTCAAGTTTGACTTGATTGGTCAACTTGAGGAACTGACACGAGAAGATAATGTCATCGTTGTCATCGACTCCATTGGTAACCTTGCATCTAAGAAAGAACTCGAAGATGCAATCAATGAAAAGTCGGTTGCAGATATGTCTCGTGCTAAAGCATTGAAAGGTTTGTTCCGTATGGTAACCCCCTACCTGACCATGAAGAACATTCCAATGCTGGCCGTCAACCACACATACAAAGAGATTGGTCTCTTTCCGAAAGACATCGTAGGTGGTGGCACAGGTATTTACTACAGTGCTGACAACATCTGGATTCTGGGTCGCCAACAAGACAAGGTTGGAACGGAAATCAAAGGTTATCACTTTATTATTAATGTAGAAAAATCTAGATATGTTAAAGAGAAAAGT
>Ga0075480_10000966_pt1 | contig 17903 bp, 12 predicted proteins | sample DEB08_DNA_7_FD_81590 | JGI IMG/M metagenome (GOLD analysis project Ga0075480, IMG submission 81590) | Aqueous microbial communities from the Delaware River and Bay under freshwater to marine salinity gradient to study organic matter... | ecosystem: Environmental > Aquatic > Marine > Coastal ... | reverse complement strand
CAGATACTGATTGGATTAGCCAAAACTTAACCGGTCTCAATCAAATACAATTTGATATGCAGTCAAAAAAGCCAAATGGTATAAGCGATCCCGTGTTTCTGAATAAACTTGAAACATTTGCTAATTGGGCCCGAAACCATGAAGTTGTAACAAATGTTCAGAGTATAACCGATGTTTTCAAGCGCTTGAACAGAGATCTCAATGGAGGAGACTTAGAATTTTATAGGATACCAGAAAATCGTGAACTGTCCGCGCAGTATCTTCTCCTGTATGAATTATCACTTCCATTTGGTTTGGATCTGAATAATCAAATTGATATTGATAAGTCATCAACTCAAGTCATTGTTACAATTGACGATTTGACTACAAATCAAATCAAAGCTTGGATCTTGGAAGCAGAAACTTTTCTAGAGAATGAGTTGGGAATGGATACTGTCGCCGCAGGCCCGACTGTAATGTTTTCGTACATAGCTGAGAGAAATATTCAAGGCATGCTGTGGGGAACTTTATATGCTGTTTTGATTATTTCAGGCATAATTCTGATTGCTTTGAAAGATGTAAGGCTGGGATTACTTAGCTTGGTTCCAAACCTACTTCCAGCTGCATTAGCTTTCGGAGTATGGGGTCTGTTTGTTGGTCAGGTAAATATGGCCGTAGCGGTAGTAACTGGTATGGCACTTGGGGTAATCGTTGATGACAGTGTACATTTTTTAACAAAATATCAGCTGGCAAGAAAAAATGATAATCTGTCGGCTGAAAAGGCCGTAGTGTCCGCATTCAGTGGGGTCGGCACCGCACTGCTAGTTACTACGATTATTTTAGTTGCTGGTTTTGCTATTTTGGCACAGTCAAGTTTTGGGCTTAATAGTGCAATGGCTAGCCTAACAGCCATTGCGTTGTTCATGGCGCTTGTTGCAGACTTAACCATTTTACCCTCATTACTCATCCTGTTAGATAGAAAAATTAACAAAAGTAATGCTCCAGGTAATGTCGTTGCCGCTTAATTAAATAAAAGGAAACACTATGAAATCTCCTAGAATTATTCTTATAGTTTTATTCTCCTATCTGTTTGTGGGGAGCGTTTATGCTTCTGAAGGAAAGGGACTTGAAATAGCGACAGAGGTAGATGTTAGGGATAAGGGGTTTGGCGATACTACGTCTACAATGACGATGACTTTGTTTGATCAATATGGAAACTCTACATCAAGGAAAATCAGAAATAGAACTCTCGAAGGTACAGATGAGGGCGATTTGTCGCTCGTAATTTTTGATACTCCCGCCGACGTTAAGGGCACAGCTTTCCTTTCGCATACTAAGAAATCAGGATCGGATGATCAGTGGTTATACCTGCCGGCTCTGAAGCGAGTAAAACGAATTGCTTCATCGAACCAAGCAGGACCATTTATGGGCAGTGAGTTTGCCTACGAAGATATTTCAAGCCAGGAACTCGAAAAATACACGTACAAATACTTGCGAAATGAGGATTACCAAGGGTTAGATTGTTTTGTTGTGGAGTATGATCCGATTGATCGCAAGAGTGGCTACTCCAAGCAAATTGTTTGGATAGATACAAAAGAATATAGATCTCACAAAATCGAGTTTTATGATCGAAAAGAAAGTTTACTTAAGACGCTAGTCTATAAAAACTATTCTAAATATAATGGTAAATTTTGGCGAGCGGATATATTCGAAATGGAAAACCATCAAACGGGAAAAAAGACCACATTGGAATTCGACGACTGGAAGTTCCAAACTGGATTGTCTGCAAAAGATTTCAACAAGAAATCGCTTAAAAAAGTTCGGTGATGGGCTATTTTGCAAAAATATCAGGTATTTGGCTTCTACTCGCCATACAAGTTCAAGCAGAGACAAGCGGTTCAATAGAAATTACGGGATCTTATTTTCCCAAGTCTTTAGATGCTAGTTTCGATACAAATATCACTGCTGAAGCCAAAGTCATAGGTTATGAAGAGTTAGATGACTTTCAGCTTGAATATGAAATTGTCATAAGAAAAAGTCTTAACGATAACGGCAAGGATATCATTGAGCCGCGTCAACTTTTTCTTTCAAAGACGTTCGGCGATATAGATGTTTATCTCGGCTATAGGCATACGTTCTGGGGAGTTGCCGAAAGTAGAAATCTTGTCGACTTGATTAACCAGCAAGATATGGCTGCAGGTATGTCGCCGGACAATAAATTGGGTGCACCCTCTATTTCTATTGAGACTTACTTAGGTTCTGGAGAGTTGCAATATTGGTATATTTCTCGGTTCCGTGAAAGAACTTTTAACGATACAAACGCCCATCCGGGATTTGGAATGCCAGTTTCGTCTGCACAGTTTGCACACGCAAAGGGGTCCGAAGCAAGCGATCAAGCATTAAGGTATGCAAACTCAATTGGTGATATCGACTATGCATTGAGTATATTTGACGGAACTGCAAGAGAGCCGTTATTTATAGTTCAAGAATTAGACCCGCCAACTATTGCCCCATATTATGAGCGAATGCGTTCAGTCGGTTTAGAGTTGCAGTATACTGGAGAGTCGATCCTGTATAAATTCGAAGGTTTAACTGGAACTCAAAGTGGAAAAGATTTCGATGCACTAGTTTTGGGAACAGAAAAAACTGTTTATACGATTTTTGAAACTCAATGGGATATGGGCGTACTTTTCGAATACAAATATGATGACAGAGCTCAAGTGCTAATAGACCGAACGATTGTCTCTGGAGTTAGATTAACAGCTAATGATGAGTTCGACACTAATTTTCTTGTTTTATATACGGTTGATGATGCTTTTAGCCAGTCTCTATTTGGTTTGGAGGCTTCTAGGCGGCTCCGTAATGGGATGACTTTAGATATAAATTATTTACTTTATCAGTCTGACATACAAAATTTACCATTCTATTCACTCGTGGATGACAGTGAGCTAAGTTTAACCCTCGGGTATTATTTCTAAAATTATTTTAGGTATATTTTTTGTTCATAGGGACTTTTAAACTTTCTACATTTAAATGGTAGCACTCAAATATTCTGTAAGACTTTTTATACTAAACATGAACTTTCTTTTTAATATTGATTTTTATCGCGCGGAAAGATTATGTAAGTTTTGGGAAAGAACTTTGAAAGTACTTCGATGGATAATGCAAAAATACGTAATATGGAGGAGTTTGCTGCTTTCAGTGGGGTCTCACGACCAACTGTTTCGAGGTTTTTTCATGACCCAGACAGTGTTCGAAGGGTAACAAGAGAGAAACTTGAGCGAGCTTTAGAAAAGTGTGATTACCGGCCCAATATATTTGCAATTAACCAAAATAGAAAATTAACCAAAAATTTGGGTATTGTAGTTCCATATTTGGCAGATCCATTTTTTGCTGAAATTGCACGACGGATAGAAACTTTGATCATTGCTGCTGGTTACCGGCCAATACTATTGAGTTCGCATGGTGATACCCGTCTTGAGATCGAGAACCTAGATTCTCTTCGCGCAATTAAACCTGCGGGTGTTTTGCTCGCGCCATTGGGACGAAGCTCTGATATATCGGCAATTGAAAAATTTTGTGTGGATGTGCCAACAGTTCTCTTTGACTCGAATATAGACGGGGTAGGGGAGGCTTTTGTCGGTCACGATAACTTTCAAGCTACATCAGTTATGATTGAATATTTAACGAGGACGGGAGAGCCTCCTGTATTTTTTGAGATGCGAGATCCACCTAACCCCAATGCTGGAAAGAGAAGAAAAGCCTACATCGAGTCCATGAATAAAAAAGAACTAGATCAACAGATAATTCAAGTTGACGGAGATGGCTGGCAGCTGGAAGAAATCGGTTACCGTGGTGCCGTCAAGGCAATTAAAGGAAAAGAGTTATCTCGTTCTACGGTGTTCTGTAGCAATGATCGGCTCGCTATTGGATTTCTAACAGCAGCTTATGAGTTGGGTTTAAAGGTTGGATTGGCTTCTGATTGTGATTTGCGCGTAGCTGCGCATGATAATCACCCAGTCTCACATTTTACATGTCCGCGATTGACTACTATCTCGCATAACTTTGCAGCAATTGCGCAGAAGAGCGTTGATACAATTATGGACCTGATCGAATCAGGCGAACGTAGCCAAGAAAGAACAACAACTCTCTTTGATGGTGAGTTAATTATGAGAGCTTCTGCTTAACTAACTGAAAAAATGAAGAAATAAATATTAAATTTACGCGCGTAAAAATAAATATTGACGCCTGATGCAGTTGATGATTAGGCTAGAATTACAATTTAATTTTGGGAGGAAGACGTATGTCTTTTAAAAACATACTTACGGCAGCCACTGCTATTTCTGTTTTGACCGTCGGTGCAGCTGCAGCTGATAATCTAGTGATAGCTACGGTTAACAACGGTGACATGATCCGAATGCAAGGTCTAACGGATGATTTTACTTCAAAAACTGGCCACACGGTTGAATGGGTTACTTTAGAGGAGAACGTGCTACGGCAGCGTGTGACAACTGATATTACAACAAAGGGTGGTGCATTCGATATTATGACTATCGGAATGTATGAAACACCAATTTGGGGATCCAATGGTTGGCTTGTACCACTTGATGATCTGAGTGCTGAATATGATGTCGGTGATATCTTACCTGCTATGTCCGGTGGTTTGAGTCATGATGGTACTCTCTATGCTGCACCATTTTATGGAGAAAGCTCTATGATTATGTATCGGACTGACTTAATGAAGGCGGCCGGGTTGGAAATGCCTGCGGCGCCTAGTTGGTCATTCATTGCCAAGGCAGCGCGTCACATGACGGACCGTGAAAAGGGAATAAATGGTATTTGCCTTCGTGGTAAAGCAGGCTGGGGTGAAGGCGGTGCTTTCATAACGGCGATGTCAAATTCATTCGGTGCCCGTTGGTTTGATGAAGACTGGAATGCACAATTCGATACTCGTGAATGGTCTGATACTCTAAATTTCTTTGTTAATATGATGACTGACTCTGGCCCTGCAGGCTATGCAACAAATGGTTTCAACGAAAATCTATCACTATTTCAGCAGGGTAAATGTGGAATGTGGATTGACGCAACGGTCGCAGCATCTTTTGTAACTAATCCGAAAGACTCTACCGTAGCTGACAAAGTAAGTTTTGCACTCGCACCCGATAATGGAATGGGTGTCAGATCAAACTGGCTATGGGCATGGGCTCTTGCAGTACCGGCTGGTACGCAGAAAGAAGCTGCAGCAAAGCAGTTTATCGAGTGGGCGACTTCGAATTCCTACATAGAGTTGGTTGCAGCAAATGAAGGCTGGGCAAATGTTCCACCTGGTGCAAGAACGTCTTTATACGAGAATCCAAATTATACATCCGTACCATTTGCAAAAATGACCTTGGACTCAATACTTTCAGCCGATCCAAATAACTCTACAGTTGATCCGTCTCCATATGTCGGCATTCAGTTTGCAGCAATTCCAGAATTTGCAGGGATAGCTACGGAGGTAAGTCAAGAGTTTTCGGCAGTATATGCTGGACAGCAATCGATAGCAGATGCTCTAGCAAAAGCTCAAGCAATTACCAACGATGCGATGGAAGCCGCTGGTTACCGCTAGGCGTACTCCCAATTGTCGAGGGGCGAAAGTATTTTCGCCCCTTGGCTAGTGTAATTTTCTATCTAATAATTGAGACATCTGCGACATCAGTTAAGAAGGGATGGCAATGTCTACACAGCAAACTAGATCGGCTGCAAAAGTGATGTTGGCTCCAGCAGTCGTATTGCTAATGGCTTGGATGTTGGTTCCACTTTCAATGACTTTATATTTCTCTTTCAAAAAATACCTTCCTTTGAGAGGGGGAGATTTAGGTTGGGTGGGTTTTGATAATTATACTCGTTTCGTTTCTTCAAGTTCATTTTGGCCTGCGATTGGTACAACCCTTCTTATAGTTGGAGGTGTTCTTTTTATTACAGTGACCTTGGGAATTCTTTTTTCATTACTGCTCAATCAGCCTTTTTGGGGTCAAGGTATTGTAAGAATTATGTTTATTGCCCCATTTTTTGTAATGCCTACTGTTTCTGGCTTGGTTTGGAAGAACATGTTCATGGATCCAGTCAATGGGTTTTTTGCGCATTTATCCAGGGCTTTTGGATCAGAACCAATCCAATGGTTAAGCCAAGAATCCATTTTATCATTAACGATCATCTTGAGTTGGCAATGGTTACCTTTTGCTACTCTAATCCTTTTAACAGCGATACAATCGCTAGATAGTGAACAGATTGAGGCCGCAGAAATGGACGGTGCTCGTTTATTAGGAAGGTTTTGGTTTATAATTATCCCGCATTTAGCACGTGCAATTACTATAGTTATTTTAATCCAAACTATATTCTTACTGGCCATTTTTGCTGAGATATTTGTTACAACCGCTGGTGCTTTTGGAACAAAAACTTTGACCTATTTAATTTTCCAAAGAGTATTAGAAAGTCAAAACGTTGGTTTGGGCTCCGCTGGAGGCGTTTATGCGATTATCCTTGCAAATATAATAGCCATTTTTCTTATGCGCATCGTTGGAAAAAATTTGAGTGACTAAGGATTGATTATTATGGCCCGTGCTATTTCAAAACGAAGTAAGATAATTAATTCTCTGATTGCTTGGACAATTGGTTTGATTATATTTTTTCCAATTTTATGGATCATAATTTTGTCATTCAAGACTGAGGGTGATGCAATAAGAAGTCCACTTGCCGTAGTTATTTCAAACTGGACTTTTGAGAATTATTTTGTGGTTCAAGATCGTTCAGATTATTTTAAACACTTTTATAATTCTGTATTTATAGCTCTAGGATCGACTTTTTTAGGAATCTTAATTGCTGTTCCGGCGTCATGGTCAATGGCTTTTGTTCCCTCCAAAAGAACCAGAGGTATTCTTTTATGGATGCTCTCAACAAAAATGCTTCCAGCCGTAGGCGTTCTATATCCAATTTACATACTTTTCATTGCGCTCGGGATTTTAGATAGCCGTGTGGGATTGGTTGTGGTTTTAATGCTGATGAATTTGCCAATTATTGTTTGGATGCTTTACACATATTTTCGAGAAATACCTGAAGAAATTCTGGAAGCTTCCAGAATGGATGGGGCTGGATTGCGAGAAGAAATCCTTTTTGTTTTAACTCCAATGGCTTTACCAGGCATAGCTTCAACAGTTCTGCTAAATATTATTTTGGCTTGGAATGAGGCTTTTTGGACATTAAATTTAACGGCTGCTAAAGCTGCACCACTAACCGCGTTTATAGCTAGTTATTCGAGCCCTGAGGGTCTGTTCTATGCAAAACTTAGTGCTGCCTCCGTAATGGCCATTGCTCCGATCCTAATAATGGGTTGGTTCAGTCAGAAGCAACTTGTGCGTGGTTTAACTTTTGGTGCAGTTAAGTAAGGAATGAACTTATGAGCCAGATTCAATTAAAAGATGTTTCAAAAAAATTTGGTGATACGGAAGTTATTCCTCCGTTAAATTTAGAAATCAAGGATGGTGAGTTTGTTGTATTTGTTGGTCCAAGTGGCTGTGGAAAATCTACTTTGCTTCGATTAATTGCTGGTCTGGAAGATGTATCATCTGGAAGCATTTTAATTAACGGTGAAGATGCAACCAAGGTATCACCCGCTAAACGAAAGTTAGCAATGGTTTTTCAGTCTTATGCTCTTTATCCACATATGACAGTTAGAAAAAATATAGCATTTCCTCTTAGAATGGCTGGTTTAAGCAGCGCGGAGCAGGGCAAGAAAGTGGAAGATGCCGCGAAAGTATTAAACTTAAGCGAGTACCTTGACAGAAAACCTGGGCAATTGTCTGGAGGTCAAAGGCAGAGGGTTGCGATTGGTCGAGCAATTGTCCGTGAGCCGCAAGCATTTTTGTTTGATGAGCCACTCTCAAATCTTGACGCAGCATTAAGAGTTGGAATGCGGGTTGAAATTTCAGAACTGCACAAGCGCTTAGCTACAACCATGATTTATGTTACCCATGACCAAATTGAGGCAATGACTATGGCTGACAAAATTGTAGTGCTTCAAAATGGCAAGATTGAACAAGTGGGTACCCCCTTAGAGTTATATCGTTCCCCCATTAATACATTCGTAGCCAGCTTTATTGGTAGTCCTAAAATGAATATAATTGAAGGTCCGCAAGCTTCAAAACATAAATCTGCAAGTATTGGGGTCAGACCAGAACATATCACAATATCGGATAGTAATGGAACTTGGAAGGGTACAATTGGTGTTTCAGAACAGCTAGGTTCTGATACATTTTTTCACGTCAAATGTGAGTTTCAAGATCAGTCTATTACCGTAAGAGCAATCGGGGGATTAGAACTGGCATATGGCCAAACCGTATTTTTAACACCTGAGAAAGAACATCTCCACCGTTTTGACAAGGATGGTTTGAGAATAAAATGACCCGTTTATTTGGAAAATCTGCATTTATTACGGGAGCTGCTCAGGGCATTGGCTTTGAGTTTGCAAAAGCATACGTGGCGGAAGGTGCAAAAGTTGTATTGGCGGATATAGATCAGAAAAAAGTAAGAAAAGCTGCATTGGAACTGGGTGATACAGCTTTTGCAGTAGTATTAGATGTTAGAGATCAAGAAAGTATAAACCTAGCGGTTGAGCAGGCAATCAATGAAATGGGCTGTATAGATATATTAATAAATAATGCAGCATTATTTACGGCTGCTCCAATTACCGATATTGATCGAGAAGATTACTTAAATGTTTTTTCTGTTAATGTTTCAGGTGTATTGTTTACCATGCAGGCTGTTGCACGACATATGGTAGATCGTGGTAATGGCGGTAAAATAATTAATATGGCCAGCCAAGCTGGAAGAAGAGGCGAGCCGTTGGTGGCAGTTTACTGCGCATCTAAAGCAGCTGTTATCAGCCTTACCCAGTCGGCAGGATTAAATCTAATAAAGTACGGTATTAATGTTAATGCAATTGCACCGGGTGTTGTTGATGGAGTGCATTGGGATGGAGTTGATGCCGCTTTTGCAGAATTAGAAGACCTGCCTTTAGGACAAAAGAAAAAAAATGTGGGCGACGCCGTGCCATTCGGGCGTATGGGCAAGCCTTCTGACTTAATTGGAATGGCTGTATTCTTAGCTACAAGTGAAGCAGATTATATCGTGGCACAAACTTTTGGCGTTGATGGCGGTAATTGGATGAGCTGATGGATGAGTATAGCGAAATAACTGAATTGAAAAGTTTGAATAATAACTTAATTTCACAATTACCCGAGAAAGTGAAAGGTTTTTGTTATAATCGCTCTGACTTGCGTCCTGGGATTTTACATATAGGTGTTGGTAACTTTCATCGTGCACATCAAGCTTGGTACTTGCACCGATTGTTTGAAAAGGGACTTAATTTTGATTGGGCTATAGTTGGTGCTGGTGTTTGTGCTTTTGACAAGCTTCAAAGAGAAAAATTAAAAAAACAAGATTTTCTTTCAACCTTAATTGAATTGAATCCAAATGGTACTTCTGCTGAATTAATTGGATCGATCATAGACTATGTTGAGGTTGAAGAAACAAATCAAGCACTAATAAAGGCAATGGTAAGCCCTGAAATAAAGATAGTTGGTCTAACTGTTACTGAGGGTGGCTACTATATGAATTCAGCGTCCAAAGATTTCAATATTGATCACCCAGATATCAGAAAGGATATTGAAAACCCAAGTTCTCCAAGAACAGTTTTCGGTGTTATGGTAGAAGCGCTGCGTTTGAGAAGACAGCTAGGATATGGTCCTGTCACAGGACTTTCTTGTGACAATCTTGAAAAGAATGGTGTTGTTTTACATCGGGCGGTCACTAAACTTGCAGAGCAAATCGATCCTGATTTGGCTCAATGGATTAGTGAGAAGTGTAGTTTCCCGTGTTCAATGGTCGATTGTATCGTTCCTAGTACTGGACCATACGAGTTGGAGTTAGTGCGACAGTATAGCTTGAATGATAAGGTCCCGGTTACCCATGAGAATTTTCGTCAATGGGTTATTGAGGATAATTTTTGTGCGGGAAGGCCCGATCTAGAAAAAGTCGGTGTTATCTTTACAAAAAAAGTTCACTACTACGAAACAATGAAAATAAGATTATTAAATGGTGGTCATCAAATAATCGCGAATGTTGGAGAATTGTTATCATTAGTCACGATATCAGATTGCATGCAGGACACGAGAATTGCGTCTCTTTTTGTTAAGATTCTCAGTGAAGAAATTGCACCGCATTTAGTATCAGTTCCTGATAAAACGCCGGTAGAATATATTGAGTTGATCCAGAAGCGTTTCTCTAATCCTACGGTGGTTGATACAACTCGAAGGGTCGCTTTTGATGGATCATCGAGGCATCCTGGGTTTTTAGTTCCATCCATAAATACAGCAGTGGAGGCTGGTTCTTCTATATCTGGACTTGCTCTAGCTGAAGCCATTTGGGCTCGCATGTGTGAAGGAACCCGTGAGGATGGCAGCAAAATTGAGCCTAATGATCCGAATTGGTCTGATTTAGAGCGTACGGCCATGGTTGCGAAAGAAAAACCATCAGCTTGGTTGGACCAAAGACAATATTATGGTGATCTTAATTCAAATAAAATTTTTTCTGATACGTTCGCCAATTGGTTGAGGAAAATATGGAATAGCGGAGTAGAGGCAGCTATTGACGATTATTTACGATAATTCCCTTGGAAGAATATTTGCCAAAAAGTTAAGTACGAATTATGCCCTCGATTGATTATATAAATTTTGAAGAGCTTTTAGGGTTAATTGCTCGCCACACTTCTTTGGCTGGACGGTTTATGGTCGCAATTTGTGGTCCTCCCGGGTCTGGGAAGTCTACAATTGCAGGTCTCTTGGTAGCAAGACTTGGTCATTGTGCAAAGGTTGTGCCTATGGATGGTTTTCACTTAGACAATCGCCAATTAAAAAATTTAGATTTACTCCATCGTAAAGGTGCGCCGGAAACTTTTGATGCTTATGGATTTCTTGAACTTATAAAAGATATTCGAACAACTGAGAATTTGTCATTTCCGGTTTTTGATAGAGATGCTGATCAAACAATTATGGATGCAGATAATTTGGGTCCTGAACACAAAATAATAATTATCGAAGGGAATTATCTTTTATTGAAAAAATATCCTTGGTCTGATCTAAAAGATGAGTTTGATTTGTCCGTTTGTTTGGAGGTATCAGATATTGAACTGGAAAAACGTCTAACTGATAGGTGGATTGCACATGGATTGGATCCAATTAGTGCAAGTGCGAGAGCGCTAAGTAACGATATGACAAATGTAAGATATGTGAAAAAGCACTCAATTCTTCCTGATTATATAGTTGCCCAGATTTAGGTAGCAACCAGCTTGAAAACTTGGGTTGCCAAGCCTTTTCGCGATTATAACTGAGAATGAGTAGCTTATTAAGAGTAATGGAGCGGGCGATGAGATTCGAACTCACGACATTTACCTTGGCAAGGTAACGCTCTACCCCTGAGCTACGCCCGCATAAACTACTGGAGAATTGTTTATAAAGATCCGTTTGCAACCGCAAGCATAAAATGAAGTACATATTTAAAATATGTCTACTTATATGTTCGGCGCGGTTACTCTAGCTCTATGATTAGATCTTTTGCGTCAATTTGGGTGGCTGGCTTAACGTGAACAGCTTTTATTTTCGCGTCCCGCTCTACATGAATACCAGTTTCCATTTTCATAGCTTCAATCGTCAAAAGCAGGTCACCCTTTTTGACAGTTTGACCTTCATTCACGCTAACCGTCGAAATCACACCGGGCATCGGGGCGCCAATGTGGTTGGAATTACTTGGATCCGCTTTTGGTCGTAATGTTGTCTCAGAAGTTACTAATCTATTCGGAACTCTAATTACTCTCGGCTGTCCATTTAGTTCAAAAAAAACTTTGACTTCCCCGTTTTCATCCGTCTCACCGATTGCTTGCATGCGGATCTCTAGTGTTTTGCCAGGATCGATCTCCAAACTTATTTCATCACCGGAGTTCATGCCGTAGAAAAAAGTTTTTGTTGGTAGAGTTCGAACCGGGCCATATGTGAGATGCCGTTCCATATAATCTAGGAAAACCTTTGGATACATTAAGTAACCATTTAAGTCTTCATCATCAATTTTCATGCCATCGAGCTTATCAGAAAGTTCTTGACGTGTTTTTTCGAGATCTATTGGTTCAAGATTTTTACCTGGTCGATCTAAATTTGGTTTTTCGCCTTTCAAGGCCTTTTTAACTAACTGCTTTGGAAACCCTCCAGGCGGCTGTCCTAAATTTCCTCTGAGCATATCAACAACACTTTCAGGGAAAGCCACATCAGTTTTCGGATTTTCGACATCATCACGACTTAAATTTTGAGCAACCATCATAAGGGCCATGTCGCCTACCACCTTTGATGATGGAGTAACTTTTACGATATCACCAAACATTTGATTAACGTCTGCATATGTTTCTGCTATGTCATGCCATTTTTCTTCCATGCCCATCGAGCGAGCTTGAGCTTTTAAGTTTGTAAATTGTCCTCCCGGCATCTCATGCAAGTAAACTTCCGAGGCCGGTGACGATAGTCCACTTTCAAAAGCAGCATATTGAGCTCTAACTTGCCCCCAATAGTCACTTATCTCTCTTAAGTTTTCGATGTTTATTCCAGTATCACGCTCCGAGTTGTGCAGAGCTTCTACGATCGATCCCATACAAGGTTGAGACGTTCCGCCTGAAAACGCATCCATCGCTGCGTCAACAACATCAACACCAGCATCTGCTGCTGCCAAAATAGTAGCGCCTGCAATTCCAGATGTATCGTGTGTGTGAAAATGAATTGGTAATCCAACCTCTTCTTTCAATGATTTTACAAGTTGTCGGGCAGCGGCCGGCTTCAACAAACCCGCCATATCCTTGAGTCCAAGAAAATGTGCACCTGCTTCCTGAAGGTTCTTAGCCATATTTACATAGTATTTAAGATTATACTTCGATCGGTCTGGATTAAGTATATCACCTGTGTAGCATATTGTTCCCTCACAGATTTTTCCGCTATCAATTACAGCATCCATGGCAATGCGCATATTCTCAACCCAGTTGAGGCTGTCGAAAACTCGAAATACGTCGATGCCTTTTGATGCTTCTTTTACAAATGCTCGCACGACATTATCTGGATAATTTGTATAACCAACGCCGTTTGACGCACGTAGCAACATTTGCGTCATCTGGTTTGGCATTTGGGCCCTCAAATCTCGCAAACGTTGCCATGGGCATTCTTGAAGGAATCGGTAAGCAACGTCAAAGGTTGCACCGCCCCAGCATTCAACGGAAAAAAGCGAGGGTAAATTTGATGCATATGCAGGTGCTACCCTGATCATATCAACAGAACGCATTCTTGTCGCCAGCAGCGACTGGTGACCATCCCGCATTGTTGTATCGGTAAGCAGAAGTTGCCTTTGTTTTAAAACCCAATCGGCAACTGCCTTGGCGCCCTTTTGTTCCAATAGGTTGCGGGTGCCATAGCTCATCTCGCCAACTGAATTTGGAGATATAGGAGTGGGTGCATCAAAATTGGGTAGGGGTCTGTCCTTGGTTTCCGGATGACCATTAACGCTCACATCCGCAATGTATGTTAAGACCTTAGTCCCTCTATCTCGTCTTTTATCAAAATCAAAAAGATCTGGCGTTGTATCAATAAATTTTGTTGTATACTCATTTGATAGAAATATGGGATGTTTCAATAAATTTTCGACAAACGCTATATTTGTAGAAACACCACGAATTCTGAACTCCCTTAAGGCACGATCCATTCTGGCGATAGCCTTACTGGGTGTTGGTGCCCATGCTGTCACTTTTACAAGCAAGGAATCGTAGTAGCGCGTAATTACGCCGCCTGCGTAAGCAGTGCCGCCATCAAGCCGTATCCCCATACCCGTTGCTGATCTAAAGGCAGTTATTCGACCATAGTCTGGAATAAAATTATTTTGTGGATCTTCAGTGGTAATTCTTGTTTGTAAGGCGTGTCCGTTAAGTGTCACTTCACTCTGGTTTGCTTTGCCGGTGGCCTCGGCTATTGTTTTGCCTTCGGCGATCAGAATTTGTGCTTGAACAATATCGATGCCTGTCACTTCTTCAGTAACTGTGTGTTCAACTTGCACTCGCGGATTTACTTCAATGAAATAGAATTCTTCAGTATCCATATCCATTAAGAATTCAACTGTGCCTGCGCATTCATAGTTTACGTGAGCACATATTCTCCTACCCAAATCACACAGAGTTTCCCGCTGTTTCTGTGTCAAATATGGTGCTGGTGCTCTCTCAACCACTTTTTGGTTTCTCCGCTGTACGGAGCAATCTCTTTCCCAAAGATGAAAAATTTCACCATGCTTATCACCTAAGATCTGTACTTCGACGTGGCGCGCTCGAGTAATCATTTTTTCGAGATAACCTTCACCATTGCCAAAAGCTGACTCGGCCTCGCGGCGTCCCTCTAGGACTTTATCCTCCAATTCATTTGGATGTTCGATTGGACGCATTCCTCGTCCACCACCACCCCACGAGGCTTTAAGCATTAATGGATATCCAATTTCAGCCGCTTGGGCCTTGATGACATCCATGTCATCTCCCAAAACCTCTGTGGCTGGTATCACTGGGACATTGGCTTCGATCGCAACTCTGCGAGCGCTAGCTTTGTCACCTAGCGCTCTCATTGTTGATGCTTGTGGTCCGATAAATACTATGCCGTTTCTTTCGCAGGCATCAACCAAGTCAGGATTTTCAGAAAGTAGTCCGTAGCCCGGGTGGATTGCATCTGCTCCACAATCCCTTGCTACACGTATTATTTCGTTAATTGAAAGATATGCAGCAACGGGCCCCATTCCATGGCCTATTCTATATGCTTCATCCGCCTTAAATCTGTGAAGACCGAGCTTATCTTCTTCAGCAAACACTGCTACAGTCTTTTTGCCCATTTCATTTGCAGCTCGCATAATACGAATTGCAATCTCACCACGGTTTGCTATCAGGATCTTATTGAAGTCAGGCATTTAATAATCCTTAAGTACTATATTGGCGACCTACGCTTTATTTTGCTGCGTCGCAGAATGAAAAAAAAGTGTCAATACATTTCCAGTGCCTTTTTAATAAAAAAAATTAATTTATCTACAACTATATTAATTTTTTTAGAGACCCGGTGCCTATAATGAAAACTATTTTGAGGGAATGGTATCTTAGAGGTTGATTAAATTACAGAATATTAAAGAACAAATTATGAACATACCTTTGCAAATTTAATATATTTGTCTAAAACATTCTTATGAGCAAAAACTCTCAAAACATCATTAAGTCATCTTCTGGGCTCTCTGCACTAGCAATAAAGGCGAGATCCGAGCCATATTTGCAAGAGCTAAATGAAGCTCAAAGAGTTGCTGTCGAAACATTAGAGGGTCCCGTTCTGATGTTGGCAGGAGCGGGGACTGGCAAAACGAAAGCGCTTACTGCGAGAATTGTTCATTTGTTGAATACAAGTAGTGCTAAGCCAAATGAAATTTTGGCTGTGACTTTTACCAATAAAGCCGCTTTAGAAATGAAAAATCGAGTAGCACATACATTGGGGCGAGCTGTTGAGGGGATGCCGTGGCTGGGAACTTTTCATTCAATTTGTGTTAAGCTTTTAAGACGTCACGCGGAATTAGTAAATTTAAAGAATAATTTCACAATACTTGATACTGATGACCAGTTAAGACTTTTGAAGCAGTTAATAAAAGCAGCTGATGTGGATGAAAAAAGATGGCCCCCAAGACATTTAGCGAGCTTAATTGACAGATGGAAAAATAGAGGGTGGTTACCAGAGGCAGTTCCTGCATCAGAAGCAAACGCATTCGATAATATTGGAACGGAATTGTATGTTCAATACCAACAGCGGCTGCGCGAGTTAAATGCCGTAGATTTTGGTGACTTAATTTTACTCGTTGTAGAGCTATTTCAAGAAAATGCAGAGATACTTTCGAAATATCAGAAGTGGTTTAAGTACATACTGGTTGACGAGTATCAAGATACTAATGTGGCGCAGTACTTATGGCTTAGATTACTAGCTCAAAATCATAAGAATATCTGCTGTGTTGGAGACGATGATCAATCTATTTATGGATGGCGAGGTGCAGAGGTAGGTAATATTCTTAGATTTGATAAAGATTTTGTCGGCGCAAAGATTGTACGTTTGGAGCAAAATTATCGATCCACCCCACACATTTTGGCCGCAGCTAGCGCAGTAATATCAGGAAACAAAGATCGTCTTGGAAAAAACCTTTGGACTGAAAATCAAGAGGGACAAAAAGTTCGCTTAATTGGTCATTGGGATGGAGAAGAAGAGGCTCGATGGATTGGTGAGGAAATTGAGTCAATTCAATTGGCAAATAGGAATTATTTAATAAAAGGTTTGGATGAAATTGCCATTTTAGTGCGAGCGAGCCATCAAATGCGTACATTTGAGGACAGATTTTTAACTATCGGTTTGCCATATCGAGTTATTGGTGGTCCAAGATTTTATGAGCGCATGGAAATACGTGATGCCATGGCTTATTTCCGTTTGAGTTTGAGCTTAAGTGATGATTTGGCTTTTGAACGAATTGTTAATACTCCAAAAAGAGGAATTGGCGAAAAAGCTCAGCAAAAAATTCAGCAGGTATCAAGAGATAACGGAATTTCATTAGCTGAAGGTGCTCGTTTGTTATTAGACGAAGGAGGCTTTTCTGGAAAAGCTGCCATACAACTTGATTTATTTCTGAAGAATTTAGATCGTTGGGGTTCGATCATCTCGAAAGGCGATGGCAATCATGTTGAATTGGCTGGAATAATTCTTGATGAAAGCGGCTACACTGAGATGTGGCAGAATGATAAAACACCGGAAGCCGGTGGGCGATTAGAAAACTTAAAGGAGCTTGTTAAAGCACTCGAGGAATTTGAAAATTTACAGGGCTTCTTAGAACATGTGAGCCTGATAATGGAAAACGACAGTGAAGAGTTTGAGCAAAAGGTTTCTATAATGACACTTCATGCTGCCAAAGGTCTGGAATTCCCAATTGTTTTCTTGCCAGGCTGGGAAGATGGACTTTTCCCATCACAACGAAGCATGGATGAGAGTGGGGTGAACGGCCTAGAAGAGGAAAGACGATTGGCTTATGTTGGTATAACGAGATCAGAGCAAGCTTGTTATATTTCTTTCGCGGGTAATCGTCGTGTTTTTGGCCAGTGGCAATCTTCAATGCCATCAAGATTTATTGATGAATTACCGGAGCAGCACGTTGATATACTTACACCTTCGGGTTTGTATAGTGGACCATCTGATTTTGGTGTGAATAATTCAACGTTGGATAATGAGGCGTCTCAGGCAGATGGATATGATAGCCCAGGTTGGAGGCGACTGCAAAAAAATAAAAATCAGCATTCTCTTTCTCAGCCAAGTGAAAGTAAAGGGATCATAATTGATAGCACATCCAACCCAATCTATGAAGTTAACGAGCGTGTATTTCATCAGAAATTTGGATATGGGATCGTCTTAGATATTGAAGGGGATAAATTGCAGATTGAATTTGAAAAGGCAGGTTCAAAACGAGTGGTTTCGAAATTTGTTTGCAGACCAGAGGACATTCTTTAATAGCTGAAATTTATTTTCCAATTATAGTAAATCTTGAGGCAAATGTTTTTTTTGAAATTGTCAAATTATAGAATTAACTTAATTTTGAAAGTTTTCTTCTCTTTGTTGAAAGACGAAGGAGCGATCGGAAAGTTTGCCAGTTGAGTGGCTCTTTGAGCTGCAGAATCAAATCTTGAATTACCTGAGCTATGGATAATTTTAACATTTAATAGATCACCATTTTTTGAAATAGTTAGCTCCATTGAAATACTGGCT
>Ga0075480_10000965_pt1 | contig 17927 bp, 6 predicted proteins | sample DEB08_DNA_7_FD_81590 | JGI IMG/M metagenome (GOLD analysis project Ga0075480, IMG submission 81590) | Aqueous microbial communities from the Delaware River and Bay under freshwater to marine salinity gradient to study organic matter... | ecosystem: Environmental > Aquatic > Marine > Coastal ... | reverse complement strand
TGTCGGTTCAGGTTCGGATGGGTGACGTGGACAACCCGGTCGAGGTCATCGGCGTTCCTCCAACGATGGTCTTCGACGAAGACGGGGCACAGCAAACCTTGGCCGTCGGCGATTACGTCGTCGATCCGGAAGGCATGCCCCTCCAGGTCACCGTGGACGGGGGCATGTGGACCGACGTTGGACCGGTACGGGCGGCCGTGATGGGTTCCAACCTGAGCGTGCTCCCCCTGGCCAATGCCTCCGGCTCAGTGGTCGTTTCTCTGCTCGTCAGCGACGGCTTGACCGACGCGGTTCAAGTGAACGTGACGGTCGTGGTCAAGCCGGTCAACGATGCGCCACGGCTGAACCAAACCGAACTTCTTGTCGTCTTGGCTGAAGACACGATCGTGGACATCGATCTTGCGCCCTTGGCGTGGGACGCCGACGGGGACCTTCCGACGGTCAGCGTCGTCGAATCGCCTCAAGCGCTGACGGTGCTGGCCGTCGTGGACCGGACCCTCCAGGTCCGTCCGCTGCAGCATGCGAACGGCCAAGCCGATGCCGTGCTCCGGTTCGCGTTCCCCGACGGAACCCTCAACTTGAACGTGTCCATCACCGTTGAGCCCGTCGAAGATTCCGGCAGCATCCGCCTTGATTGGGTCCGTCCTCTTGCCGGTGATCAAATCGAAGTGCGCTGGACGGTGGAGGACCGGGATGCATTGAGCAACGCTTCCTTTACCGGTGTCATGCTGGACAACGACGGTGTTTCGCTCACCCAGACGGGGTCCCCCTCGTGCGGGCCAGCGCTGTTGGACGACCGTGGTGTGCCCTTGTGGTCGGTCACTTGCGACAGCGTCTGGGAGTTGCCGTCTTCGTTGAATGGGATGACGCTTCGCGTCGAAGAACTCCGCCCTTCGTCCGAGCCGCCGGTGGTCTACGTGCTGCCTGTTGAGGTCGAGGACATGGCCACCGCTGCGGTCGATGAGGACATGGAATCGAGTGTGGGGCCAGTGCTCTTCGTCGGAGGTGCCGTGGTCTTGGCCGCCCTTGGCATCCTCGCATGGCGCGCCAAGGACTGATCACAACGGAATGTTGCCGTGCTTTTTGGGCGGGGTCCATTCACGCTTCGAAGCCAACACGTTCAGGGCGCGGATGAGCCTCAGGCGGGATTCCGACGGTTCGATGACGTCGTCCAGCCAGCCGTTTCGGGCCGCCACGTATGGGTCCCCGAATTTGGCCTTGTACTCGTCGATGAGGTTCTGGCGCACGGTCTCCTTCTGGTCCTCTTCGGCGGCCGCGATTTCCCTGCGATGGATGATGTTCACCGCACCTTCGGCGCCCATGACGGCCAATTCCGCCGTGGGCCACGCCACGTTGTAATCGCTGGCCAAGTGCTTGCAGGACATCGCGAGGTACGCGCCGCCGTAGGCCTTTCGCGTCACCAAGGTCATCATCGGAACGGTCGCTTCGGCGTAGGCGTAGAGCAACTTTGCCCCGTGGCGGATGATGCCACCCCATTCCTGAACGACGCCGGGAAGGAACCCAGGGACGTCTTCCACGGTCAACAAAGGGACGTTGAAGGCGTCGCAGGTCCGGATGAAGCGTGCGGCCTTGATCGAAGCGTCGATGTCCAAACATCCTGCAAGGACTTGAGGTTGATTGGCGATGACGCCCACGGAGCGTCCACCAAGGCGCGCAAAGCCGATGATGATGTTCTCAGCGTAGGCGTCAAAGAGTTGGACAAATCGGGCGTCGTCCACGATGGTCTCGATGACCTTGACCATGTCGTAGGGCTTGTTGGGGTTGTCCGGAACAATGGATTCCAGGTCCTCTGTGCGTCGGTCAGAGGGGTCGGCGGTCTCCTCGAAAGGAGGCACTGCGTCGTTGTGGTCTGGGAGGAAGGAGAGCAGGTCCGCCGCGATGGCACACGCATCGTCCTCGTCGTCGGCAATCAGGCAAGCCACGCCACTGCGTGAGGCATGGAGGTTGGCTCCGCCAAGCCCAGCCGCGTCAACCTCGCCCGTCATGACCTCCGGCGTTTCCAAGGGAGACGAGAGGAAGAGCTGGCCGTGCTCTTCACCGAGGATGGTGAAATCCGCCAAGGCGGCCGCCAAGGCGCTGACCCCCACCACCGGGCCGAGCACAAGGCTCAGCATTGGAATGCGCCCGCTGCATTGCACCATGCGGTCAAGCAATTCGCCCGTTCCACCGAGGGCGGCGATGCCGTCTTGGGCGCGTTGGCCTCCCCCGTCCCAGATGCCCACCAAAGGAGATCGGGCGCGTTCGGCCATCTCGACGACTTTGGCGATCTTCAGGGCGTGCATTTCGCCCATGCTGCCGCCGTGCACGCTGAAGTCTTGGGCGAAGCAATACACGCGCCGACCGTCGATGGTGCCATGACCGGCCACGACACCGTCGCCCGCAGAGGGGTGAAGGTGCATGCTATGGTCGGTGGTGCGATGGGTGACGAAGGCGTCGAGTTCGATGAACGAACCCTCGTCGAGGAGCATGGCGATGCGCTCTCGGGCCGTGCCTCGGCCTGTGGCCCGGATGGCCTCGAGTTTACGGGCCCCACCGCCCTTCTCGATGGCGCTTCGGCGGTCGCGGAGTTCGCGAAGCCTTGCACCGTTGACACCCTCCATGGCGAAGGCTTGCCCAAAGCGGTTCTTGATGTGCTCGCTGGTCAAAGCCTCGGAGGGTTCTCTCCACACAAGTTTCGGTGAAGGTGTTCTCGCAAGGAGAGGTCGGCGCTCAGAAGGTAGTGAACCTTGACGGCGGCCGTGTCCGCATGGCAGGTCAATCCGTGGCCGAGGAGGTCGAGGCCTTGCTGTTCCCTGCCCTTGGCGTAGACGTTCATGTCCACGGGCCCCTCGAGGCATTGGGTGGTGATGATCAATGGCAATTTCCGGTTGGAGGCCCGCATCAGGGCTTTCCACATGTCCTTGTTTTCAGGCGCATCGCCCTCGGGATCGCTCATCGGTACGTGGCCAAGTCCCGTGCCGTGAATGATGATGGCCGCGGGACCACTCGCCGCCAGCGCTTCGATGTGCTCGGCCCTCAGCCAGGCGTTGGCGGTCAGTTGGGGGAGGTTGAGGTCGGTGCGGTAGGTTCCGGGTGATTCGGCCAGCGGTCGGCCTTCATCCGCCTCAATCGCCTTGGCATAGCCCTCGCTCAGGCTGTGTTGGCATCCCGCATGGCCAACTTCGATGTGCGCCAAGGGCGCGGCGTTCAGCGCCCTGAAGGCGTCCCTTCGGGTCGAGTGCATCTTTCGTGCGGCTACGCCGGGGAGCACCGCGCAGGTGCCGTCGTCGGATGCGGCGTGCATCACGACCACGGTCGCGTCCCCCATGCCCCCGCTTGGTCGTGGGCCGTGTGCGGCCCAATGGACGGCACCGATGAGGTTCTCGGCGGCGTCACTGGAGCCGCGGTCGGAGGAACGCTGGGAGCCGACAAACACGATGGGGCCGGCTGGGCGCGTGCCCTGACCCGCGAAGGAAAAGGCGAGGGCTGCTGCAGAATGGTGCAGGGTGTCCGTGCCGTGGGTCACGACCACGCCCCTGGCGCCGTTGGCAAAGGCCTCCGCGCATGCGGCGGCCATCTTGTTCCAGTGCTGGGGCCGCAGGTCATCGGAGAACATGTTCCCGAGTTTCGTCGTGCTCAAGCGGGCCATTCCGGCCAGCTCGGGGACGTTTGAACGCAATTCTTCGGGCTCAAACGAGGCGGTGACCGCGCCGGTCGTGTAGTCCACCTTGGAGGCGATGGTGCCACCGGTATGGATCACGTGCACCGAAGGCAGGTCCGATTCGTCGGCCGGCGGCAAAGGTGCGTCGGTTGAGGCAGGTTGAGCGGTGGTTTCGAGCACGTCAAGGCTGAGGATGCGATCGTTGCGATGGCTGACGTTGTAGCCGTTGATGAGTTTCAAGGTGAGGTGCTTTGGGGCGGCCGGTGGAAGGACCCTGCCCTCGAGGACGGTCGTGCCGCCTTCGGTGTCCAATTCGACGCGCACTCTGTCCCCCGGGGTGGCTTCCATGGTCCGGGGGTGAGGTCCACGTCCATGAAGCGCTCGCTTGTGGTGCCGGGAGCGGGGCTCGAACCCGCGACCTTCGGATGTCTCAGACATCGACGGTTAGTCCGCTCATAGTGTCCTATGAGTCCGACGCGCCACCAACTACGCCACCCCGGCCTGACTGCCGCTGCGACATTCCGTTCTTCAAATCAACGGAACGTCCACGCGCGGTTCGGACCGGTCCCTTCATGGGTCGTCCGTGCTGCCCGGGGGCATGGTCGACCTTCAAACGGCGATGGCCGCTGCCGCGGCCGACCGTCAGAAGCGCCTCGACAAGACCGCTGCTGAGCGCAAGAAGCGCCGCTCGGGCGCCGACCTTGGCATCGAGCGTTTCGACCCCGTGAAGCACGTGGCCAAGGAGAAGGCCGAGACCGCCTCGATGTGGTTCGTGCTCGCTTACGCCGTGTTGGTTGCGCTGGTGAACCGTCACATGCTGATGGGATGGGTCGGTCCAGGTGACGGCTTCCTCTTGTGGTTCCTGCCGATTGGCATGCTCATCTTCCTGCCTCGTCTTCACCGCCTTGTGATGCCAGAGGGCTTTGTTGAGCACTACACTTCAGGGACCTGGGTCAAGGCAGGCTTCCTCCACACCTTCACCTTCCTCGCCATCTCTTTCCTGTTGGTGAATCCGCCGTTCGGAGACGTTACGGCCGCTTCGCTCGACGGTGATTGGGAGATCGCCGTGATGTCCGAGGACGGAGAGTTGACCCTCGCCAGCGCTTCAAGTGATGTGATGGACATGGACGGCGAAGGCTTCGCGTGGACCACCGAAGACGGCGTCCTTCACGGGAACGCTTGGGTCATGTTCACGCTGACCGACAACCACGAGGTCAGTGAAAACAACGTGGAAGTACGTCTTTCCAGCAACGCCGATCCGTCGGGTTCGGTGTTGCTTCCTGTGGAAACCGTGCCTTCGGCCTTTGCCAACCTCAGCCAATCCGATGCCGACCACCGATGGTTCTTGGTGCCGCTTGGCGCGGACCTCGTCGAAGGTCGCTGGACGATCACCGTGGACATCGAAGAACAGGGCTCACCGTGGGTGAACACCCGCGTTTACGAGTGGCATTTGGACGTCATCGACGAACGTGCATGATCACCATGCGACGTCCGGATGGGCGCGAACGATGGCCTTGAGCAGGTCGTCAACCCGCGAGACGTCCCGACGGATTTGGGTCTTCTTGGCGATGGAGCGGTGGCGCCACGCCCGGATCAAGGGAGCGGCCACGGTCCAGCAGAGGAGTTCGGCAAGCATGGTTTGCGCGTTCATGCACGGGGATGCGCATGGGGTCTACCTTTGGCTCGGTGGGGGTCCGCTGAAAGTGAACGTCACGCGTCCAATTCGTTCACCAATCGTGCGGTGAGTGCGTCGAGTTGGACGGTTTCGCTGCCGCCTTCCACAAGGCGGAATTCGACGTCCGCCATGCGCTCAGTGAGTCGAAGTTTCGCCGGTTCGTCAAGGAAATCCGCGGCGTAGAGGTTGCGATGGAGCTGCGCCACAAAGTCCGTCCCGGCAAGGCCGTAGCGGTCCAAGAGTTCACGCAGGCGGCGCCGTGCGGCGTGGAACCCGTCCTCCTTGCAGGCCATCAGGTAGGCATGAAGGGCTTCAGGAGGCGCCGTGGCCGAGGTTTCGTAGATGAGACCTCGGTCGATGGTTCGGTCCAAGGCCGCCGCCACCTGCAACGTGGTGAGGGCCTTACGAAGGTCGCCTTGGGCAATTCGCGTGATGGCTTCCACCGCATCGTCCACGATGTCCAAGTGTTCAGAGGCCGCCACCTTGGCCACTTGGTCCTGGACTTCAGCATCGGGGAGCGGGCGGAAGCGGAAGACCGCACACCGGGACTGAATCGGTTCGATGATCTTCGACGAATAATTGCACGAGAGGATAAACCGGCACGTTTCCGCAAATTGTTCCATGATCCTTCGCAACGCCCCTTGTGCGTCGTTGGTCAAAGCGTCAGCTTCGTCGAGGAAGATGACCTTGAACGGGGCATCGCCGTAAGGCGTGGTTCGCGCGAATTGCTTGACCTTGCTGCGGATGCTCTCCAGTTTCCGTTCGTCGGAGGCGTTCATTTCGAGCAGGTTTCGCCGAAACTCTTCGCCGAAGACGTCCATGGCGAGCGCCATGGCTGCCGTCGTCTTTCCTGTCCCAGGCGGTCCGGCAAAGAGGAGGTGAGGGAATTCGCCTTTGGAGGCGTAGACGCCGAGGCGTTCCACCACGGAACGCTGGCCCCGGATGTCGGTCACCGTCCGTGGACGGTGCTTCTCCACCCAGAGTTCCGACATGGATGTGACCACCTCCGTCGAGCGCCCATGAACCTTCGCTCGTTGGAAAAGGGACCTTGGCGGGCAAGTGGCTATAAGCATCCAAATCCTCAGAAAAGTGAGTTCCATGACGTCCGCATCCGCCCCACGACGAACTCCCCTTGTTCTGACCCTCGTCATGCTCTTTCTCATCGCCGACGTTGGCGTCCCGATGATGAGCAACAACGCCGTTCTTGACGATGCTCCGACCGTCTCCCGCGCCACCGCGCAACTCTCCCCCGTTCAGGATGTGGGGATCCTCTCCACGGCGACCTCTTCCTCCGAAGGTTCGGATTCCGCCGAGGTCGGCGATCTCGGTGCCAGCGGTGAAGGGCGACTCTTGTTGGAGTTCGACCTCGGCCTGACCTCCACCTCAACGGTGGAATCGGCCACGCTGGACCTCGAATGTGCGAGCGTGGCCTCCATGCCTGGTGACACCGCTTTCCACGCCGCTCGCGTCCACTCCTCGTGGAACGCGTCGGATGCCACTTGGGCCATGTCCACTGCATTGGACAGTTGGAGCCTCGTCGGCGTGAACGATGTTGGCACCGACCGGGGCGTGTGGGAGCCCCCCTTCCTCGCCAGCACCAACGGGACCTTCTCGCTGAACGTGACAGCCCTCGCCCAGCAGGCTGCGGCAGAATCGAGCAACCTCTCGTTGGTCATCGCCGCCACAGGCGACGCTTACGAATGTCAGCTTTCTGAAGCCGTGGCGGCGGTTGCTCGACCCTTGCTCACCGTGGTCTCCACGTCAACGGCCACCACGGCGGGCGGTTCCATCACGCCGACCATGCCCGACAACGGCACGGCGCTGATGACCTCGGATTTCATCCTCCGAGCGGACACCACGCCAAGCCTGACGTGGTCTGCAGCCAGCAGCAACGTCGTCCAGGCCCAGTTTTCCTTGGTCTCTGATTGGTTGGTCGACGCAGGGTCCGATCGCGCGTTCAACGCCCTGAACGACGCCAGTTTGTTCACTGGAGGCGCCGCAGGCGGTGAGGTTGAACTCCCCTCGAGCGTTGCGTTTGACAACGGCACGGAAGTGCACTGGCGAGCGCGTGCCATGGACGCCAACGGCGTGTACGGCGCATGGGAGAGCGGGAACGTCCTGCTCCCCAACCTCGACGTCACCGACAACGGTGACGGAACGGCCACGATGGCCCTGACGGACCTTGGCTTGCCGTCGTCCTTCATCGAAGACGCCGGCGTTTCTGAGGTCTCCAAGAACAGCGCCTTCGGGGCTGGACAAACCTTCGACGTATCGATGACCAGCAGCAAGGAGACCTTCAGTCACCTTCGCTTCCAGATGCACCAAATCGGGCTTGCCAGCAACGCCAGCATCGTCGACGCGTCGCTCGACCTCACGGTGGATTCCGCCAGCGGATCGCCGCTGGTGTCCATTCACCCGACCGGCTCCCAGACGTGGGTCGAAGATGAAATCACGTGGAACCGAGCGACCTCCTCCCAAACCTGGACCTCCGGTGGACGCACCACGGCAGGTGCCGCGGCGGATGCCGTTGAGATGGCCTCCACGGACACGAGTTTGACGCTCAACCTCACGACGTCCATGCAAGCGTGGGTGAGCAGCGCTTCGAACGATGCTGCGACCTTCCTCTTGACCGCACGCGGCCTTCACGAAGGGTTCACTGCTGGGGACATGGCAACCTTCCACGCTCACGAGGCGTCCAGCACCGGCGACCGGCCCTCCCTTTCCATCACCTACCGTTGGGCCAACGGTGCAGCACCTTCGCCGCCAAGCCTTGATGCACCGAGCGCAGGTACTGCGGTGTGGAACCTCAGCGGCCACAACCTCAGCGGCAACACGACGCCAGATTTGATCTGGACCCCGCTGTCCGGCCACGATTTCCTCTTCGAGATGGCCGAGGATTCTGAATTCCGCACCAAGGTGATCGTCGCTGACACACGCTCCTCCTCGACCTTCTCCTCCACGTCCACGGGGTACACGCCCTCGGGCGTCGACAGCCTCGACAAAGGCATGGGCTACCATTGGCGCATGGCCTCGGTCGATGCGGACGATCAGGTGGGCGCGTGGGCCAGCTCCTCGTTCGTGGTCAGCGATTTGGCCTCTGAATGGCTCGGTGGCGACCGCTACGAACTCCGTCTCAGCCACGGCAACGGAACCTCCGACGGTCGGATGCCGTCGTGCATGGACACCTACGTGGACTCTTCCTCTCCTTCGGACAACTACGACGGCGACGAAGAAATGCTGATCGCCCTTGACAACAACGCACGCCAGACCATCCTGGTCGGATGCGATTTGAGGAGCCATCTGCTGCCTTCGGGCTACGCTGTCCAGAGCGCGAACCTTACCCTTGAACTGTCCACACCACCGGGGGCATCTCCCGTCATCGGGGCCTTTGAGAGCCGCCAACACAACTGGACGGAGTCCGGTGCGACTTGGGCCACCTACGACGGAACGAACGCGTGGGGCACCAGCGGTGCCCGTGGTTGGGAGCGAGGCTCGCTCCTGACGTCCACCACCCTCGATTCCACCTACGGCAGTGGGGATCGTGTGAACTGGAACGTGACACAAGCCGTTCAGTCCGCCATGCGTGAGGGCCGTTCTGCTGACTTCCTGCTCGACATTGTGTCCACGCCCACCAGCGTCTCAAAGTACGCTTTGCTCTATGGAAACAGCGCGTCAGCCAACGACCGCGCGGAGATGACCATCGTGTACGTGCCCGGTTCTGATGCGGTTCCAACGGAGCCGGTGCCTTCCAGCCCGGCCAACGGCTCATGGGCCGTGCTGCCGGGGCTCAACCCTGCAGGCGACACCACCCCGTTGCTGAACTGGACCTATGCTGGAGGGTTGACCATTGGCGGGTGGGCCCTTCAACTCGACACCTCGCAGGACTTCAACACCGCCGAGATGCGCTACCTCTCGTCCTTCAACGACCAAGGATTCGACGCCACCAACCTGACTTACGAACCCCAACAGACGTTGAACGATGGAACGACTTGGTATTGGCGCGTCCGTGCCATTTCCGCCACCAACCAACTCGGAAACTGGTCGAACACCAACCACTTCCTGCTGCCGGACACCACCACGTGGGATCTCGGCAGCAAGGTGGCCGTCGAGTTGCACCATGAGCAAGCGATGCCTGCCCTCGGGCTTGTCGGATTTGAGGACACCTCGGTCATCCGCGGCAGCAGTGGACAAACCTACGCCACGTCGTCGACGCTCCGCGTCGGTGACACGTCCACGCAGCAAGCGGCCACCTTGCTCCGCATCCCGTTGACCGACGTGCCCAATCCTCAGAATGCGCGCGTGGAATCGGCGCAGCTGAACATGTTCTCACAGCTCTCGTCGGCCGTGGGCGTCAACGTCGGCCTCTTGCCGGCGCTCATCGATTGGAATGCCTCCGCGAACGAAACCACCTACGACGGCGTCAACAACTGGACGGGCGTCACCAACGTCTCCACGCCAGGTTGGCATTACGGCGACGTGGATCGCGTCACCCAATTTGGCTCAGAGGTCAGCACGTACGCGACCTCGGTCAGCGCCGGTTGGATGTCGTGGGAGGTGGCCGATCTTGTTCAGGCGGCGTTGGCGAGCGGTGACGACGAACTCGACGTCCTTCTGCTGGTCGATGCAGACGCATCCGGGCAGGTCCTGCTGAGCAGCGTGGAAGCCGCGAGCAACCAGCGCCCTTGGTTGAACCTTACTTGGGTCAGCGGAACGGGGGGAGCTCCCGCCTCCGCAACGACGTTGCTCAACCCCGCACACGACGAGGTCACCTTCGACACGACGTCACATGCCCTCATCCCAGAGCAACGGCCTGAACTCAGTTGGAACCCGCTCTCAGGCACCAGCGCCGAATGGCAGGTGCGGATCTACGATGCGTGGAGCACCGACACCTTCCTGTCCGGTGGTTGGACGACCTACGACAGCCGTACAGATGCGGGCTTCTCTGGCGCCACCTACACGCCGCAGAGCGACCTCGGCGGCATCGGGTCTGTGGTGTGGGAAGTGCGCCCCATCGTCGACGGGATGTACGGGCCATGGTCCACGTTCCGTACCTTCCACGTTCCGGCCGTGATGGCCGGTGAAGTGGATGCGGACGAAGCGTGGTACCGCATGCAGTACGGAAGTTTGGTGGACGATACTGTGCTGATGCCGACGGGTGTCCTCGACACGACCATCGATTCCGGTACGGCCAACACCGCGTACAACGCCAGCACCACCCTCAACGTGGGTCGCTCCTTCTTCTCGTCCAGCACCACGCAACGTGCCTCTTCCTTGATCGCGTTTGACATGAGTGCGCTTCCGCTCCCCGCCACCATGGAGATCATCAACGCCAGCCTCGAGTTGACGACCGTTGGGGCCTCTCAGGGCTCAGGCGTCCACGTTTCTGTTTCGGGCACCACCTCGGCGTGGGACGGCGCAGCCACGTGGTTCGGTCCCGGGACCGGTGGCCAGTGGTCATCACCAGGTGGCTACCAAAGCTCAAGCGATACCACCATTCCGGCGGTCGGCCAGACCACGTGGGTTTCGTCCACGAACACGGCTTACAGTTGGAACGTCACGGCCCTTGTGCAACAGATGCTCGACAACGGGGATCCCTTGGCCTTCATGCTTCAAGCTGAGGACCTCGGGGCAGGCATTGGTCGGCAGAGTTTCCACTCGACCGACGCGACCAGCACTGCAGACCGCCCTGTCCTGAACGTGACCTACCGCACCACTGCAGGATGGTCTCCTGGCGTGTCCACCCTGACCTCGCCTGCCAGCGGCAGCACGTTGTGGAACCTTTCCGCGCCCCGTCCAACCGGTGCAGAATCGGTCGAAGTGGATTGGAGCACAGGCGTGACCAACGCCACGAATTGGGAGGTGTGCTTCGCCTCCGATGCCCGCTTCCAGAACGATTTGGTGTGCCGCGATTCGACCGAAGCCGGCATCGGTTCCTTCGATGTGGCCTCCACCTCCTACAACCGAACCTTGCAAGGTTTGGACACCGACCTGTGGTACCATTGGATGGTGCGTGCTGAGCAGGATCACCGGCTTGGTGCGTGGTCCAATTCCGCGTCCTTCCGCTACGCGGAGGACCAAGGCTCGAACGACGGACAGGGCAACCACACGGTGGTCTTGACCCGAAACTCGGTCTTCAGCAGTGCACCAGGTGTGCCGTCCGTGCAGGACGCGACCGTGTCCTCGGGGAGTCCAACCACCAACGCCGGTTCATCGACCAGCCTCAGCCTTGGTCAAGGGGCAGGCGGCACCGGAGAGGACGCGATCCTCGTCGACATCGATCTGTCGGACCTGCCTTGGCCGACCGCCATGACCCCCACACAGATGCTGCTCAGGCTCTACCGAAACACGGTGGGTCAAACGTCCCTCACGGTCGCGGCTTATGCGTGCAGCGGGTTCACCGAATCCAGCGTGACGTGGAACAGTGCGCCAACGTGTTCGACCACCGAAGTGACCCGGTCAACGTTGACCCTCACGCCACCGAACGGGTTCGTTGATTTCGACCTCACGAGTTTGGCCCAGTCGAACATCGCCAACGGGAACCTCTCAATGACGGTTCGCCTCGAGGTCGTCGGCACGCCGTCGTCCACGATGACCTTCGTGGGTTCGGAATCGACCAATACCCAACGGCATCCGCAACTTCACCTGGAATACGTCGACAACGTTGACGGCATCCAACCGCCTTCTCAACCGACGTTGACCGCTCCTGCGGACGGTTCGGTGTTGTACGAGGCCGGTGGAATGCTGTTGGAATCTGGTGACGAGCCGACCATGACGTGGGCCGCTCTCCCGGATGCGACGGACTACATCCTGACCCTTTCCGGGCCAACCGGTGTGGACACCTACCGCTCGTGGGTGGACAGTGAATTCCTCAACAGCACGACCTTCCGCGTGGGCAGCACGCTGGACGTCGGTGTGGCCTACGAATGGTGGGTCCAAGGCGTGAACCAGTCGATCCCAGGCCCTTCGTCTTCGCGTTGGTCCTTCGCCTTGGGTGACCCGGACAATACGGCGTACGGCGATGACCGCTACAGGTACGAATTTTCAACGGGCAACGAGGTGCCGGACTTCGGCCATACCCGCGTTCGGGAAGGCATGATCACCAACGCCAGTGCCTCCACCAACTACGGGTCTTCTTCCGAAGCCGTGCTCGGCACGGGGACCGGATGCGGCGGAGTCAACGTCGTTGACGCATGCCGCATGATCCTCGGTGTGGATTTCGGCCAAGTGCCGTTGCTGACCACGCTCAAGGCCCACACCGCTCATGTTGACCTCTACGTGCCCAACAACGGTTGGGACGGTGCTGGCGGTACCACGTCCATGACGGTCAGCGCGCATCAACTGCTCAACCCCACTGCGTGGGGCGAGGCATCGTCCACGTGGAACGAGAGTTCTCCGGGTAACGCATGGGCCGCTCCTGGCCTTTCTCCCGGTGTGGATCACGGCCCAGCCTTGTCCTCTGTCACGGTGCCCTACGGCACGACGGGATGGATCTCGGTGCCCTTGACCTTTGAGGGCATGAGCCTCTCGGGCGACCATGTGTGGATGCTGGTGGCCACCCCGGACACCGGCGTGGCCTCCTTCCGGGTCAGCACCAGCGAAGCCGGCGCTTCCCTGCGACCTGAAGTCGTGTTGAACTACACCGAAGTCTACGACGTGAGCACCACCTTGCAGACAACCACGGTCACGGCCGGTACGTCTGCGTCCATCTTCGTGGATGCCTCGAACTTCACCGGTGGCTCGATGACGCCAAGCGGCATCACGTACCACGTCACCGACGGAACCGTTCAGGGTGCCACATGGACGCCAGTGACCGCCGGTACACAGAGCGTGACGGCGTGCTACGGTGCCATCTGTGACAGTTTCTCGGTCACGGTGATTCCCAACACACCGACCACCCTTGTGGTCGACCCTCTGACGTCCACGATCACGGCCGATGAGACCCTCGACATCGATGCTCAGGTCACCGACGATTACGGCAATGAGGTGGCTGGAGAACTCATCTCCTTTGCCGCGAGCAACGGCAGCATGACGGGTTCGGTGTTCACACCGTTCGCCTCAGGCGCCCAAACCGTTGACGTCACGTGGGGTTCCATCACCACGACGGTCAACATCGACGTGTTGCCCGGTTCCCCGGTCGACATCGTCCTCAGCGGCTGCGAAGGTGTGATTCCGGCCGGCACCAGTTGTGCGGTCACCCACACCGTGGTGGATCAGCATGGCAACAGCATGGACGTGGCCTTTGCAGGAGGCCTCAGTTGGTCGACCACGAACGGGAATTACTCCGAATCAGAGATGACGTTCACGGCCGATCACGTGGGCTCTTGGACGCTGACCGTCATTTCAGCCTCCGGCGCCCAAGGTTCGCTCGACCTCGAGGTCGGCCATGGCAACATGGCCTCCCTCGAATTGGAGGTGTCCGCAACCAGCATCACAGCAGACGATTTGGTTTACCTCAACACCACGCGGGTTGACGTGCGCGGAAACCGTCTCGCCGTTGTCCTTCCGGCCAGCAATTGGACGCGCATTGCGGACGGAAGCATCCTCGAAGGTCAACCTGCGGTGTGGTCGCCGTCCTCCCGCGGTGCGAAGGTCATCGAAGCCCGGTATGGGGCGTTCACCACCTCGGTGACGGTCTCGGTCAGCGAGGGCGCCATGGTTCATCTGACCATGGTGGTCGATTCGGCTGACGTCAACGACATGGACTTCCAAATCACGGCGGACGATACGCTGACCGCCAGCGTGAAGGCGGTTGACCAGAAAGGCAACCGCTGGAGCGTCAGCGCCAACTGGAGTTTGTCGCACACCACGTGGACCGAACAATCGGCGCTGTCGCACATCGACGCGCCAGCAACCACGTTCCGGCCGGTCTTGGCCAGCACGGATGCCTACGGCCTGACCGCCACCTACGTGCTTGATGAAAGCACGACGTTCACCGCTTCGATTTCGATGATGGTCGGACACGGTGACCTGTACGTGTTGAACCTTGGAGCCATGACCATGGACGCTGGAGCGACCGGGGAGTCCCTCGAATTGACCGCCGATGACGGTGTTCAATTTAGCGTGGCCGCGAGCGACGCAGAGGGCAACCCCATTCCAACCGATGGATTTGGTTGGACCGTCCTGAACGAAGCGGGCGTCACGACCGACATCGGCGACGCCTTGCGGGCAGACGGTTTGGTGTGGGACGCAACGCTGGTCGGCAACTACACCGTGAGCGTCACGGGCTTGACCAACGCAGGCACGCCCGTGATTCGTACCGTTGATCTGGTGATCCGTCACGGCGTGGCGGTCGCCCTTGAAGCCCCAGAGCCGGGATACATCCTGACCGCGGGTGACCATGTGAGCATCAGCGTCACCGGATTTGACGCCGATGGAAACGCCTTCCCACAGGACGTCCTCTGGAGCGAGAACGGTGCAACTGCACCGGACATCAACGCCACCGACGAGGCCACCTACGACTACTTCGCCCGACGGGCAGGCAACCACACCCTGGCCTACACCGTCAACGGCGTTGAAGGCGTTTGGAACGTGACGGTCCGTGCCCAAGCAACGGTGGATCGGTTTGTGCTCGACCTTTCGGCAACGACCGTGCAGCAACTCGACCGGGTCACCGTCACCGCGTCAGCCTTCGACGCTTACGACAACCCAATTCCGGTGCCACCGTCCACGCGGGCGGACATCTCGGACGTCGCAGCCACCGTCACCGCGCGCGGGGACGGCGTCTGGACCGTGGACACCATGAACAGCGAAACACAGACGATCACCATCACGGTCGGGACGGTCACTGCATCGGTTGACATCACGGTGGAACCGACCGTGGCCGGATTCTATGCGGCCAATTCACCCGTGTCGTACATCGGTTCGGCCCTTGGCGCCATCGTCTTGGTGACGCTCTTGGTTCTCGTGCTTCGGGTCCTCCGCAGTGGATCTGAAGACGATTACGACGACGAGTACGAAGACGATGACGACGACATGCCCGGTCCAAGCGGTCCAGCGCCCGGTCCAAGCGGTCCAGCGCCCGGTCCAAGCGGTCCAGCGCCCGGTCCAAGCGGTCCAGCTCCTGGTCCTTCAGGTCCCGCACCAGAATCCGAGGCTCCTGAACCCGAACCAGAGCCTGAGGCAGAGGTTGCCGCAGAAGCGGAAGCCTCCGGCTCGGACTACCGCGTTGACGAAGACGGCACGGAATGGTACGAAGACGAAAACGGCACCTGGTGGTACCGCGCTCAAGGCGAGGCAGACTGGCAGGAATGGACCGACTGATTTGGCGGTTCTTTCAAGTCCCTCGCGTCGATGGCGTGACGGTCAGCATGGGGTCAGGGCGAGGTGCATGGCCGGGTTTCGTCCTCGTGACGATGCTCTTTTTGCTCGCTCCAGCCGTTCAACCCGTGCTGGAATCGCTGCCGAACCCTGCGGGGAGTTCAGCCAGCACGCTGATCCTCGACGTTGACCGCACGACCATCACGGCCGACCAAGCCCTCCTGTTTCAGGCCGAACTCCGAGACGGTGCGGGTCAGGTCGTGTCGGGTGCGATCAATTGGACCGTGACCAACGGAAGCATGGAGGAAACCGGCCTGTTCATTCCATGGACGTCGGGCACGGTCAACGTCACGGCAGAGCATCAAGGCTTGATGGCAAGCCGGCAAATCACCGTCGAGGCAGGTCGTCCCGTGGACTTGGAATTGACCCTGACCGAAACCCCCGTGGCCGGCACGCCCTTCCGGCTCAACGCGCTTGGTGTGGACGCCAAGGGCAATCAAGAACCGCTGAACAGCGTCGCGTGGTCCATCGATGGGGTGCACCAAGGTGTGGGTTCTCCGGTGGTGGTCGTGGACCGGCCGGGCGATGTCGTGGTCGGCATGCGCCTCTTTGACATCGAATCGTCCGGAGTTGTCGAGGTGATCCCGGGTGAGCCGGTGGAAATCGTGTTCCCGACCGGCTTGTCGATGAGAAGCGGTCAGGGCTTGCAACTGAAGCCCCTCCTTCTGGATGCCAACGGCTTTTCGATGCCTTACGACGTGGTTGGGGGGCTCCGTTGGGCGTCCGACCACGGCGTGGTGGACAACGACGGCGTCTTCTTCCCGACTCGACCCGGCGTCTGGAACGTGACCGCGACGTCGGTCGCAGGAAACCTCAGCGCCAACGGGAGCGTTGCGGTGCTCCCGGCCGACGCAGCACTGCTCGCCATCCAACTCGACGGCAACGCCTCCGCCTTGCGTGCAGGTCAGGCCGTGGTCCTGCAGGCCTTGCTCAGCGATTCCCTTGGGGCATCCGCGCCCGTTGACGTTTCCTTGGCCAACTGGACCATCCCGTCGGGTCAGGTGGCGGCGTCGGACGACGGGCCTGTGTGGACTCCGGTTGACATTGGGCCCATCCGGCTGCAGGTGCACGATTCGGGATTGACCGCTGTGCTGGACGTCGAAGTGGTGTTCGGTGATGTGGTTCGCCTTGACGTCGGCACGTCGCACGATGCGCCGACCGCAGGGGACGACGTGGTGTTGACCGCACGTGCGGTGGACCAAGCCGGAAACCGACGCACTGTCAACGCCACTTGGAGCGTCATCGAAGGCAGCGAGGCCGACGTGATCTTCGGAAATGGCGTGGCGTTCGTTGAACCCTCGTCCGTGGGCGATTGGCGCCTCGATGCCACCTGGCTCAATCCTTCCACCAACGCCTCTTACACCGCGTCATGGACGGCGACGGTTGGCCCCGGACGTTTGGCCGCCATCACTTTTGATTTGGAGACGAAACTCGTGCCCGCGGATCGTGCCGTGGACCTGTCGCCAAGGTTGACGGACGCCTACGGTCATGCCATCTCCGGCGTCGCCCTGAATTGGACCGTGGACGGCGAGGACGCGACCTTCGCCCTCCGCACGTCCCAAGGCTCGTGGGCACCGACTTCACTTGGCGGCCACGTCATTCGAGCCAACGCGGACGGTGTGTTCGGCTTGGTCCGCCTGACGGTTGAACCCGGCGCTGCCTCCACGTTGTCCCTTGAGGAGGACCTCCCCGAACGGCTCGTGGCCGGCGTTCCGGTTGAATTCCACCTTGACCGTGTCGACCTTCACGGCAACGTTGGGCCGGCGGTGAACTTGAGCACGGACGTGAATGCGTCAGTGCTGGTCTTGGAGCCGTCCACCTCGGGTCCGGGGTATTGGACCGTGCTTCCCAAGATGGCTGGCTCGCATTCCATCTCCCTTCTTTCCGATGAAGCGGTGCTCAACCTCGATCTTCTCTTCGAGCCGGGCACGGCGGTTCGCCTCTTTGTCGAGGTGGACGGGCGCAACATGGCTCAGGGCGAAACCGCGCTGGTTTCCGTCCACGGTGTCGACGTTCACGGCAACCGCGTTTCCTTCACCGAGGCAGACGTGAGCCTTGCTTGCAATGCAGGAACGGTCAGTCACTTGGTTGACGCGACGTGGATCGTTGACCTTCGCCGTGCCGGCACCGACCGAAGCTGCACCGCGGAGACCTCCGATGGCCTGCAGGCACAAACCTGGTTCGAAGTGGAATCGGTGTTGCTGGGTGGAGCCTTGGGGTCCTCCAACAGCGTCGTTGGTTTCGGCGGAGTCTTGCTGCTCGCGTTGATGGCTC